>JABAHQ010013615.1_pt1 | contig 16571 bp, 20 predicted proteins | sample 7062091 | NCBI WGS metagenome assembly JABAHQ01 (sample SAMN14534359, study PRJNA622989) | marine sediment metagenome | biome: marine biome [ENVO:00000428]; feature: marine pelagic biome [ENVO:01000023]; material: deep marine sediment [ENVO:00002113] | place: India: Gulf of Kutch | collected...
TGGAGGTCATTGAAAGCGGGCGCGTCCGACCCGGCCGCACCATTTACCTCGGCAGCGGCACCGCCAAGAACGCCATCTTCATGGCCCAGCACGGCTTCGACGTGACCGGCGTAGATTACGCGGCCTGGGCGGTAGAACTGGGACGCAAAAGAGCGCAGGAAGCCGGGGTGGAGATCGACTTCATTCAGGACGACCTCACTAACCTGCGCCACGTTACGGGGACGTTCGATTTCCTGGTTGATTTCGGCACGCTGGACGATCTGACGCCGGAGGATCGTGACCTCTACCTGCAGAACGTGCTGCCGCTGGCCCGTCCCGGAAGCCGGTTCTTTTTGTGGTGCTTTGAATGGCCGGCTCGCTGGTGGGAGAAGTTCTTCCCGCCGATGCAGCTGGAGCCGGGCGAGGCTGAGCGTCGCTTTGGCGAGTGGTTCGAGATCGAACGCCTCGGGGAGTCAGATCTCACGAAATTCCAGCCCCGCGCCGCAACGTACCTGATGACTCGCAGGGAGGGATGAACATGATCCCCGTTAAAAAAAGTTCGGTCTGGGGTCAGACCAGGGTTCTCTTCCTGGGGTCTGCACTCCTGTTGCTGATCAACCTCTACTTCGGCTTCGACAACGCCCTGATTCGTGATAAGCCCTAACATGGCGTATCCTTTCCCGGGCGAAAGCCGGTCTCGGGCCTTAACTACCCGAAGGATACGCCGCCTCTCTCTCTGGTGCCAATCCACAACTCTGGTTACATCCCTCTCCCATCGGCGTGGCCCTCTCCCGCCAGGACGCCGGACAAGCAGCTAAGAGGGGCGAGGTTTTTTAGGAATTCTTTAGGAGAGACACGCTCCTCATTTAGGCGAGATTTAGGGCCGTCCTGTAACCTCATCGAAAGGGAGGGGAGGGATCGCCTTGAAAGCTCTGCTGAGCGTCATCGTTCTTTTGGTGATAGGTGTGATCGTCGTTGTCATGATCGCCTTTGCGGGGGCGCCTTCGGTGCCGGCCGCGCCGCCTCCGGTCAGCGGCGTGACCGACATCCTGATCCAGGCGAGGCCGAGTCAATTCGAATTCGACTCATCTCAGTACACATTCAAAGCTGGACAGAGATATCGCGTGATTTTCATCAACGGGGGTTACGCGGAACATGAAATGGGCTTTCGCGAGACGGCGGCGCCAGGGACGACCGGCGCCATGGTCATGGGTTTCGCCCGAGACATCGTCTTGGACATGTCCCAGGCCCGCCTTTCCGAAGACGAGCAGCATGAAATGCATGAGATGGCCGAGATCGGAATGCTCCACCTACACGCCGCCCCCGGGGGCCTCATGACGGCTGAGTTCACGCCGGTCAAGGCAGGCACCTTTGATGGGGTCTGCACGCGATATGGCCACGACACCGATGGCGTTGACGGGATGCGCGCGGCAATTCTCGTAGAAGGAGACTAGTCCGACGGACGTCTATGACAGCTTTCGATCCCGCCGAAGGGCAGGCTTCTCCGTCAGGGGAGCGACCGTGGACCGCCTTGATAGGGATGCCCCTGATCTTTCTCGTGCTTGGCGGTCTGGGAGCGGTGGTGGGCGTGCGCGCCAGCACAACCCTGCTAGACGATACTGTGCTGCAGCAGAGATACCGAGTTGCGGATGAGTCTTTCTTCGCTGAAGCGAAGGCGTTCTATGAGCGGAACAAGATCGCCCCCGGCGCGGTGCGGATGCGGCCGGGCGAGACCATGTACCTCCTCGCCCAATCGTGGGCTTACCTGCCCGAGCTGCGCCTGCAGGCCGGGCAGCGTTATGTCGCCTGGGTGGCCAGCACCGACGTACGGCACGGCTTCCTGCTCCGGGACCAGGGCTTGAGTTTCCTGCTGGAACCGGGGTACGCCTATCGGGTGGAACTCCTGTTTGAGGAGCCCGGCACGTATGCCGTGAGCTGCAACGAGTACTGTGGCTTGGGTCACGCGGCCATGATCGGCCGCATCATTGTGGAAGGGCAGCCGTGAGACAGCCGAGGTTGGATCAGCCTGCGAGCTCAGCCCACTGGTCAGGTCTGCACTGGTTACCGCACATCAGGAGCCCGGACCGGGTCACTGATTTGCTTCGCATCGCAACCGTGTTGTTCAAGCTGCGGGTCGTCGGGTTAGTGACATTCACCGCTCTGGTGTCGATGGCCGTCGCCGAGCAGGGTGCGATACACCCATTGCGGATGGCTCATTTGGCTCTGGCCGGAACGCTGGCCGCGGCCGGGGCGGCAGCGCTGAACCACTACCTCGACCGCGATCTGGACGCGATCATGGATCGCACCCAGAGGCGGCCGCTGCCGGCGAGGGAACTCCCGCCGAGCACGGCTCTGGGTCTCGGTGTCGGCCTCGTCGCAGCCGGGTTGGTCCTGACAACCGGCCTGGGAAGCGGCGTAACGCTGTTCGTCCTGCTGGCCGTCGTCACCTACGTGGTCGCCTACACCGCCTGGCTGAAGCGACGGACTGCCTGGAACGTGGTCATCGGGGGGTGGACCGGAAGCTGCGCTGTGCTGGCCGGGTGGACGGCCGCTGCCGGTGCGCCCCTCGTCTCCGTCACGGGGTGGGCCTTGGCAGCTGTGGTCTTTCTGTGGACGCCGGCCCACTTTTGGGGTTTCGCCATCGCCTACCTCGAGGACTACCGGCGGGCGGCGATCCCTATGTTGCCGGTGGTTGAGGGTGGCCGACGCGCAGCCTACGCCATCCTGCTGGGGGCCGTGCTGACGGTGGCCGCTTCCCTGCTGCCCCTGGCTGTCGGGGGATTGGGGCTCGCCCACCTGGTCGTCGCTGTCTTGGCCGGCGGTACCTTCGTGGGGTCCTCTGCCCGCCTCTGCCGGCGGCTGACGGCATCGCGGGCCTGGCGGGTCTATAAGCTGTCAGGGTTGTACCTGCTGATCCTGTTCGGTGGCATGCTGATTGACAGCCTGCTGTTGTGAGGGAGGTGCTCAACATGGTGGAGCAGAAGATGGAAGATCGGGCGAAGGAGCAACACAGGGGGTTTTTTGAAGAAACCCCGGGCTCGTTCACGATCAAGTTGATCTATCTGGGAATGTTCGCCCTCGGATATCTGCTCCTATTCTGGGAGGTCGCCCATCGGTGGCCCGTGCGATAGAGGCTGAAGAGGGAGGTGATTGAGGAATGGCGCGGCGAGAAGACGTTGGCGTCACCGACTGGAGCGGAGCCCTGCTCGGCAATCTAGGGTTCTGGCTTTTCGTGCTGACGATGATCCAGCTCTTTGGCCTGATGTGGGCAACCCTCAACATCCAGAGCTTATACATGGGGTTTACTCAACGTCCCCGGACTCCCTATACCACCAGCTCCGATAGGTTGTTCGCGGAGTGGCCGGAAGAGGAGCACATGGAGATGCCCGGAGAGATGGATATGGAGATGCCCGAAGAGGAACGCGAAGAGCCGGCCCCGGACGAGGAACATGACGAACATGGTCTGCTTCCACTTTCGCACCAAGGTCACGCGGATTCCATGACCTGGATATCGGGCGGGCTGCCAGTCGTGGCTCTCTGGGGATACGTGGGGAAATAACCGGCAGAGGCAGGTGAGGACATATGGTATCAGGAGAGATCGTTAGTCGCAGGCCCGAGGACCAGTGGACCAGCCTCGACCCACCGGAGGAGGCGTGGGACCGCCCGCTGGCGCGGCCTTACCGGATGTGGAATTGGATCCTGTGGATCTTCAACCTTCTTTTGGCTGCCTTCACGTTCAGTTGGCTGCTCCTGGGTCAGCAGAACACAGCCTGGCTGTATCGGCGGACCAGCCCGGAGGCCATTCAGCACGAAGTCGAATCTTTCGTTGAGAAGTTCGAAGCAGAACCGGGCTCGGGAGTCGTCGCCGTGCCGCCGGGCGAGGACGCCTATCTGGTGGCCCGGCAGTGGAGCTTCTACCCCCCAATCTTGAAGTTGCAGGCCGGCCACGAATACACCGTCTGGTACTCCTCGGCGGATGTCTACCACAATCCCATCATTGCCGAACAGAAGCACACCTTCACGTCGGTTCCCGGCTACAAGTACGGCATCCGGATCACACCCCAGGAGCCAGGGGAGTATCTGATCTACTGCGCCGAATACTGCGGGTTGGGTCATCAGAATATGATCAGCAAGCTGGTCATTGAACCGTAGAACAGGCAGGAGAAAGGTTAGGTAGTCACGATGACACTGGCAGTCGAGGCTTTGCCGGCGGAAGACTACTTTGTAGACCCAGTGATGGGTTACAAGGTGGAGAAGGGTACAGCGCGGCTGATTCTAGCCTTTTTCGCCCTGGGCTTTCTGCTCTTCGGCCTGGGCGCGGTGGCCGCGCTGGGTGTAGTGCTCACGCGCGCGCCCTCCATCACCTTGCTCAACCCGTACTGGTTTTACACTGCCCTCACCTTTCATGGCGTGCTGATGCTGACTATGTGGGTGCACACCTTCGAAGCGGGGCTCTGGATTTACACCTCCACGGTCCTGCTCAAGCAGAAAATGTGGCTCAAGCGGTGGGGATGGGTCGCCTTTGCCCTGATTCTGGTGGGGCAGCTGATTGTGCTGGGGGCCATCGCGTCAGGTGAGGCCAGCGTCATGTACACGACCTATGTGCCCCTGCGGCCCAATGTCTTGTTCTACATCGGCCACGTAGTGTACGCGGTGGGTCTGATTCTGGTGGTGGCCCTCTTCGGCCTGAACCTGGTGAAGGCTCGCGCGGACGGCACCTATCCCGGCTCCATCCCCTTGGTCACGTATGGCATGGGCATATCGGCCATTATCGCCTTCGTGTCCATCATCTCCGCCATCATCGCCTTCGTCCCTGCCACGCTGTGGGCTCTCGGGGTGGTTGTCGAGAGGTGGGACACCATGGCCTTCAAGCTCACCTTCTGGGGCATGGGGCACACGCTCCAGTACACGAACATCACCTCCATGGTGGTAGTCTGGTACGCGATCGTCGCGCTGGCCCTCAGGGGCAGGGCCACCTCAGATAAGTTCTCCCGCTACGCCTTCATGCTGTACATGTTCACGACTCTCCCAGTGTGGATGCACCACTTCCAGGTAGACCCCCCATTCGACCCGGCATTGAAGTGGTGGGGCGCGACCTTCACGGGTATCTTGTTAGGGATACCCAGCATGATGCACGGCATAGCTGTCCCGGCCGCGGCCGAGAAGAAGCTGCGGACAATCCATAAGATCAAGACGCGGTTCGGCTTCTTACGCAAATGGGGCTGGCGCGACCCGGCCATGGTCGGCCTGTTCTTCTCGCTGGTCCTGTTTGCCATCGGCGGGTTTGACGGCACGGCTGGCACCACGAACCAGCTCAACCTCATCCTGCACGACACCATGTGGCTGCCGGCGCACATCCATGGCACCCTGGCCGGCGGAACAGCGGTGGCTTTCATGGCCCTCAGCTGGTACCTGTTGCCGGCGCTCGGTATCAAGGTGACGGCCAGAAGGATATGGGGCAACCTCTACGCCTACCTGGCCGGCATCGGCTTCTTATTGTTGCTGGTAACCATGCACATCGCCGGCTTCCAGGGTGTGCCGCGCCGGACCGCCACCATCACTTACACCGACCTGGCCGAGTTGGTGCCCAACTGGTTCTGGTCCATGGACCTCATGGCTGTGGGTGGCGCTCTAGCCGGGGTCGCGGTGCTGACCTTCGTGGTCGTGATGCTGATCTCGATCTTCCGAGCAGTTTTCCCCGAGAGGGCGATCATCCCCCGGCCGGAACTGGCGCCGGCCATCACCGGTGGATCAGACGGTGACTGAGGGTGCCGACGGCCCGCAAGGTAGCCGATTACCTCATTGAACGGCCCTGGTTGGGAACAACGGCCGTTGTCACGGCACTGCTGTGGCTGATGGCGGCACGGAATCCCATGCTTTCTCTCAGCCCGCAGGGTGGCACAGCGCCCCCCTTCCCCTACCTGTTCGCCAAGCAAGAGGGCACAACGCTGACCCTACTAGGCCGCCGGGCCGACGGCTTCACTCTGACGAACCAGGCCGGTCGCTGGGTCAGCCTCCGGGATTTCCGGGGTCGGGTCGTGCTGATGACTTTTTTCTGCACGCGTTGCCCCGGGGCCGATAGCAATCTCAAGCTACAAGCTGTTCGCGGGTTCCTGGACAGGAGCCGAAGATCCAACCTCGCTTTGCTCTCCATCACTACCGAGCCAGAGGTCGATCGGCCGGAGCGTCTACTAGACTACGCTGAGAAGCACGGCTTTGACCTCCCTGCGTGGACGTTCCTCACCGGCACCCCGGAAGAGGTTCAGCGGGTGCTTTCGCCCTATCGGCTCTACTACGTCTCCATCATCGAGGCAGCGCCCGGTCAGGGGACCTCACAGGTCGAGGAGGGCCTCCGCTTCGAGTCGCACGGCCTGGGCGTGCTGATTGACCAGGAAGGATTGATCCGAAAGCTGTATACGGATTTGCCCGCGCTTCCCGTGGACCAGATTGCACGCGACGTGGAAAGGGTATTGACGGGATCGTGAGTCGGGAATTGACCATGGCAATCCGGGCCCAACCCGAGATGGTCTGCTACTGCTGCGGTCTGCCCACGAGCGGCCGGCCGACACAATTCCAGGTCGCAGAGGAGGAACGACCGTTTTGCTGGCTGGGCTGTTTCCTCACTTACCTGGTGATCGGACGCCGCGGCCCGGCGGGGCGGTCGGCGCTGCTGCTTGGCCGGCTACTGGCTAGCGCCGTGCCGGCGATGCTGGTCATGGTCATCAGCTGGGCATCCTACACTGAGGGGTTTCTCGGGCGGCCAGCTAGTGCGGCAGCGCAGAACGCCGTTATTCACCGCTTCTACCTGCCCCTGCTCGGTAGCATGGTGGTGCTCCTGCTGGGATTGCCACTGGCCGCCCGAGCGCTGGATGATCTTCGTCAGTACCGCTTCGGGGTCGAGACCCTGGTCACGGTGGGCGCCTTTTCGGCCTACGCCCTCTCGCTAAGCAGCTCCGTTGCCGGCCAAGGACCCGTGTACTACGACACCGTCAGCGCGGTGCTAGTCCTGGTAACCCTCGGCCGCTACCTGGAGGTAGTGGCCACGACGCGGACCACGGCAAGGCTGCGTTCGCTGTTAGACCTGCGGCCTCCTCAGGCTCACCGAGTGCGCGGCGGTCGGGAGGAGCAGGTGCCTGCGGAGGAGCTGTGCGCGGGGGAGCTGGTGCGCGTGCGCCCCGGCGAAACCTTCCCGGCGGATGGGCGCGTGAAACGGGGCGAAGGGGCGGTGAGCGAGTCGGCCTTGACCGGCGAGGCTCAGGCGGATTTCAAGCGCCCAGGAGCGGGCGTTTACGCCGGCACCAGCAGCGTCGACGGCACCTTCCTGGTGGAAACGCTCGCTGTCGGCGAAGAGACGGTCTTGGGACGCATCGACCGGTTGCTGAAGGAGGCGCAGGCCCAACGCCCCCGCATCATGCGCATCGCGGATGCCGTGGCTGCCCGTCTCATCCCCGTGATCCTCCTCCTGGCATTGGCGGCTTCCCTCTACTGGAACGCTCAGGCAGGGCCAACCCGCGGGCTGATGGTGGCGCTTTCGGTCTTGCTCATTGCCTGCCCCTGCGCCCTGGGCATCGCTGCCCCGCTGGCCGTGTGGACGGGCCTGGGTCAAACTGCCGCCCGGGGCATCTTGGTGCGGTCCGGGGAGGTCCTGGAACGGCTGGGGACCGCCACCCACCTCTTCTTCGACAAGACGGGCACGCTGACCACGGGGGAGATGGTCCTCACCAATCTCGATATTGCGGATGGCCGATCGCCAACCGGGAATTCGGACTTCGCTAGTCGATCCGAGATCCTGCGCTGGGCTGCCTCACTGGAGACTATGTCCGAGCATCCGGTGGGCCGGGCGTTGGTTCATGGAGCGAGCGAAGCCGGGATCGCCACCCGGTCGGTGCATGATTTCCGTGCGCACCCGGGCTTGGGTGTNNAGGCCCGATGGCCGGCAAGTTTCGATGTTCTTGGGAAGCCGGCGATTCATGGAACGGCAGGGGATATCCATCGATACCAACCTGAGACGTAGGGCCACTTTGGACGGGGAGACGCAGGTGTTTCTCGGGTGGGGCGGCAAGGCCCGGGCAACCTTCGCATTGACCGAGGGCGTCCGCCAGGAGGCGAGGGAAGCCATTATGGCTCTGCGCGACCTGGGCCTGCGCGTGGCCGTGGTCACAGGCGACGACGGCCCGGCTGTCGAGAGGATGGCCGAGGGGGTGGGGATCGAGGACGTGCGCTGGGGGCTCCTGCCGACGGACAAAGTCAATCAGGTGAAAGCAACCCAGTCCGCCGGCGAACGGGTAATGATGGTGGGGGACGGTGTAAACGATGGCGCGGCCCTGGCCGCCGCCGACGTCGGCATCGCCATGGGCTGTGGCACGGACCTGGCGCGGGAGGCCGCCCATGTGAACCTGTACGGCACGGACCTGAGCCAGATTCCCTGGCTGGTAGCCTTCGCCCGCCGCGTTCGTCGGACCATCCACCAGAACCTGGCGTGGGCTTTTCTATACAACTTGGTGGGTATCCCCCTGGCCCTGACTGGTCAGCTAACGCCCATCGTCGCCGCGCTGGCTATGGTGGCCAGCAGCTTGCTGGTGATGGTCAATTCATTGCGACTTCAGCGCTGGGAGTCCAAAAATGGCACGAAGTCTTGAACTCCACTCCACGTCGAGAAGAATCCTCGCTGGATGGCTCCTGCTCGCCCTGGCCGCGGTCACACTCGGGGCCGCGCCAGCGCTCCAACTGAGCACCGCTTACCCCCCTGCGAGAGGACTGCAGGCATTCAAGCTGATTCTCGAAGCCCACGCGCTCTTTGTTCTCCTGATCATGGTTCCAAGCCTTGTGGCCGCCCTGGGGGTCTTCGCCGGTGGGCGGATGGCCGAGGGGGATCTGTACAGCCCCCTCTTGGGTCGGTGCGCACTTGGCCTTTCGGCGGCCGGCAGCATGCCCCTGCTGGCCAGTCTATTGGCCTGCAGCTGCAACACGCTTTTCCTGACTGACCTTACCTCGGTGCTCAACATCCCCCCTTTCTTCGCCGTGGGTTACGCGCTCTTTGCGGTGGGGGTTCTAGCCACGGTGGCGAAATCCCTGGTGGCGGTGGGTTGGCGGAGGCAAGCATCGATCCTGATCATGGTGGACCCGAGGTCAGAAAGTCAAGAGGTGGGGTGATCTGCAGCTGATTTCTGGAGGGATCTGTGACCCATAACGTCCAGCTTCAGCCGGCGTGCTGCTCACCGCCCTCAACTTCCTGCTCACAGCCTTTCGCCGAGAGTTCCTGGAGCATCCGGTTGCCGTNNCCCATAACGTCCAGCTTCAGCCGGCGACGCGCCGCCTGCTGTATGGCTGGCTTATGCTCGCCGTGATCGCGGCGGGGGTAGCCGGCATCTTCGCGCTGATGGTGACACTAGGCCGCATCCCGGCACTGGAGTTTCTGTCCGACGCACGGGCGTTCGAGCTCGCGCTGGTTGGTCACGTGGCCTTTGCCCTCACTATCTGGGTCTTCAGCTTCATGGGTGCATTGTGGGTGTATGCCGGCGCGCTGGTGCACGAGGAGCAGCTGTTCAGCCTCCGTCTGGGGCGCTTCGCGCTAGGTGTGTCCATCGCCGGCGCCGCGATCCTCGGCGCCGGGATCCTGGCGTCGAGCGACCAGGCCGCGATCTACCTGACGGACTACGTGGTCGTGCTCGATAGCGCCCTTTTTCACACCGGTTATGCCACGTTCGCAGCCGGCGTGCTGCTCACCGCCCTCAACTTCCTGCTCACAGCCTTTCGCCGAGAGTTCCTGGAGCATCCGGTTGCCGTGGGCATGCTGGCGGCAGCTGCCTGCTCCCTCGTGGCTGCCTTGTCCATTTCGGTCGCCTGGCTGACCTTGCGCAATGCGCCCGACGTCGCCCGCTTCCGTCATTTTCAGGCTCTCTTCTTTGGCTGGGGCCATGCCCTACAGTACGCGTACGTAGCCGCCATGGCCGCCTCCTGGTTAAGCGCCCTCGTCGGGATGGGCGTTGTTCCTCGCGGGCGGCATCCCTGGCAGCTAGCCTTTCTCCTGTACGCACTCCTGGTCTTGCCGACCCCGCTTCTGTATCCGCTGCTTGGGCCGGCGCGCGTGCCCCAAGTGGAAGCAATAGGGATTCTGCTCAGCGAAGGCCTGGCCCTGCCCACGTTGCTGCTCGTGGGTGTCATTGGTTTCATGCTCTGGCAGCGACGGCGGGGGTTCGACGGTCAATGCNNGACGGTCAATGGCGCAAACATCTCTGGCAGCAACCGACCGTCTCGGCGGCGCTTTGCTCACTGTTCATGTTCGGTCTCGGGGGATTGCTTCAGCCCGCCGGCTCTCAGGGGACCCTGCGGGTGCCGGCCCACTACCATGCCATGGTGGTCGGGGGCGTGACCATGGCCTTCATGGGGCTTGCATATCACCTAGTGAAAGTCGTTGGGCGAAGCCTCTATAGCCAGACCTTGGCGCGGGTCCAGCCTTATCTGTTCGGGCCGGGCGTCTTGGCTCTTGTTGCCGGCATGGCGTGGGCCGGGGCGCTGGGCGCTCCGCGCAAGACTTTCGAGGCTGGCGTGGCGGGAGTCAGTTGGCTGGCGCCAACGAACCTGCTGGGGGCAGGCGCCGTCGTGACGGCCCTCGGGGGAAGCATATTCGTATTCAACGTCTTGGTCTCACTGATCATCACGAGTTCAACCGAAGCGCCCCGAAGGCAATCAGATGCACGGCAGGTCCCTTCCGCCCCCGACGGCCTTTCGACGGAGGCGCGGGCCTTTCAAAGCCCCGAGTAAGCCACAAATCGCGGCCCGGGCGCGGATCCCTTCTACCCGATCCCCGGCCCAAGCTCAATCCGCGCTCTTCGGCGGCGGGCAGGGCCGACAGCCGAGGTAGGTATAATGGTAGAAAGATCATGCCTCAGCGGGCTCCGCCCCACCCATATGCCATCGCACCTTCTTTCCAAAAGGGTTCGTGACAACCGCCCCCCGCGCGCGCCTACAAGCCCTCAGGACGGGTAAGCATGTCAAAAGGAACCGCTCGGCCGGCGCTCACGGCTCTGGCTTCTGATTTCAGCGGCAAGATGCACTCGGGTGTCCGGGTGGCGGCGCGCCGACTTGGGCTGCCCTTGCGCGAGAAACTGATCCTGGCGTTTCTGGTGGTGGTCATCGTCGCCGCCGGCTCCCTGGCCCTGGTCACCGTGTATCTGATCGACGCCCGCATGGAGGAGAGCGTTCGGGCGAGCCTCACTCACAGCCTGACCATGGTGAGGGCGGAGTATCGGAACCGGGGTCAGCAAGTTCAGTTCGCCATCCGCAACGCAGCCTCTTCGCCGGCGGTTAGGCAGGCGATCATTCAGCGAGATGAGACGGAACTTCAGCACCTTATCACAGTTTGGAAGAGCCAGACCCCCGAGGTTCAGCTGTGGCTGATCGCTGATCCAGAGGGGCAGATCTTGGCGCGCCTCCATCCTGGTGATGGGAAGAACGACCCGCCCTTCAGCGAATTGATCGCGCGGGCGGCCGCGCAGGGCGAAGCCCAGATCTCCACCGAGCTTGTGCCCTCAGATGTTGTGGAGGACGAGGGCAGGGACGGCGTCGGCGATCGGATGGCACTCGTGACGGCGACGCCGATAACCCAAGGTCAGAATGTGATCGGCGTAGTGGTCACGGGCGAACTGGTGGACGCGGATTTCCCCGTGCCGGACACGCTCCGCGATCAACTCTACGGCCTCTCAACGGTGGGGAGCTCGACCCAACAACATGGACCCATCGTCTCCTTCGTCCAGGGCGGGACCATCGTCTCTACATGCTTCAATTCCCGCGAAAGCACCATCCTCGGTACCCGGCTGCCGAGCGAGGCCTTGGAAGAGATCCAAGCCGGTCGATCCCACTGGGGGACTGACACCATCGGTGGGCAGCGATACCTCACTCTGGTTGACCCGCTCCGGAACACTGAAGACCAGATCGTCGGAGCCCTGCTTGTAGGCCTGCCAGAACGCGGCTTTGTCGCCTGGCGCGCCGACACCATGAAGAGCCTGCTCGCGGTCTTTCTGGTCGTGTCCCTCGTGGCCCTGCTCGTGGCGGCCTCGCTGGCGGACATGATCACGCTGCCCCTGCGCGATTTGACGACCAAAGCCAGGGCCATCGCAGATGGCCGTCTCGATGTGAGGGTTTCCGGTGAGGGACACGACGAGATCGGGGAATTGGGGCGCGCGTTCAACGAGATGACCGCACAGCTCCACGAATCCTACGCCGCCCTGCGCCAGGAGCGCCGCAAGGCCCTGGCAGCCATCGAGGCCTCGGTGGATGGAATCTGGGTCGACTACGTCGTGAATGGCGAACGGCGGATCGCGATGATCAACTCAAGCTTGGAACGCATGACCGGACATCGTCGGAGTGAGCTGGTTGGTCGGCCCTGCCGATACCTGCTCGGAGTGTGCACGATGGAGGGGCTGCCCATCTGCGACACCGTCTGCCCGTTTCTGCGTCCTCGTGAGGAGACCTCGGGCTTTGTCGAAGGGACAATCCCGACGGCTGATGGGAAGAAGATCCCGGTGGAAGTGGGGTACGGGCGCATCCTGGACGAGAATGATCGGCTGGTGGGTGCAGTCCATGTCGTCCGCGACCTGACGCCGCGCAGAGAAGTGGAGCAGCTCAAAGATGAATTCATCTCCATGGTATCCCACGAGCTGTGGACGCCTCTGAATCACATCAAGGGCTTTTCGAGCACCCTGCTGCAGGCCGATGTCAGTTGGGATGCTAATACTCAGCGGGACTTCTTGCAGAGCATCGACCGCGAAGCCGATCGTCTGACCAAGCTGGTGGAAAACCTTCTCCAGATGTCTCGCATCGAGGCCGGTGGGCTGGAGGGCATCGACAAGCACTGGTACCGGGCCTCGGACCTACTGGACCGGGCGCTGGCCCGGATCCGACAGGAGACGCAAGAGCATCGAGTGGAGATCCAGATCGATGACGACCTACGCCCCGTCATGGCGGATGGTCAGAGCATCGAGATCGTGCTGGTCAACTTGATCGAGAACGCAACCAAGTACTCGAAACCCGGGTCTGAGATCATTGTCCAGGCGCAGGCTAAGGCTGGCGAGGTCGTGTTTCGCGTAATCGATCGCGGGGTCGGGATTGCAGAGCAACATTTGGACCATGTGTTTGATCGTTTCTATCGGGTAGGCGGCTCCCCGAAGGGGGGCACAGGCCTGGGGCTGGCGATCTGCCGGCGCATTGTCGAAGGGCATGGAGGCCGGATGTGGGCTTCGAGTGCTCTGGGCAAGGGCTCAACTTTCTCCTTCGCACTGCCGTCAGCGGAGGGCTCCGATGTCGCGGCGCGTTAGATAAGAGACACCATGAACCGACCGCACGTGCTGGTGGTGGATGATGAAGCGGAGACGGTCAAGTATGTGACGGTCAACCTCCGCGCGCGCGATTATCGTGTTCGCAGCTCGGAAGACGGCCGGGAAGCGCTGAAGACCGTCAAAGAGGAGCTGCTCGACTTGATCATCTTGGATATCGGTCTTCCAGGGCTGAACGGATTCCAGATATGTGAGGCGATCCGGCAGTGGTCACAGGTGCCCATTATCATCCTCAGCGTGCGCGGCCGTGAAAAGGACATCATTCGGGCATTGAACCTGGGTGCGGATGACTATCTGACAAAACCCTTCAGCGTCGAAGAGTTGCTGGCCCGAGTGCGTGCGGTCCTACGCCGAACGGCTCAGGCTCCCGCATCGTCTCGTCCACCCCTCACCCTGGGCGAGCTCACGATTGACTTCGGCAAGCGGCAAGTCACCGTCGGCAGTCGGGAGGTGGACCTCACATCCACGGAGTACGATCTACTGGCTCACTTAGCGGCGAACGCCGGCCGAGTCCTCACGCACCGGTCGCTCTTGCAGGCCGTGTGGGGGCCGGAGTATGAGCACGAGGCGGAATACCTGTGGGTGTATGTCGGAAGACTGCGGCGCAAGCTCGAGCCCGACCCCAGCCACCCGCGCTACATCCTCACTGAGCACGGCGTTGGTTACCGCTTGCGGGCGCCACAGTAAGCCGCGACGGACGCCTGGGGCTCCAGGGAGTTTGTGGTCAGCGCTTCGCGTTTGTAGCCGCCTCCGCCGAACCGAATCCCCCGAATGAAACGTGGGCGTGGGCTCGTCCTCGCCACCCTGGCCCTGTACCTGATGGCCCTGTTTGGCCTGCACGTGTACTTGGGCCGCGGTGAACCGCCCTGGAGGCCAATCCCGATGCTGGCCAGCCTGGCTTTCTTCGGCTTTGCCGCTGGTCACGCCATCCTGCTGAGGGGCGTCACCCATGCCTCGGTCTTCTTCATGATCGCCTCGGGGGTGAGCCTAACCTTCGAAATGATCGGGCTGCGCACAGGGCTAATCTACGGTGACTATTACTACACGGATCGGCTCGGCCTTAAACTATTCGACCTTGTTCCCGTATTCGTCCCGCTGGGGTGGTTCATGATGGCCTATGCCGCCCATGACTTGGCAACGCTGATCACGGGGCGAGGGATTCTGTGTAAAGGCCGCCCCGAGTATCCGCTGCTCTGGATCCTCTGGCCGTCCCTGGTGGCCGCGGGTGCCATGACAGCCTGGGATTTGGTCATGGAACCGCAGATGGTGGCCACAAAGCACTGGGTTTGGGTCGAGGGAGGGGATTATTTCGGCATTCCTGTGAGAAACTTCATCGGATGGCTGGTCACCATGCTGATCGTATATGTCTCCTACCGGAGCTACGCGTGGCTTTCTCCCCCGGAGCCCGCCCGCAGGTACCGACCGACCTTCGCACACCTCCCTTCGTTGGCCTACGCCCTGACCGGTCTGAGCAACATCATAGGCAACGTGCAGATTGGCCAGCCGGCCGCGGCACTCGTGGGGGTCTTCGCGATGGGCGGCTTCGTGCTGGCGGCCATGACCGCAGCGAGCAGGAACCCCCATTAACCAGCGCGGGCTGCCGGGCTTCGCATACGGCGTCTCTTTGTGCCACTGCAAAGACAATCTCTCCGATACGCAGTGTCATATAGTTACACCATTGATCACCGCCGATCCATGGAGGGTACGATGCCTACCATGCCCGACCTCCCCTTGCGCGGCCAGGTGCACCGCAAGCAGCGGCAACTGCCCGACGAAAAAGCCCGGGACTTCCTGCGGCGGCAGGGGGTCGCCCACGTGGCTACGGTGGATTCCGAGGGGTGGCCGTATGTGATCCCCCTCGTCTACATCTACGAGGGCGGCGATATCCTCTACCTGCACACCGGCGCGCATCAGGGGCACTTCCTGACCAACGTTCAGGGCGAGCCCCGCATCTGCCTGGAAGTCTCCGAGATGGGGCCGCTGCAGCCGGGGGAGCCATATGCCTGTGACTCGTCCCTGGTGTACTCAAGCGCGGTGGTCTTTGGGCGGCTGCACATCGTGGAGGAGCGCGAGAAGAAGGCCTGGTTCTTCGATCGGCTGCTCGAGAAGTACGGCGATCCCGAGTGGTCGTTCGAGCCGGGCTACCCGCTGCTCGACAAGATCATCCTGTACCAAGTGCAGATTGAAATACTGACTGGCAAGCGCAGTGCGGGGTCGTATCACTAAGATAGAAGGATTGAAAGATGTCTTTCCTGTGGAGCCAAGAATTAAGTACGCGGAGGTGGCGCCGGGTGCCCAGGAGGCGATGCAGGCGCTGGAGGCGTGTGTGGCGGGGAGTGATCTGGAATCGAGCCTGCTCGAACTGGTGCGGCTGCGGGCATCGCAGATCAACGGCTGCGCCTACTGCATCGATATGCACACCAAGGATGCCCGCGCTGCCGGGGAGAGCGAACAGCGACTCTACGCCCTCAGCGCGTGGCAGGAGACGCCCTTCTACAGCGATCGCGAGCGGGCCGCCCTGGCCTGGACCGAGGCCGTCACCCAGGTGGCGGAAGGGCGCGTGCCGGACGAGGTCTATGAGCAGGCGCTCCGGCAATTCGGCCAGAAAGAACTCGTTGATTTGACCATGGCAATCATCGCCATCAATGGCTGGAACCGTCTGGCGATCGGGTTTCGAACCGTGCCCGGCACCTATCAGCCGGACCGAGAATAATGGAATGTGCGGGCCTGTTGCATCGAAACGACCGCGGACGGGGGGGAGGAGTCCAACTTGTTCAGGAAAACCTGGGCGGCANNGACAGAATCGTGAGTGACGCAGGCTCCGGCTGCTTTTTTGGACGGGCGGCAGACAAGGTGTGCGTGGTGCGTGACCAGCGCTGGCTTTGACTTTGGGGAAGCGTTCTCATCAACGCCAACGCACCGATTTGAAGGTCAGAGCTAATGCCCAAGCAAGAGATAGCATGGTTCCCCCATAGCCATGGCTGACCGCTTCAAAGCTGAGCGGCGCTCGATTGCCACCTATTGACAAGACGCTCCACGGTCTTTGCAATGACGGATTAAGCTAGACCCGGGTGGCCTTGACCCTCCAGCCACTATAAGCCTTACTATGCAAGCAAGAGGCGGTTTCTGGAGCCAGATGGGCCAATTTGTCACAGGTCACACGATGGACGAAAAAGCGACGAATGGGGAGAGGCGCGAACGCCTGCAGGTCAAGGTCGGTGGGATGTCGTGCTCCTTCTGCACAGCCACGATCGAGAA
>JABAHQ010001622.1_pt1 | contig 16561 bp, 17 predicted proteins | sample 7062091 | NCBI WGS metagenome assembly JABAHQ01 (sample SAMN14534359, study PRJNA622989) | marine sediment metagenome | biome: marine biome [ENVO:00000428]; feature: marine pelagic biome [ENVO:01000023]; material: deep marine sediment [ENVO:00002113] | place: India: Gulf of Kutch | collected...
GAGGAGGTAGACGTCGGCGGCCACCGCCCCTTCCTCCGGCTCGATGGGGAAGAGCTGGGTCACCACCGGCGGGGTGGAGAGGGCCGAGACGAATCTCGAGCTCACCAGATACACGGCGTCCAGCTCCTCCTCCGCGAACGCCTCACGGAGGGNNGGGCACGTCGCCCAGGTCCTGGCGCTGGGAGGCCATCTCGTAGCCCCGGAAGCGGAAGAAGGCGATCCCCTTCTTTCCCGCCACGTGCAGCTCCGTATCGATCCCCGCGTCCCGCAGCTCCTCCAACTTGAGCCGTGTCTCCCGGATGAGGTTCGCGTTGAACGCCCCGCAGAGGCCACGGTTCGCCGTCAGGAGGAGGACCCCGGCCCTGCGGACCTCCTCGGGCCGACGGAGGAGGGGGAAGCGCTCGCTCAGCTCCGGCGCGTAGAGGCTCTTGACGATCGTGTCCAGAGCCTCGGAGTAGGGCCGGGCGGCGTGCACCCGGTCGGTGGCCTTCTTGAGCTTGGCGGTGGCCACCATCTCCATGGTGCGGGTGATCTGCTGCGTGTTCTCGACGGACTTGATCCGCCGCTTGACTTCCCTGGCCTTGGCCACGATTCGCTACCCGATCCTCGGTTCCCGGTCGGGGACGTACCTGGTGGGACGTCTCACGATGCCGCCGCCGGGGCGGCCGTCGCTCCCTCGGCGGCCGGGAGCCCCTCCACCGCCCCCTCGCCCGCGGGGGCCTGCTCGGACGCCCAGATCTCGTTGAATTCCTCGATCGCCCTCACGAGCCGCTCCTCCAGATCCTCGGGAAGGGTCTTCTTCTCCCGGAGGTCGGCCATGAGGTCGCCGTGCTGGGCGTCGAGGTGCTCGTGGAACTCCGCCTCCCACTTCCTCACCTTCTCCACCGGCACGTCGCTCAGGTAGCCGTTGGTCACGGCGTAGATCGCCGCCACCTGGTGCTCCACCTCCATGGGCTCGTACTGGGGCTGCTTCAGCACCTCCACGATCCGCTCCCCCCGGGCCAGCTGCCGCTGGGTGGCGGCGTCCNNCTGGGCGAAGGCCTCCAGCTCCCGGTACTGGGCCAGGTCCAGGCGCAGGCGGCCGGCCACCTTCTTCATCGCCTTCACCTGGGCCGCGCCCCCGACCCGGGAGACCGACAGACCCACGTTCACCGCCGGCCGGATCCCCGAANNNACGTCGCCGGCCTGGGTCTCGATGATCGGCAGCGCGGTCAGGGAGCCGCCGCCGTTCTCGTCGGAGAGCTTCGCCGCCCGCTCCAGGAGGCGGGAGTGGAGGTAGAAGACGTCGCCGGGATACGCCTCCCGGCCCGGGGGCCGGCGCAGCACCAGCGAGAGCTGGCGGTACGCCTGGGCCTGCTTCGTGAGGTCGTCGTAGACCACGAGGACGTGCTTCCCGTCCCACATGTAGTGCTCGCCCATGGCGCAAGCGGCGTAGGGGGCGATGTACTGGAGGGGGGCGGGGTCCGAGGCGTTGGCCGCCACCACGATCGTGTGGTCCATGGCGCCGTGTTCCCGGAACGTCTCCACCACGCTGGCCACCTTCCCCGCCCGCTGGCCGACGGCGCAGTAGATGCAGATCACGTCGGTGTCCCGCTGGTTGATGATCGTGTCGATGGCGATCGCGGTCTTCCCCGTGCCCCGGTCGCCGATGATCAGCTCCCGCTGGCCCCGGCCGATGGGGATCATGGAGTCGATCGCCTTGATCCCGGTCTGCAGCGGCTGTTCCACCGGCCTCCGCTTCACGATCCCGGGCGCCACGATGTCGATCTCCCGCCGGTCCTCCAGGGGCTCGACCGGGCCCTTCCCGTCCAGGGGCTCCCCGAGGGGGCTCACCACGCGGCCCAGATATCCGGTGCCCGTGGGGATCGAGAGCACCTGGCCCGTGCGGCGCGCCTGATCCCCCTCGTGGAGGAGCGTCCAGTCGCCCATGATCACGGCGCCGATGTTGTCCTCCTCCAGGTTCAGGGCCAGGGCGGTCACGGTGTCGCCGGTCTCGGACGAGGTGATCTCCAGCATCTCGCTGGCCATCGCCTTCGTGAGCCCGTAGATGCGGGCGATCCCGTCCTTGACCTCCAGGACCTCGCCCACCTCCTCGGCGTGGAGCTCCTCCTCGTAGTTCTCGATCTCCGAGAGGAGGACGCTCTTGATCTCGCTGGGGCGAAGCTGAGAGTCGTCGGCCATGTTCTGATGTCCTCAGTGAATATTCGGGTGCACGCGCGTCACGCTTCCACGCCGAGCTCGCCCGCCTCGGGCAGCTCGACTTCGTACAGACGGCGGCGCATTCCCTCCAGCCGCCGCCGGAGGGAGCCGTCGAAGATCGTGTCTCCCGTCCGGAGGACGACCCCGCCCAGGATCTCGGGCTTCACCCGGACGTGGGGGATCGCCTCCCTTCCCATCTGCTCGCTCAGCCGGCGCTTCAGCTCCTCCACGGCCTCCTCGTCCAGCGCACGGGCCACGGTGACCTCCACGTGGGTCCGGCCCACGTGCTCGTCCACCAGGCCGTGGAACTCCCGGGCGATCTCCCGCAGGAGGCGCTGGCGCCGCTTGTCGATCGTGATCAGGAGGAAGTTCAGCAGCGGCCTCGGGATCGCTCCCTCGAACGCCTTCCTCAGCACCTCCTTCTTGGGCCCGTCGGCGATACGCGGCGTCTCCACGAAGAGGCGGAACTCTGAATTCTCCTCCAGGAGGCGAGCCACCGCCTCGATCCCCTCCTCGTAGGCCTCGACGCCCTCGTGGCGCCGGGCCAGCTCGAAGAGCGCCCGGGCGTAGTTCCGGGAGACGGTCTCGTCCCTCAAGCCTGAACCTCCGGCTCCCCTTCACCGAGGCGCTCCACGTACTCCAGGACGAGCTCCCGGTCCTGCTCGGCGTCCAGCTTCCGATCCAGGAGGCGGGAGGCCGCCGCCAGGGCGAGCTCCACCGACTCCTTGCGGAGGGTGTCCAGGGCGGCGTCCTTCTCCCGCTCGATCTCCCGTCGGGCCCGGGCCAGGATCTTCTCGCTCTCCTCCCGGGCCTTCTCCTCGATCTCCTGGCGAACGCTCTGGCCGGCCTCCCTGCCCTCGGCGATGATCTCCTGGGCCCGCCGCCGGGCCCCGGAGAGCTCCTCCCGCTGCTCCTGCAGGAGCGTTCGGGCCTCGTCCCGCTGCCGGGACGCCTCCTCCAGCGCGTCCTGGATCCGCTCCTCCCGGGCCTCGACCGCGTCGAGGATCGGCCCCCAGGCGTATTTCTTGAGCACCCAGAGGAGGACCAGGAAGACGACGACCGTCCAGAAGGAGAGGCCGACGTTGATGTCGAAGAGGCCGGGACCGCCCCCCGCCTCCGCGCCGTGCTCCTGGGCGGCGGCCAGGACGCCCGGAGACGCGAGGAGGAGGAGCGCCGCCCCGGTGCTGCACGTTCCGGATCGCTTCATCGTGGTCTCCCGGTGCCGGAGATCCGGGACGGGGGCTCCGCCCCGGCTCCGATCACGCCAGCAGCTTGTAGAGGAGCGTGATGACCAGGCCGAAGAGGGCCACTCCCTCGATCAGCGCCGCGAGGATGATGGCGGCGGTCTGGATCGCTCCGGCGGCCTCGGGCTGACGGGCGATTCCCTGGGTCATCCCGTCCCCGATCCGACCGATCCCGATCCCGGCCCCGATCACGGTGAGACCGATCCCGATCCCGGCGCCGAGGAGGCTCATGTAGTTCTTGGCCGCCTCGGGGTCGATCGCGCCTACGTCCTGAAGCGCACTCAGCATCGCGTGCAGCATGGCGTCTCCATCTCGGTTCTAGAGGGTTCGCTTCCAATCGCTTCCTTCTGGTTCTTCTCGAGCAGACCGCGCCTGCCCGGGTCCGGTCGGCCCTGCCGAGCCGCCGTCAGTGGGCGTGGCGGATCAGGCCGATGAACACGGCGGTGAGCATGGCGAAGATATACGCCTGGAGGAAGGCCACGAAGATCTCCAGGAGCATGATCAGCACCGACATCACCACCGAGCCCCCGGCCACGGCCCACCGCCCCAGGGCCAGGTTGCCGAAAACGAAGATCATCCCCAGGAGGGAGAGGACCACCGTGTGCCCCGCGGTCATGTTGGCGAAGAGCCGGATCGCCAGGGCGAAGGGCTTCGCCAGCTTCCCCAGGAACTCCACGGGAGTCATGATCACCATCATCAGCGCCCGCCCCGCCGGGTGCATCCCCGCGGGCGCGTAGAAGATCGTCCTCGCGTAGCCCGCGGGGCCCAGCTCGAGGAATCCGCTCACCTCGATCACCACCAGGGACACGAACGCCAGGGCCGCGGTCACGGAGAGGTTGCCCGTCGCCGTCGCGCCCCAGGGCACGAGGCCCAGGAGGTTCATGGTGAGGATGAAGAAGAAGAGCGTGAGGATGAGGGGCGTGAAGCGGTCCCCGCCGTGTCCGATGTTCCGCCGCACGACCTCGTCCCGGAAATAGAGCACCATCGCTTCCATGGCGTTGGCGAATCCGCCGGGCGCCCGCTCCCCGTACTTGCGTCGGGCGAGCCCGCCCAGGAGGACGAAGACGCCCCCCGTGACGATCGCGGCGGCGACGAGGAAGACGACGTGCTTCGTCGGCGAGAGGTCGAGGGCGAGGGGCCCCAGGTGCACGGGATCGAAGTGGGGGAGCTCGACGGGACCCACCACCGGGAGGTCGAGCTCCCGGGCGTCGGTCAGGTGATGCATCAGCATCCCCCCGATGTCGGGAGGGCCTCCACCCGAGGCCCCGGCGGCCTGCTCCCCCGCCTCGGCCGCGTGCTCCCCGCTCTGCCGTAGGATCCGTAGAAGGGTCCTCATGTCCCGTCGGTCGAGGTCTCAGTGTGTCGCGTGAAGAAGACCGGCTCGAGGAGCAGGAGGCCGAAGAAGAATCCGGCCAGGGCCAGGAGGGCCGGGGCCAGCGCGACGCCCTCGATCCTCACGAGGACGAAGGCCACCGCCACCACCAGGGCCATCCGCGCCAGGGTCCCTCCGACCCACGCCGCCAGGAAGCGCTTCGGCTCCCCACCGTGCATCACGAGGACGGCGAAGGCGCCCACCTGGACCGGCCAGGCGACGCCGGCCGCCAGGAGCACCCCCCTCCGCCCCTCCGGATCGAGCCACGGCCACAGACCCGCGGTCACCACCGCCAGGGCCGCCACGGCCGTCCCCGCGTATCCGAGGGTGGACTTCATGGTCGAGGCTCGTCCCCTCCCGCGTCCCGACGGGCGGGCACCTCCACGACGTGGTGCCAGAGGCTGTAGAACCCCGCCGCCGCGCCCACGAACGCGCCCACGATCATGAAGAGAGGCTCGGTGCCCAGCTTGCCGTCGAGCCACCAGCCTCCCAGGAAGAAGAGGAGCACCGAGAGCGCCCAGGTGAGGCCGTAGCCCATGTATTCGCCGGCCACGGCCCACAGCGCCCGATTGCCGTCGGACTCCCCCCTCCTGTCATCGTCCATGCCCGCTTCCGCGCTTGCGCCCCTCACGTGTGCCCGGAACCGTCGACGTAGTGGTGCGATCCCCGGGCTCGGGCGGCGCGACCCCGGCCGTTCGGTCCCAGAGTCTGCAAAAATTAGGCGCTTGTGAATTTTTTCGCAAGCTCCCGCGGTGGGCTGTGACCGGCCTCCCGCCGGGCTACGGCTCGCCGCCGCCCCCCCGCCCCCTCCATCCCTCTCCCGGGACGGACCGGCGGGACCTTCGGCGGCCTGGGAGCGGGCACGGACGAAGTCCGGCGCCCCCCCTCCCTGGTCCCCCCGGGCCAGGGGACGTCCGACGGAGGATCCCACCGCCCGGGTTAAGGGTACCGCCGGAGCGACGGCCCCGCGGGCGCCGAGGACCGAGCCCGGGCCGGTCGGGCCCGGAGCTGCCGGCCCGCTCGGCGGACGAGGCCCCGCGACAGCGCACCGAGGCCTGCCTTATCTTGTTCTAGAGGCCAGGACCTCTTTCCAGAGAACCACCCTTCCGGGGCAACCCACGGCGCATAGCGGATGGCGACGAGAGAAGACGCGGCGGTGAGGGACCGAGACGTGGAGCTCCTCGAGCGCGTGGCCCGGGTCTCCGAGGCTCTCCGCGGCGAGGTGGAAAAGCGAATCGTCGGCCAGCATCACGTGGTCGAGGGGCTCCTGACCGCGCTCCTCGCCAACGGCCACGCCCTCCTGGTGGGCGTGCCCGGGCTGGCCAAGACCCTCCTGATCTCCACCCTGGCCGAGGCCCTGGACCTGGAGTTCAGCCGCATCCAGTTCACCCCGGACCTCATGCCCACCGACATCACGGGCACGGAGGTCATCGAGGAGGACCGAACGACGGGCCGGCGCGTCTTCCGCTTCGTCCGCGGGCCGATCTTCGCCAACGTGGTCCTGGCCGACGAGATCAACCGCACGCCGCCCAAGACCCAGGCCGCCCTCCTCCAGGCGATGCAGGAGCGGGCCGTGACGGCCGCGGGCCACACCTACGCGCTGGAGCCCCCCTTCTTCGTCCTCGCCACCCAGAACCCGATCGAGCAGGAGGGCACCTATCCCCTGCCCGAAGCCCAGCTCGACCGCTTCATGCTGGAGCTGCAGATCGGCTATCCCAGCCGGGAAGAGGAGGAGGAAGTGGCCCTGCGCACCACGGGAGGAGACCAGCCGAGCGTGGAGCCCGTGGTGGGCGCCCAGGAGCTCACGGAGCTGCAGGGACTTGTGCGCCGGGTGCCCGCTCCTCCCTCCCTGGTGGAGTTCGCGGTCCGCCTCGTCCGGGCGACGCGGCCCCCGAGCGAGAGGGCGGGCGGGGACACGCCCCCGGTGACCCGTCGCTACGTCAGCTGGGGGGGCGGCCCCCGGGCGTCCCAATACCTGGTCCTCGGCGCGAAGGCCCGGGCCGCATCCCGGGGCGAGCCGATCCCCACCTACGCGGACGTGCAGGCGGTGGCTCCAGCCGTCCTGGCCCACCGGCTGGTCCTCAACTTCGAGGCCGAGGCGGACGGTCGGACGACCCGGGACGTCATCGGGGAGCTCCTCGAACTGTCGGAGGAATGGAAATAGCCGAGCGCGACCCGGTTCGAAGTATCCGGGGCGGCGAGGAGCCGCCGAGCCCCGGCAACCCCGTTCGCCCGACGCCGAAGGCGCTCCGGTGAGCGCCGCGTTCGTCGCCGCCTCCCTGGCGTTCCTCCTGATCTCCGTCCTGCTCTCGGCCGGGGAAGCGGCGATCTTCGCCCTCTCCGAGTCCCGGATCCGCACCCTGGAGCAGGAGGGCTTCACCGGAGCCGGCTCCGTCTCCGCCGTCCGGGACCAGGCGGAACCCGTCCGCGCTGCGGTCTTCCTCCTGAACGGCCTGGCCAACCTGGCCGCGGTGGCGTTCCTGGTGGGGGCCGAAGTCCTGGCGTGGGGGGGGGCGGGCGCCGCCGTATCCGTGCCGATCACGATCGTAGCCGTCTTCTTCCTCGGGGAGGTCGGACCCCGTGTGGCCGTGACCCGCCGTCCGGTTCGGATCGCCCTGGCGGCCGCGCCCGTCCTCTCACGGGCCGAGCGCCTCGTCCGCCCGCTGGCTTCCCTGATCCGACTCGAGGGGCTTCTCTCGGGACGGAACGGGGAGGAGGCGTCGACCGACCAGGTGGCCGTGCGCGAGCTCAGCCGGCTCGGCCAGGAGGAGGGGATCGTGGGCGAGGAGGAGCACCTGCTGGTGGAGCGGGCGTTCCGCCTCGACGAGCTCTCGGCCTGGGACGCCATGACGCCCCGGGTGGACATCTTCGCGTGGTCCGACGCCCTCGTCCTCAGCGAGATCATCGACGAGCTCGAGCGGGTGCCCTACTCCCGGGTCCCCGTCTACGGCGACAGCATCGACGATGTGACCGGCATCCTCTACGTCCGGGAGGCGTACCAGTTCTATGTCTCCGGCCGGACCGACGTGACCCTCGCGCGGATCGCGAGAGACCCCTTCTTCGTGCCCGGCTCCCTCTCCCTGACCCGGCTCCTGAAGGACTTCCAGGCCCGCCGCATCCACATGGGGATCGTGGCCGACGAATTCGGCGGCACGGACGGCCTCGTCACCCTGGAGGACGTTCTGGAGGAGCTGGTCGGCGACATCGTGGACGAGACCGACGTGGACGAGGAGCCCCTGCACCGGATCTCCAGGAACGAGCTGGTGGCGGACGGGAGCGTGGACCTCCGGGAGATCAACTACGCCTTCAACGTCACCCTCCCCCAGCTGGAGCACCGCTCCCTCAACGGGTTCATCCTGGAGGAGCTGGGCGAGGTGCCGGATGCCGGCGAGATCATCGAGCGCGACGGCGTCGAGATCGAGATCCTGGAAGCCACCGACACCCAGGTGCTGAGGGCGCGCCTGCGCAAGATCCCCACCACGGGCGACGAAGGGGAAGCGGCCTGAGATGGCCCGGATCATCCCCTTCCGCGGGAAGGCCCCCCGGGTGGCGCGCGACGCCTTCCTGGCGCCCACGGCGGTGCTGATCGGCGACGTGACCGTGGAGGCCCGGGCCAGCGTCTGGTTCGGAGCGGTCCTCCGGGGCGACCACCCCGAGAACGGGATCACCGTCGGGGCACGCACCAGCGTGCAGGACAACTGCGTGATCCACGTGGGCGACGGGGGACCCACCGTCGTGGGCGCGGACTGCACGATCGGTCACGGCGCCAAGTTCGAGAGCTGTACGATCGGCCCAGGAACGATCGTGGGCATGAACGCCGTGATCCTGCAGAACGCCCGGGTGGGCGAGGCATGCGTGGTGGCCGCCGGCGCGGTGGTGCTGGAGGGGGCGGAGATCCCCGACCGGAGCGTCGTGGCGGGGGTGCCGGGGACGGTCCGGAAGACCCTGGACGGGACCGCGGCCGACTGGGTGCGTCGGGGATCGACGCACTACGTAGATCTCTCCCGGGAATATCTGGACACGGGGCTGGGTCGGGGGGACCCAGGCGCAGGTGAGGAGTCGGGCGGTCCGGAAGGCGGAGACCGGTGAGGACGGCGGGCGGGGGCTCCGGAGGGACCGGCGGCGGCGGGCCGGAAGATCCGGCTCCGGGGCCGGACCTCCCGTCCACGGACCAGGCCCCCCGGAGGAGGACGGTCGGGGCCGGGGTCTGCGAACTCTGCGGCGGCCCCACGATCGAGCGTCACTGCAAGATCGTGTGCCAGAGGTGTGGGTATCGGCGCGACTGCTCCGATCCATAGGTGGGCGCGTGAGATCGGCGCATGGCGGCGCTGCCCTTCGTCGCGCCCCGGACCGCGCGGCTCCTCCCCTACATCCCCAGCATCTCGCTCACGTACCAGGCGATCAGGGCGTCCCCCCAGCCGTAGGTGACCGCCGCACCCGCGGCGAGGAAGATCCCGAACGGGACGAGCTTTCCCGTCTTCCAGGAGATCGGGCCGAAGATCACCGAGCCCAGGAAGGCTCCCAGGAAGATCGTAAGGAGCACGCCCGGGACGCCCACGAACGCGCCGACCATGGCCATCATCTTCACGTCGCCGCCCCCCATGGCCTCCTTCCCGAAGATCCAGGTTCCGACGCGGCCCACGACCCAGAGAAGGGCGAAGCCCGTGGCCGCCCCGGCGGCCGCCTGCAAGATCCCCACTCCGCCGGGAAAGAGCGCCATGGCCAGGCCCAGAGCCGCTCCCCCCAGGGTGAACTCGTCGGGGATGATGTAGAAGCGGGCGTCGGAGAGGGAGATTCCCAGCAGGATCGTCAGGAAGACGCTCCCCCGCAGCGCCTCACCCGAGAGGCCGGCGTGGGCGAAGATCCCGGCCCAGATCAGCCCCGTGGCCAGCTCCACCAGGGGATACTGGATCGAGATCCGGCTCCCGCAGGAGCGGCAGCGTCCGCGCAGCCAGAGCCAGCTGAGGACGGGCACGTTGTCCCACCACCGGATCGGCGTTCCGCACCCCGGGCAGCGGGAGGGCGGCCGGACCACCGACTCCTCCTCGGGCCACCGCACCGAGCAGACGTTCAGGAAGGAGCCCACGATCAGCCCGAGCATTCCCGCGGAGACGGAGACGGCCCAGGGATTCAGCGCGGCCAGGACTTCCCCGACCCCGCTCAAGGCGTCTCCTCCCGGCCGAGGACGTAGAGGAGGATCGCACCGGCGACCCCGGCGTTCAGCGACTCCGCGCCCCCGGGCATCGGGATCTCGACCCTGCGCTCCCCGGCGTCCACGACCGCGGCCCGGCACCCCCGGGCCTCGCTGCCGATCGCCAGGGCCCAGGGACGGGGCGGCCGGACGCGAGCGACGTCCTCGCCCCCGGCCTCGGCTACGAGGAGGTGAACGCCATTCGCCTGGAGGAGGGACCGAATCGGGTCCTCCCACGAGGCCTTGAGGAGGGGAACCCGGAAGCTCGCTCCGGCGGAGGCCCGGACCGCCTTCGGGTTCCAGGGATCCACGGTCCCGTCCAGGGCGATCGCCCCGTGCAGCGCGAAGGCCCGGGCCGCCCGGACGAGGGTCCCCAGATTCCCCGGGTCCTGGACGCCGTCCAGAAGGAGGAAGCGACCGTCCGGCGCGGAGAGGAGGGCGGCGGGATCCACCGCGGGGGCTTCGCACACGAGGAGGAGGCCCTGGGGGGACTCGGTGTCGGAGACCGAGGCGAGGATCTCCTCACCGACCCACTCCACCACGACGCCCGTCGCCTCGAGATGCTCGGCGAGGCGCCGCCCCTCCGCCGCCTCCGGGAGGCTCCGGCTGGCCACGGCGAACCGGATCCGGGCTCCCGCATCGACGGCCTCCACACAGGTGTGAAGCCCCTCGATGAGGACGAGGCCTTCCCGGGGCCGCATCCTGCGGCTCCGGAGGCGACCGATCAGCTTCTCCTTGCTCCGACTCAGGCTCACCGCGCTGTTCCCCCTCCTCCGTGGCCGGCGGGGCCGGTCGGGCCCGCACGGCCGAGGTTCGCATCCGACGGCCGGGACACCGGAGCGATCCGACGGTTCCGGGAGCCGGCCCCCGACCCCTAGATTACGGTCATCATGAGCGAAGATCAGCTTCCCATCGCGCTCACCGTCGCCGGCAGCGACAGCGGCGGAGGCGCGGGCATCCAGGCCGACCTCAAGACCTTCCACGCCTTCGGCGTCTACGGCACGTCGGCGATCACGGCGATCACGGCCCAGAACACCCTGGGCGTGACTGCGGTTCACGCTGTGCCCGTGGAGGTGGTCCGGGCCCAGATCGACGCGGTGGCCACCGACCTGCGGCCCCGGGCGGTGAAGAGCGGGATGCTCGCCACCGCGCCCCTGGTGGCGGTGGTGGCCGACGCTCTCCGGGCCCACGGGCTCGAGCGCTACGTTCTGGATCCCGTCATGGTCGCCACCAGCGGCGACCGGCTCCTCGACGAGGACGCCGAGGACGCGGTGGCGAAGCTCCTGGTTCCCCTGGCCGCCCTGGTCACGCCCAACCTCCACGAAGCCCGGATCCTGACCGGCCTGCCGGTGGACTCCAGGGATGGGATGGGAGAAGCGGCCCGGCGCCTGGTGGAGATGGGCGCGGGAGCGGCCCTGGTGAAGGGCGGACACCTGAGCGACGCGGAAGCCCTCGACCTCCTCTGGGACGGAGAGGAGGAGAGAACCTGGAACCGGGCCCGGATCGACACCCCCCACACCCACGGCACCGGCTGCACGCTCTCGGCCGCCTGCGCCGCGGGGCTCGCCCGGGGGACCTCCCTCCCCGAGGCGGTCGGACGGGCCGTGGAGTTCACCGCCCGGGCGATCGCCACGGCGCCGGGGCTGGGATCGGGCCACGGCCCCGTGAACCACTTCGCCCCGGAGGACTCCTCCTCCCGGGCCGCCGGCTCCGGGTCGGGCTGAAGAGCGACCGCTCCGGCCGGCTCCTCCCCTCACCGGTCCAGCCGGCGAAGCACGCCGCGGATCACGGCCTCGACCCGACCCGCCGCGCGATCCGCGACCGCCCGGACCTCGTCGTGGCTCAGGGGCCGGGGACTCCGTCCGGCGGCGGGGTTGGAGATCAGCGAGAGGGCCAGGACCCGAAGACCCCGAGCCCGGGCGCAGATCACCTCGGGCACGGTGGACATCCCCACCGCGTCGCCGCCGAACCGCTCCACCATGGCGATCTCCGCCGGCGTCTCGAAGGAAGGCCCGAGCACGGCGCAGTAGACGCCGCGGCGGAGGACGACGCCCGCCTCCGCGGCGGCGTCCAGGGCCAGCTCCTGGAGACCCGGGTCGTATGGCGCGCTCATGTCCGGGAAGCGGGGCTCGCCCTCCCGGGCGGGTCCCGCGAGAGGGCTCCGGAACTGGAGGTTCACGTGGTCGTCGGCGAGGAGGATCGACCCGGGCTCGAGGCGCGGGTCGATCCCGCCGGCGGCGTTCGTAAGGAAGAGGACCTCGATGCCCAGCGCGGCGCCGATCCGGATCGGTGCCACGACCACCTCACGGGGGTGGCCCTCGTAGAAATGGTATCGGCCCGCCTGGACCAGGACGGGGACCCCCTCCAGGAGCCCCGTCAGGTAGCGGCCCTCGTGCCCCACCACGCCGGTGGCAGGCAGGCCGGGGAGCTCCCGGAAGGGGATCGACACGCCCTCTTCCACGGCGCCCGCCAGCCCCCCCAGGCCCGAACCCAGGACGAGATGGACCCGGGGATCCACCGAGATGCGCCCGGCCAGGGCCGCCGCGGCCTCCCGGACGTCGAAGCCGCTCACCTCCGCGCTCTCCCGCCCCGCGCCGTCGTGCGTCACCGGGAGCGGGTCCCGGGGATCACCACCAGCCCCCGTGCCGGATCTGGTCCTTGCGGAGCTTCACGTGGGACCGTTTCGCCTGCACCAGATCCCCGATCGTGAAGAAGTGCACCAGGAGCAGCCCGGCGACGAAGCCTCCGACGTGGGCCCAGAAGGCGACCCCTCCCCCCGCCGCGGGCGCGGGGAGGGAGGAAGAGGCGAGCTGGATCAGGAACCAGTAGCCCAGGTAGAGCCACGCCGGCAGGTCCACCAGGGTGATGAAGACGATGATCACCAGGAGGGTGCGGACCCGGGCCCGGGGATAGAGGAGCACGTACGCTCCCATGATCGCCGAGATCGCCCCCGACGCGCCCACCATGGGCACCCCCGATTCCGGCGCCGACGCGATGTGGGCCCCCGCGGCCACGGCACCGGTGAGGAGGTAGAAGACCAGGAAGCGGAGGTGGCCCATGGAGTCCTCGACGTTGTTCCCGAAGATCCACAGGAACCACATGTTCCCGATCAGGTGCATCCAGCTCCCGTGGAGGAACATCGAGGTGAAGAGCGCCGCCCACGTGAGCCCGCCGTAGGAGCAGGCAACCCCCCGCGCCAGGGGTCGTCCCGTGGCGGCGTCCCCGGCCGCGCCCGTGACCTCGGCCGGGATCGCCCCATAGGCGCAGACCGAATCCACGAGGACCTCCTGGGAAAGGCCCGCCCCCTGGACCCACACCCAGACGGCCACGCAGGCGAGGATCAGCCCCACCGTGAAAAACGGGGTGATCTCGGTGGGATTGTCGTCGTAGAGTGGAAACATGGGGCCGCGGAAGAGGCGTTCTCTCGACGGCCAAGGATAGGCGGCCGGTCCGTCCAGGACCACCCCACTCCGGTGGCCGTGGCCCGGGCGGGCGTCCGCGCCCGGCGTGGGGGGCGCCCACCTGCCACTCCGGCCGAACGACCAGGGCGACACCGCCACATTGGCGCGAGACGCCGGGCCTCGGACGGCACGAACGTTGCACACCCGATTCGTCCGGACGGCAGAGATGCGCGCGCGAGACGCGCGTTCTTCCAACGGACGAACGGAGCGAACGGGACGATGGGAAAGATCATCGGAATCGACCTGGGCACCACGAACTCGGTCGTGGCGGTCATGGAGGGCGGCGAGCCCACCGTGATCCCCAACGCGGAGGGCGGCCGGACCACTCCCTCCGTGGTCGCCTTCACCAAGGACGACGAGCGCCTGGTCGGCCAGACCGCGCGGCGCCAGGCGATCACGAACCCGGAGAACACGATCCACTCGATCAAGCGATTCATGGGTCGCAAATACTCCGAGGTGACCGCCGAGCAGAAGCTCGTCTCCTACACGGTGGAGAAGGACGCCCAGGACCGGGTCGTGGTGGACGTCCCGAACGCGGGCAAGACCTACACGCCCCCGGAGATCTCGGCCATGATCCTGCAGAAGATGAAGCAGACCGCCGAGGACTACCTGGGCGAGGAGGTCACCGAGGCCGTGATCACCGTGCCGGCCTACTTCAACGACTCCCAGCGCCAGGCCACCAAGGACGCGGGCAAGATCGCCGGCCTCGAGGTGAAGCGGATCATCAACGAGCCCACCGCGGCCGCCCTCGCCTACGGGCTGGACAAGAAGGAGGACGAGAAGATCGCGGTCTTCGACCTCGGCGGCGGCACCTTCGACATCTCGATCCTGGAGCTCGGCGACGGCGTCTTCGAGGTGAAGGCCACGAACGGCGACACGCACCTGGGCGGCGACGACTTCGACCAGCGGGTCATCGACTGGCTGGTGGACGAGTTCAAGAAGGACCAGGGGATCGACCTCTCCAAGGACCCCATGGCGCTGCAGCGCCTGAAGGAGGCCGCCGAGAAGGCGAAGATGGAGCTCTCCACCACGATGAAGACGGACATCAACCTGCCCTTCATCACCGCCACCCAGGAGGGCCCGAAGCACCTGAACTACACCCTCCAGCGCTCCAAGTTCGAGCAGCTCGTCGACGACCTGATCCAGCGGACCATCCCGCCCATGGAGAAGGCCCTGAAGGACGCGGGGCTGTCCACGGACGAGATCGACGAGGTGATCCTGGTGGGCGGCTCCACCCGGATCCCCAAGGTCCAGGAGGTGGTGAAGGACTTCTTCGGCAAGGAGCCCCACAAGGGCGTGAACCCCGACGAGGTCGTGGCGGTCGGCGCCGCGATCCAGGCGGGCGTCCTGGCGGGCGACGTGAAGGACGTCCTCCTCCTGGACGTGACCCCCCTCTCCCTGGGGATCGAGACCCTGGGCGGGGTCATGACGACCCTCATCGAGCGGAACACCACGATCCCGACGAAGAAGACCGAGACGTTCTCCACCGCCGAGGACAACCAGACCACGGTGGAGATCCACGTGCTGCAGGGCGAGCGGAAGATGGCCGAGGACAACAAGACCATCGGCAAGTTCCAGCTCACCGGGATCCCGCCGGCGCCCCGGGGCGTGCCCCAGATCGACGTGACCTTCGACATCGACGCCAACGGGATCCTCCACGTCTCCGCCAAGGACCAGGCCACCGGCAAGGAGCAGAAGATCCGGATCGAGGCGTCCAGCGGCCTCTCCGAGGACGAGATCGACGAGATGGTCGAGGAGGCCGAGAAGCACGCCAAGGAGGACGAGAAGAAGAAGGAGAAGGTCGAGGCCCGCAACCAGCTCGACTCCCTCGTCTACCAGGTGGAGAAGGACTCCGAGGAGTGGGGCGACAAGGTCGGAGCCGAGAAGAAGGAGCGCCTGGACGAGGCGCTCTCCAAGGCGAAGGACACCCTCAAGGGCGACGACGCCGAAGCGATGAACCAGGCCCGGGACGAGCTGATGCAGGCCTTCAGCGCCGCCGGCCAGGAGATGTATCAGGCCCAGGCCGAGGAGGCCGAGGCGGCCGCGGGCCAGCCCGGGGCCGAGGGCTTCGAGCCCGGAGCCGGGGGCCCCACCGAGGCCGAGGCGCCCGAAGAGGAGGAGGAAGTCGTCGAGGCCGACTACGAGATCGTGGACGAGGAGAAGTGATTCCGGGCATCCCTGCACGGCTGCCCGCGCATCCGAAGAGGGGAGAAGAGGGTACAGGGCGAGGAGGGAGCGCGGGGGATCCGGGCTCCCTCCTCCGTGTACCAGAGCGTCGAGGACGAAGGACCGCCCCTGCCCCCGAAATTCAGACGAACCGAGGACTGACCGAATGTTCGACCCACTGACTTCCAAGGCGAAAGTCGCCTTCTACACGACCGTCGCATTCCTCTTCGGGCTCGGCCTGGCCTCCGGGCTGGGGTGGACCGGTTCCTCCTTCGCGGTTCCCGCGGTGGACGAGCAGCCCCGGATCACCGAAGAGGCCGTGGCGCCGGCGGTGGACCTGAGCGAGGCGTTCGTCAACATCGCGGACGAGGTCCGGCCCGGAGTCGTCCGGATCCAGGTCCAGAAGAGCCGGCGGATGGCCAGCCGAGGACAGATCCCCGAACCGTTCCGCTTCTTCTTCGAGCGGCCCGATCAGGAGGACGATCAGGGCTTCGGGCCCCCTCCCCAGGTGGCCGGCGGGAGCGGGTTCGTCGTCTCCGGGGACGGCTACATCCTCACGAACAACCACGTCGTGCAGGACGCCGAGCAGATCACCGTCCATACCTTCGACCGTCGGGAGTATCAGGCGGAGCTGGTGGGCAACGATCCCACCACCGATATCGCGGTGATCAAGATCGACGCCGACGGCCTGGAGACCCTGAGCTTCGGAAGCTCGGACGGCGTCCGGGTCGGCGAGTGGGTCCTGGCGGTGGGCAACCCCGGCTTCGGGGACGGAAGCCAGCTGGACTACACGGTGACCGCGGGGATCGTGAGCGCGAAGAGCCGGCCCCTGAACATCGTGACCCGGGAGCTCCTCCGGGAGTTCGAGGATCAGAACCTGGCGGCGTATGGGATCGACAACTTCATCCAGACCGACGCGGTCATCAAT
>JABAHQ010002216.1_pt3 | contig 16545 bp, 14 predicted proteins | sample 7062091 | NCBI WGS metagenome assembly JABAHQ01 (sample SAMN14534359, study PRJNA622989) | marine sediment metagenome | biome: marine biome [ENVO:00000428]; feature: marine pelagic biome [ENVO:01000023]; material: deep marine sediment [ENVO:00002113] | place: India: Gulf of Kutch | collected...
CGATGAGCCACCGGGTCGTCTTCCACATGGGCGACCGGCGGCCGATCTGGGCGCCTCCGGCGTGGGTCGCCGACGAGATTCGGGACGCCCTGCCCGAAGGCTGGGAGCTGGTGGTGCCCGACGCCCCGGCCGACGGGACCGGCGACGGGGCCGCCCTGGTCGCCCCCGCGGTCCTGGAGGCGGTGGAGGGGGCACGCGTCTATCTGGGGATGGGCGTTCCCGACGAGGTTGTCCGGGCCGGGGAGGAGCTGGAGTGGGTCCACTCGGGGGCCGCCGGCGTGGGGGGCTCCCTGGGTCCCGAGATGCGCGCCCGGGACGTCCTCTTCACGAACTCGGCCGGGATCCACGCCGCCCCCATGGCCGACACGGTCCTCGCCATGACCCTCCACTTCATCCGGGGACTCGACTTCGCGGTTCGGGCCCAGTCCGCGGGCGCGTGGAGGACCGGCCCCTTCTACGAGGTCCGCACGCCGGTCACCGAGCTCGAGGACTGCGTCGTCGGGATCCTGGGTTACGGGGGAGTGGGACGAGAGGTCGCGAAGCGCTTCTCGGCCCTGGGCGTCCGGGTCCTGGCCCTGCGGCGGAACCCACCCCCGGGTGGCGACCCACACGCCGAGGTTCTCCACGGGGCCGGGGGGCTCGCCCGCGTCCTCGGGCGCAGCGACGTGGTCGTGGTCTCCCTGCCCGAGACCGAGGAGACCCGGGGCCTCCTGGACGCCCAGGCCCTGAAGGAGATGAAGGAGGGGGCGATCGTGATCAACGTGGCCCGGGGGGCGGTGGTGGACGAGGAAGCGCTGGTCGACGCCCTGCGCTCGGGGCTGATCCGGGGCGCCGGACTCGACGTCTTCTCCTCCGAGCCTCTCCCGGACGGGCATCCCCTCTGGGAGCTGCCCAACGTGCTGATCACGCCTCACGTGTCGGCGGTGACCCGCCGGTTCTGGCGCCGGCAGGTGGATCTGATCGTGGAGAACCTGGGGCGCTTCCTGGAGGGGCGGGAGCTGGTGAATCTGGTGGACAAGGAGGCGGGGTACTGAGAGAAACCTCGCGGGTGGGCGCCGGAGGGGGCGAGTTCGGCCCGCCCGCTCCCCGGCCGTCGGTCGGCGTCTTCGCGGCCGGCTAGTCCTCCTTCCCCTTGAGCTCCTCCCAGAGCTCGTCCAGCACCTCGAGGGACGCCTCGCCGAGGCGGATCCCTCGCTCCCGGGCGAGCTCCTCCAGGCGTCGAAAGCGGGCGCCGAACTTCCGGTTGGCGGCGTCCAGGGCCGTTGCGGCGTGGGTGCCGGCGAGGCGGGATAGGTTGACCACCGCGAAGAGGAGATCTCCCAGCTCCTCCTCGAGGGCGGCAGCGTCCTCCTCCTCCAGGGCCTCCCGGACCTCCTGGAGCTCCTCGGCGACCTTCTCCCAGGCACCGCCCGGCTCGGACCAGTCGAAGCCCACACCGCTGACCCGCTCCTGGATCCGGTGGGCCCGGAGGATCGGCTCCAGGCCCGACGCCAGTCCGTCGAGGACACCGGCGTCCCCCCGCTCCCGGGCCTTGATCGCCTCCCACGCCTCCCGCTCCCCCGGGCCGAAGAGGTGGGGGTGGCGGCGCTTCATCTTGCCCTCCAGCCGATCCGCCACGGCGCCGGCGTCGAAGGCCCCTCGTTCCTCGGCGAGGACGATCTGGAAGGCGAGGTTCAGGAGAAGATCTCCCAGCTCCCCCTCCAGGGTGTCTTCGTCTCCGGCCCGGACCGCATCCACCACCTCCCGGCTCTCCTCCACCAGGTGGGGCAGCAGGCTTTCCGGGGTCTGGGCCTCGTCCCACGGGCAGTGCTCCCGGAGGAAGCGGACCAGGTCCAGGGCCCGGTCCAGCTCACCCTCGGTCGGGGGGAGGCCGGGGAGCGAGGTCGAGCGGTCGTGGTCGGCCATGGGGGGGACAGGCTCCTGGGATCGGTCGGCGGTACGGGGCGTGGTCGGCCGCGGGCCGGGGGAGGGCCGCCCTCCTCCGGGGATCGGCCCGGCGGGGCCTTGCTCCGGCGCTATCTCTTCGCATCTTTTGGGCGCCATGTCAACGGACGGCGGGACCCGGGCGTGGATCGAGGTGCGGGCCGCCGGCCTCCGCCGGAACCTTCGCACGATCCGGGAGCGGATCGGTCCGGGGCCCCGCATGATCCCCATGGTCAAGGCCGACGCCTACGGCCTGGGGGTCGCCGGAGCGGTGGCCGCCCTCGAGCCCGAGGACCCGTGGGGCTACGGCGTGGCCACGGTGGAGGAGGGTCGGCAGCTCCGCACCCTGGGCGTCACGAGGCCCGTGCTCGTCTTCAGCCCCCTGCCCCCGGGCTCCTACTCCGCCGCGGTGGAGGACGAGCTCACGGTCTGCATCTCGGATCTGGAGGGGCTCCGGAGGCTGCAGGACGCGGCTCTCCGACACGGGTCCACGGCGCGTTTCCATCTGGAGGTGGACACCGGGATGGGCCGCTCGGGATTCGACTGGCGCCGGACCGGCGAATGGCGGGACGCGGTGGCGGCCCTCGCCTCTTCGGGGAGCCTGGAGTGGGCCGGCTGTCTCACCCACTTCCACTCCGCCGACGAACGCCACTCGGCGGCGACGCACACCCAGTGGGAACGCTTCACCGACGCGGTCTCCTCCCTGCCGACACCCGACGGCCTCCTCGTCCACGCCTGCAACAGCGCGGCGGCTCTGCGCTGTCCCGAATACGCGGCGGACGCCGTCCGTCCGGGGATCTACCTCTACGGAGGATCGGCGGGCCAGGGGCTCCCCGATCCGGAAGCCGTGGCCCGGGTGCGGGCCCGGGTGGTCTTCACCCGGGAGGCGCCTCCCGGAGGCACGGTGGGGTACGGCGCGACCCACGTGGCCCGGGAGTGGGAGGAGTGGGCCACCGTGGGGATCGGCTACGGGGACGGCCTCCCCCGGAGGCTGGGAAATCGGGGCGAGGCCCTGGTCCGTGGGCGCCGGGTCCCGATCGTCGGACGGATCTCCATGGACGTGACCGTGGTAGACATCTCCGGCGTGGACGGGGTCGCCCACGGCGACACCGTCACCTTCATCGGCCCTGACGGGGGCGAGGAGATCACCGTGGACGAGGTGGCCGGGTGGGCGGAGACGATCAGCTACGAGATCCTCGCGGGCTTCACCCCCCGCGTGCCCCGGGTTTGGGTCGACGAAGGGGATTCCTGACGCCGACCCGGACGGGGTGCCCTTCCGGAGGGGGCCGGGCGTGAGCGGGACCTCCTCCCCGGAGATCGGAGCCCTCCTGGAGCGGGCACGGGTCGTGCGGGAGCGGGCTCACGCTCCCTATTCGGGGTACCGGGTGGGCGCGGCCCTGGAGGCGGACGACGGGACGGTCTACGTCGGCTGCAACGTGGAGAACGCCTCCTACGGCCTCACCATCTGCGCCGAGCGCTCGGCGACTGCGGCCGCCGTGGCCGACGGGCGGCGGCGATTCCACCGGATCGCCCTCGTGAGCGACGGACCCGAGCCGATTCCTCCCTGCGGCGCGTGTCGCCAGGTCCTGGCGGAGTTCGAGCCCGACCTCGAGATCGTCTCGGAAGCGGGGGAGGAGCGCGTCCGCTGGACCCTGGGAGAGCTCCTGCCCCGCGCGTTCCGCCTGTCGCGGAAAGCCGGAGACGGCGTCGACGCCGGCGAATCCGACGGCCCCCCGGGAGGGGGATCCCGGTGACGGCTGGCCCCGACCCCATCGATCACTCCCTGCATCGAGCTCTGGAAGGCATCTTGAGGCGACGGATCCTCACAGGAGTGCTGGTGGCGCTGTCCCCCGCGATCTGGGGATGCGCAGACGAGACGCCGACGTCGAACCGGGAAGATCTCTTCCCCCTCACCGTCCGGACCGTGGAGGTTCGGATACCCTTCGACGAGTTCGGCAGCGACTTCCAGGTCCTGGGCGGATTCGGCTCGCCGATCTCCCTGAACCAGGGGATCTTGGCCCGGGACTTCGGGAGCGGTTTGGACGTACGCACGCTCGCGCGCTTCCAACGCTTTCCGGAGGCGGTCTCGGCCCGGGATACGGCGGGGACACTCCGCTCGGACTCCAGCGCCGCCTTGGTGGGGGGACGGGTGCTCCTGCTGATGGACTCGATCCGCACCCCCGACCAGCCGGTCTTGGTCCGGGCGGGGGCCCTGGAGGTGCCATGGCACGCCCGCACCGCGTCGTGGGATTGGGCGGTGGACACGGTCGGCACCCGGGAGCCCTGGCCCGAGCCCGGCGCCGGACCCGTCACGGTGCTCGATACGGCGACCTGGGATCCCGTGGCGGGTGACACGGTGGTCCTCGACGTGGATTCGGCGACGGTAGCGGCCTGGTCCGACACGACCGATCTCTCCCGGGGTGTGCGCCTCGAGGTCGAGGATCCGGGCATCCGGTTCCCGGTCCGTACCGTCGTGCTCAGGCTCGACGCCCGCCCCAGCATCAATCCCGATACGACGGTGACGGTGACGGTGCTGCCCCAGGATCTGACCTTCGTCTACGATCCCCTTCCGGACCCGCCCCCGGACGGGATGCGGGTCGGGGGGGTGCCGGCGTGGCGCACGGTCTTCGGGGTGAGCCTCCCGGAGACGCTGGACGGTCCGGAGGAGCTCTGCCAGCAGCTCGGCTGTCCCTTCGAGGTGACCCCCGGAGCGGTGAACTTCGCCGCCCTGGTCCTGACCACCCGTGCCAGCCCGGTGGCGTTTCAACCCGACGACACCCTCGCCCTGGACGTCCGGCCCGTGCTGGCGCCGGAGCGCCTGCCGAAGGCTCCCCTGGGATCGGCCCTGACCGGCTTCCTGACGCTGCCCTCGGAGTACTTCTCCACGGACCCCGGTCAGCAGATCATCGTGCCGATCACGAGATTCGTCCGGGACGCGGTCCGGGGCACGACGGAGCAGGGCACCTTCGCGCCGAACACCCTGGCCCTCCTATCCACCTTCGAGCCCGTCTCCCTCTCCTTCGCGAGCTTCGCGGGCCCGGGAAGCGCGGACGGGCCGGTTCTGCGCCTGATTCTCTCCCCGGACGAAGGAGTGCAGCTGCCGTGACGACGACGAGCCACCCGTCCGGGGGCCGAAGGGTCCGGGCACGAGCCCTCGGGATCCTCCTCGCCGCCGGGGCGATCCTCACGGGTCTCCCGGCCTCGGCCGGGGCTCAGTCGCTCCTGGGAATGTCCGGGCTCGGCTTCCCGCTCGAGCCGATCGACGCCCGGGCGAGGGGCATGGGAAGCCTCGGCGTCGGCCTCTTCGGTCCCTCACTCCTTCCCGGGGACCCGGCGGTGGCCCAGGCGCTGTTGATCCCCATGGTCACAGCCACCCTCCAGCCGAGCTGGGTGACCCGGAGCAGCCCCGAGGAGGAGCAGCGGTTCTCCACCAACCGCTTTCCCCTCCTCGGCGTGGCCTACCCCTTCGGGCCGGCGAACGGGATCGCCACCCTCACCTTCTCGGGATACATGGACCAGCGCTGGGAGGTGATTCGGGAGGGCAGCGTGGAGCTGGCGGGCGTGACCGTGCCGATCATCGACGCCTTCCGCTCCGAAGGGGGAATCTCGGTCCTCCGCCTCGGCTGGTCTCATCGCCTGGGTGAGGGCCTCGCCGTCGGGGCGACGGTGGGCAGCTACCTGGGAAACGGACGGCGGAGCTTCCGCCGGACCTTCGACGCCGAGGCCCTGGGCGACACCGCGACCGCGGTCGAGTTCCGGACCGAGGGGGAATGGCGCTACACGGGTCCCACAGCCTCGCTGGGCGTCTCCTGGGACGCCACCGAGCTGATCCGTGTCGCGGGAAGCGTGATCTGGTCCGGAGACCTGCACGCCGAAGCGAAGGGTGAGAGGGGGAGCCGGAGCAGAGACTTCGATCTGCCCACCGAGTTCCGGATCGGCGCCAGCGGCAACCTCGGCTCCGGGCTGGCGGTCAACCTCGGCCTCCAGTACGCGGACTGGGGCGGGGCCGACGACGACTTCGAGGATTCCAGCACCACGGGCGCCGTCTGGTCGTTGGGCGGCGGTGTCGAGTGGGAAGGCCCCGGGTTCCTGGGGCGGAACTTCCCCCTCCGGGCGGGCTACCGGAGGCGCGGGCTACCCTTCCGCTTCGAGGGCGCGGCTCCCAGCGAGTCCGCGTTCGCGGCGGGGCTGGGCCTCAACCTCCTGGAGGCGCAGGACCTGCCCCTGGCCCGGATCGACATCTCCGTGGAGATGGGCGACCGGGAGGGGGGATCGATCGCCGAGTCCTTCACCCGGGCCACCGTCACCCTCCGGGTGGCCGGACGCTGACCGGGAAGGTGGGGATCGCTCCCGTCCGGGGAGACCGACCTCGGAGTGCGTGATGCGCGTCTACTTCCACACCTTCGGTTGCAAGGTCAACCAGTACGACTCCGAGTCGATGCGTCAGGAGCTGGAGGCCCGGGGCGCCGCGACGACCCCCTCCTGGGATGACGCCGACGTCTGCGTGGTGAACACCTGCACGGTGACGAGCAGGGCCGACGCCGAGGCCCGGCGCGTGATTCGGAAGATTCGCAGGGAGAATCCCGACGCAGCCGTCGTGGTGGCCGGCTGCTCCGCCGCCCTGCGTGGGGCGGAATACCGGCGGATGGAGGGCGTGGCGGGCGTCGTCCGGGGACAGGACGCCGTGGCTGTGGCCGGCGAGGTGGAGAGGGCCGCCGCGTCCCCGGGATCGGCGTCCGACCGGGCTCCCGCCCTCGTCCAGCTCGGCCTCTCCCCGTCCCTGGACCGGATCGACCAGGAGCCGGTCGGTGCCGAGATCCTGAAGCACCGGGACGGGATGACCCGGGGGTGGCTCAAGGTCCAGGACGGCTGCGACCGGAAGTGCGCCTTCTGCGCCACGCGCCTGGCCCGGGGGGGCAGTCGCTCCCGCTCCCCCGACGAAGTCGTCCGGGAGGCCCGGGCCCTGGTCCGGAAGCATCCGGAGCTGGTGATCACCGGGATCCACATCGGCCACTACGGCCGGGACCTGGACTCCGCTCCGACGCTCTCCCGTCTCCTCGCCCGGCTCCTCGAGGACGTTCCGGACGTGCGCTTCCGCCTGGGAAGCATCGAGGCCACCGAGGTGGACGACCTCCTCGTGGAGCTCCTGGCCGCCTCCGGGACCCGGGTGGCCGCCCACCTCCACATGCCCCTCCAGAGCGGGGCCGATCCCGTGCTCCGCAGGATGCGCCGGTGGCACACCCGGGAGGCCTATCGATCCCGGACCCTGGAGATCGCGGAGCGCCTCCCCGTGCTCGGGCTGGGAGCGGACATCATCACCGGCTTTCCCGGAGAGACCGACGAGGACCACGCCTCGACCCGGGAGCTGGTGGAGGAGCTCCCCTACACCTACGTGCACGTCTTCCCCTTCTCGCCCCGGGAGGGAACCGTGGCGGCGGAGCTGGCCGAGGAAGATCCGGTGCCGGAGCGGGTGGCCGGGGAGCGGAGCCGGGAGCTCCGGGAGATCGTGGCGGAGAAGGGGCGACGCCACCGGGCGGCCCGGGTGGGGGACGTGGCGGAGGTGGTCGTGGAGGGCGACGGCAGCCGGGGGCTCACCGGTGACTACCTGCGGGTCCAGGTCCGGGGGAACCCGGACGGGCGCCTCCGGGGGCGGCGCCGGGCGCCCCTGCAGGCCGACGGGGACGATCTGTATATTGACCTGTCCCGGGAAATCGCGTGAATTCGAGACCACGATGAAGCGAGAGAGCGGTCGCATGCGCGCCTACGTCGAGACGTACGGCTGTCAGATGAACGTCTCCGACGGCGAGCTCATGGAGGGGGTCCTGGAGGCCCGGGGCTACGAGATCGTCTCGAGCCCCGAGGAGGCCGACGTCGTCCTGGTGAACACCTGCGCGATCCGGGAGCACGCCGAGCGGCGGGTCCTGGGCCGGGTGGCCCAGATCAACGGGCTCAAGGTGGAGCGACCCGAGATGGTGATCGCGGTCACGGGGTGCATGGCCCAGCGTCTCGGGGGGGATCTCCTCGAGCGGGCGCCCTACGTGGACCTCGTCATGGGCCCCGACGGCTACCGGGCGCTTCCCGAGACGCTGGACGAGATTCGGGAGAGGCGCGCCAGACGGACGAAGGGCCGGAAGCGGCAGCTGGCGGTCCTGGAGATGGACCTGGACGAGAACTACGAGGGCCTGGAGCAGCGCCGCGCCTCGGCGGTGGCGGCGTGGGTCCCGATCCAGCGGGGCTGCGACCATCGCTGCACCTTCTGTATCGTGCCCTACGTCCGTGGCCCCGAGAAGAACCGGAGGCCCGCCGAGGTCCTGGACGAGGTCCGGGGGGTCGCCGAGACCGGGATCACCGAGGTGACCCTCCTGGGCCAGACCGTGAACTCCTATCGGAGCGGCGACTGGAGCTTTCCCGACCTCCTCGGGGCCGTGGCCCGGGTGGACGGGATCCGGCGGGTTCGCTTCACCTCTCCACACCCCAACGACGTGACCCCGGAGATGGCGGAGGTGATCGCCACGGAGGAGGCGGTCTGCGAGCAGCTCCACCTTCCCCTCCAGTCGGGGAACGACCGGATCCTCAAGCGGATGCTACGCCGCTACACCGCGGACGAGTTCCTGGAGACCGTCACCATGGTCCGGAGCGCCGTTCCCGACATCGCCCTTTCCACCGACGTGATCGTGGGCTTCCCCGACGAGGACCAGGCGGCGTTCAGGAACACCCTCGACGTGATGCGAGAGGTTCGCTTCGACGACGCCTTCACCTATCGATATTCGCCCCGGGACGGGACGCCCGCGACCCGGATGCCCCGGGAGTGGTTCGTGGACGAGGAGGTGGCCCAGGCCCGCCTCGAGGAGCTGATCCGGGTCCACCGGGAGATCCAGGCGGAGATCAACCGTTCCGAGCTGGGTCGGATCGAGGAGGTCCTGGTGGAGAAGCCCTCGCGGGAGGACGGCCAGGTCCTGGCCCGGACCCGCCGCAACAAGGTCGTCCACTTCCGCGGTGACGCGTCACTCGTCGGAGAGTACCGCACGGTCCGGCTGGAGGAGACCACGGGGGCCACCTTCGTCGGCAGCCCCGTCGAGGAGGCCGCCCTGGCGGGGTCCGTGTGAGCCGACTGGTCGGGGCGATCGGGGTTCTCCTCGTCCTGGCCGCGTCCATGGGATTCGCCGCCCTGAACTCCGGCGAGCGGGTGACGCTGGATCTGGGGTTGGTCACCCTCTACCGCCTTCCCGTCACCTACGTGGCGTTCGGCGGTCTCTTCGTGGGGATGCTCGTGGTCCTGGTGGCGGGGATCCACAGCGATCTGAAGGTGCGCCGAATCCTCAAGGAGCGGCTTCAGGAGGAGGATCGGGAGGAGCGGGCCCGCATGATGATGGAGCGGTATCAGCGGGACCTCTTCGAGGAGGAGGAAGAGGGGTGACCCGGGATGTCACCGACCCTCCGGTCCCGGCCGACGCAGGAGTGCCTCTATCGACGGAGGTGGTGATCCGCTGAGCCCAGGGATTCCACACGGGGGTGGGGCCCGCTGAGGGCTCGGCTCCCGCCCGTGGTGGGCCTGGCCGCGGCCTTCGGGGCCGGCCTGGCCCTCGCCCTCCGGGGCGTCCACGTTCCGCCGGCGCCCCTCCTCCTCCTCCTCCTCCTCCTCCTCCTCCTCCTCCTCCTCCTCCTCCTCCTCCTCCTCCTCCTCCTCCTCCTCCTCCTGCCCATCGGGCGATTCCTCCGCCCGGCGAGTTCCACCACCCTGGACGGCTGTCCGTCCCCGACCCGGAGGGAGGGGGCCGGGGGCGGGGTTCGACGCGGCAGCAGCCTCTGCGTCCTGCTCGGGGTCCTGGTCGCTCTCTCCGGAGGCCTCGAGCTGGGACGGGGATGGCGGGCGGCCCGGGCGGCGGACTGCCGGCACCGGATTCCCGACGGGGCGGCGTGGGCGGCGCGAGGCCGCTTCGTGGGGCGTCCGGGGTCGGGAACCGTGCCGTTTCTGGTCGAGGGCGGGCTGGGCCACGGATGCCGGGGAGAGATCCGGGTGCACCTCGCCCGGGGAGCGGAGACCGTCGGAGCGACCGGGCGCGGGAACCGGAACGGGAGCGCAGATACCCTGTCTCCCGGGGCGGCGGTCGTGGCCCACGGGCGCTGGCGCCGACTCCCGGTCACCGATCCCCGGCGCCCGGAGCGGGCCGGCTACCTCGCGGTCGATCGGGTCCGGGCCGTCGGCGGCCCGGGCGGACGGGGCGGGTGGCATCTCCGCATCCGGGGGCGCGTCCAGCAGCGCCTCCTGGCCCTCTTTCCCCGGCGGGGACCCGTGGCCGAGGCACTCCTCCTCGCCCGAAAGGAGGGCCTGGACCCGACGGTCCGGGACGCCTTCGCCCTCTCGGGCACGGCCCACCTCCTGGCGATCTCGGGCTTCCACGTCGGCGTCGTGGCGGGCCTGATTCTGGCCCTGGGACGCCTCGCGGGGCTGGGGCCCCGCCGCGTCTCCCTCCTCGCCGCCGTCGGCGCCTGGGCCTACGTCCTCTGGATCGGAGCACCGGACGCCGCGGCCCGGGCCGCCCTCCTCCTGAGCGTGCTCGCCGCGGGGCGGGTGCGGGGGACCCCGGTCCTCCCCCTGGGTGGTCTCGCCTCGGCGTTCCTGCTCCTCCTCCTCGTCGATCCCGGCGCCCTTCTCCGCCCGGGCTTCCAGCTCTCCTTCGCGGGGGTGGCAGGGCTGATCCTCGGGGCCCGTCCCCTGGAGGGCGTGCTCGCGGGCCCCGATCCGGGCGCGCTTCGGAGATCGATCGCTTCCCCCGTGGCGGCGGCGATCGCCGCCACCCTGGCCACCCTGCCCCTGGTGGCGTGGCACTTCGGCCGGGTCCCCCTGGTGGGGATCCCCGCGACCCTCCTCACGACGCCCCTGGTTGCTCTCGCGATTCCCGGGATCGTGGCGGCTCTTCTCCTCTCCACCGTCGCCCCGGGTCCGGCCCACTTCCTGGCCGGCGGGGTGGAGCTCCTCCTCGACGCGGCCGTTGCCGCCACGGAGCTGGCCGCGGGCCTCCCCGGAGCCGCGCCCTGGGTGCCCCGATCCTGGGTCCCCGCCGGCGTGCTGGGGGTGGTGGCGGGGGCCGTGATGGCGGCGCGTCTGGACGGGGTCACCGGCTGGCGCCGTCGCGTCCTCCTCCTCGTCGGGTGCCTCTCGGCCCTGATCGCGGTGCCGGGCGCCGAGGCCGTGGCCCGGCGGGGAGCGCTGGAGATGGCTTTCCTGTCCGTGGGGCAGGGCGACGCGGTCGCGCTCCGCTCTCCCGCGGGGCGCTGGATCCTGGTGGACGCCGGACCCCGGAGCGGATCGTTCGACGCCGGCGCCCGGCGGGTGGTGCCCTGGCTCCGGCGCCGGGGGGTGGGACGCCTCGAGGCCCTGATCCTGACCCACCCCGACCTGGACCACCTGGGCGGGGCTCCCGCCGTCCTCTCCTCCCTGGAGGTGGGCGGCGTTCTCGATCCGGGGGTGGCCGACCCGCGGGTCCCCTTCGGCGAGGCGCTGGAGGCCGCTCGACGCCGGGAGGTGGGCTGGTGGGGGGCCGACCCGGGCCGGACCCTCTTCCTCGACGGGGTGGAGGTCCGGGTGCTCCACGCCGGCCCCCCGCCCCCGGGCGCGGCCGTGGATCCGCGTGGGTCGGAGTCCAACGCCCACTCCGTGGTGCTTCTGGTCAGCTATGGCGGGTTCCGGGCCCTCCTCACCGGCGACGCGCCGGCGGCGGTGGAAGGGTGGATCGTTCGAGACCTCGGCGGGTCCGTGGATCTCCTGAAGGTGGGCCACCACGGAAGCCGCACCTCCACCTCCCTGAAGCTCCTGGAAGCGGCCCGCCCCGAGCTCGCCGTGATCTCCGTCGGGTGGAGGAACCGGTTCGGACATCCGCACCGGGTGGTCCTGGACCGGCTCCGGGGGATCGGGGCCCGGATTCTCAGAACGGACCTCCACGGGACGGTGATCGTGCGCGCGGCCCGGGACGGGAGCTGGAGCGTCGAAGCCGAGCGGGACCCGGGCCGGCGGGCCGGGGCGACACGGGCTCGACCCCGGGGCGCCGGGGAGGAGGGGGTTCTGGCCCCGGCCCGACGTTGACCGGCGGGGTGCGGCCGCCTATTCCTGTAGCGCTTCGAGATCCAACGTTCCCGGTGGCGGTGCTCCCGCCTCTCGGTCCGGAGCGCCCGGGAGCCCGGACCGTTCCGTCTCTCCGGACACGCGCAACGCCACGTCCCCCCAGCTCGGACCGCCGTAGATGCCCGACACCAGCGTCGTCACGATCGACCGCCACATCGTCGACGAGGAGCGCAAGCACCCCCAGGCCACGGGCGCCCTGAGCCACCTCCTCACCGACCTGGCGCTGGCCGCCAAGCTGATCCACCGCGAGGTGAGCAAGGCGGGGCTCGTGGACATCCTGGGCGCCACGGGCGCCGAGAACGTCCACGGCGAGCGGGTGCAGAAGCTGGACGCCTTCGCCCAGGAGGTGATCTACAAGGCCCTCGATCACTCCGGCACGCTCTGCTGCATGGCCTCCGAGGAGGAGGAAGACGTGATCCCGATCCCGGAGCGCTTTCCCACGGGGGAGTACGTCCTCCTCTTCGACCCCCTGGACGGCTCGGGGAACATCGACGTGAACGTGTCGATCGGCACGATCTTCTCGATCCACCGGAAGATCTCGTCGGGGGAGAAGGGAGGGCTGGAGGACTGCCTCCAGCCGGGCCACCGGCAGGTGGCGGCCGGCTACGTGGTGTACGGCTCCTCCACGATGCTCGTCTACACCAGCGGCAACGGGGTCCACGGCTTCACGCTGGACCCCTCGATCGGCGAGTTCCTCCTGAGCCATCCGGAGATCTCGATCCCCGAGCCTCCGAAGAAGGTCTACTCGGTGAACGAGGGCTACTACTCCCGCTGGGACCGGAACCAGCAGCGTCTCGTCGATCACCTCCGGGGCGTGGACGGCTCCGAAGACGGCGGCGGCTTCCGGGCGCGCTACATCGGCTCCATGGTGGCCGACGTCCACCGGACGCTCCTCCACGGGGGCCTCTTCATGTATCCCGGGGACCGGAAGAATCCGGAGGGGAAGCTCCGCCTTCTCTACGAGGCGGCGCCCCTGGCGTTCGTCTGTCACCAGGCAGGCGGCAGGGCCTCGGACGGGTCCCGGGAGATCCTGGACGTGGAGCCCCGCGAGCTCCACCAGCGCATCCCTCTCTACATCGGGTCGGCCGACCTGGTGAGGCGGGCCGAGGAGTTCCTGACCGGTAGGCGCTAAGAGCCTCCGGCCCGGGCACCCTCCAGGGCTTCCACCTCCTCGTCGAAGCGTTCCAGCATCGCCTCCTTCTCGTCCCAGTGGAGGAAGGCGCTCTCGAAGCCCATCCGCGCCACCTCGACGAGCTCGCCCCAGGCGAAAGCGAGGTGCTCGTGGACGCCGAGGTACTCGTCGGTCAGGGTCGTCCCCGAGATGAGCCGGTTGTCGGTGTTCAGCGTCACGACCAGGCCCTCGTCGTAGTAAGCCCGGAGGGGGTGCTCCGCGAGGGAGGGCACCGCCCCGGTCTGGACGTTGGACGTGAGGCAGATCTCCAGGGGGATCCGGAAGTCCTTCACGTACTGCATGAGGTCGGGGTCCTCGTGGAGCCGGGTGCCGTGGCCGATCCGGTTGGCCCGGCAGTAGTGCAGCGCCTGGTGGATCGACTCGGGCCCGTAGGCCTCGCCGGCGTGGATCGTGGCGGCCATGTTCTTGTTGATCACCGTGAAGAAGGCGTCCTTGTGCTTCTTCGCCGGGTAGTTGTACTCGGCCCCGGCCAGGTCGAAGGCCACCACCCCCCGGTCCTTGAACGCCACCGTCAGGTCGGCCAGGTCCCGGGACGTGGCGGGCTCCATGTTGCGGATCCCGCACACGATGATCGCGGTCCGGATCCCGTGTTCCTCCTCGGCGCGGGCCAGGCCCCGCAGGGGCGCCCGGACCGCCTCGGTGAGGGGTAGGCCCTCCCGGATGTTCAGGATCGGCGAATAGCGCACCTCCACGTAGCGCACGCCCTCCCGGGCGCAGTCCTCGGCGAGCTCGTAGGCGATCCGCTCCAGGGCGTCGGCGGACTGCATCAGGGCGACCGTGATCTCGAACTTCCCGATGTATTCCTCCAGGTTGCGGGCGTCGTCGGCCCGCATGAGGCGGCCCAGCTCGGCCGGGTCGGTGGAGGGCAGGAGGTCCGACTTCCCCTGCTCCCGGGCGAGCTCCACCATCGTGTGGGGACGGAGGCTCCCGTCCAGGTGGACGTGGAGCTCGGCCTTGGGGAGGCGCCGGAGGAGGTCCCGGGAGAGGGTCATGGGGGAGGCTCGGGGCTCGTCTCGGGCCGGGGCGGGGACCGGCCGGCCCGGAGGGTCGCGGCGCTCACGAGCCGGAGGGTCGGGGGTTCGACGCGCAGGAGATCGGGCGGCTCAGCACCCCACGGGATGCTCGGCCGGCTGGAGCCCCTCCTCCACGTCCACCAGGGGCGCCTGGTAGTCGCCGGAGAAGCAGGCGTCGCAGAAGGGGCCGTGCTCCGCCACCACCGCGGTCATCCCCTCCAGGGAGAGGTAGCCCAGGGAGTCGACGCCCAGCTCGTCCCGGATCTCCTCCACGCTGAGCCTGGAGCCCAGGAGCTCCTCCTTGCTCGGCATGTCGATCCCGTAGAAGCAGGGGAAGCGGACGGGGGGGCTGGCGATCCGCAGGTGGACCTCCTCGGCCCCGGCGTCCCGGATGAACTTGACCAGGGACGAGCTGGTGGTGCCCCGGACCAGGGAGTCGTCCACCACCACGACCTTCCGGTCCTCCAGGACCTCCCGGACCGGGTTGTACTTGATCCGGGCCCCGAAATCCCGGTCCGCCTGGGTGGGCTGGATGAACGTCCGGCCCACGTAGTGGTTCCGGAGGAGCCCCAGCTCGAAGGGGATCCCGCTCTCCTCGCTGTAGCCCAGGGCGGCGGAGTTGGCGCTGTCCGGCACGCTGATCACGCAGTCGCCCGCCGCCACCGGGTGCTCCCGGGCCAGCTGGCGTCCGAAGGCGCGGCGGGCCCGGTCGACGCTGGTGCCGAAGATGTGGGAGTCGGGGCGGGCGAAGTAGACGAGCTCGAAGATGCACGGCTGGTGCCGGGGTGCCGAGGGGAGACGGCGGAGCTTCTCCACCGTCTCGCCGTGGATCCGCAGCACCTCGCCCGGCTCCAGGTCCCGGACGTACTCGGCCCCCAGGATGTCCAGGGCGCACGTCTCGCTGGTCACCACGTGCCCGCCGTCCCTGCGTCCCAGCACCAGGGGACGGAAGCCCCGGGGGTCCCGCACCGCGTAGAGGGTCTGGCCCACGGAGATCACCAGGGAGAACGCCCCCTCCACCTGGGTGAGAGCGTCGTCGATCTGGGATTCGACCGAAGGGTGGCGGGACCGGGCGATGAGGTGCACGAGGACCTCGGAGTCGCTGGAGCTCTGGAAGAGGGCCCCCTCGTCCACCAGCCGATTCCGGAGGACCTGGGCGTTGGTCAGATTTCCGTTGTGGGAGATCGCCAGGTCGCCCTCGGCGTAGCGGACCACGATCGGCTGGGCGTTCTCGATCCGGTTGCCCCCCGCCGTGGAGTAGCGCACGTGCCCCAGGGCGGCCCGGCCCGGGAGCTTCGCCAGCTCGGCGGAGCCGAAGACGTCGGAGACGAGGCCGGGCCCCTTGTGGATGCGGGCCCGGCCGTCCTCGACCGCGCAGATCCCCGCCGACTCCTGACCCCGGTGCTGGAGGGCGTAGAGGGCGAGGAAGGCGAGCTCGGAGGCGTTCTCGATCCCCGAGACCCCGACGACCCCGCACTCTTCCCGAGGCTTGTCTTCGACGACGGGTAGCAGGGTGTGGGCGGCTTCCTCGCTCACGGTCCGAACACCTTTGCAGGCACGAGGTCGGGGATTCGCTCCATCGTCAGTCGGCGGCCTCGGCGGCTCCGGATCCGTAGCCGCGATCCATGAGGTCGGGAATCGCGTCGAAGTATACCCGGAGGACCGTCTGGAGGTCTACATCCACCCCTCCCCGGTCGGCCCGGATGCGGAAGGCGTCGTCCACCCCTCCCACGGTCCCGATCCTCCGGCAGGGGACCCCGTGCCTCTTCGCCAGCTCCCGGACCTCGTCCACGGTGTCCCCGGCGCAGGAGACGACCACGCGGCCCTGGGACTCGCCGAAGAGCAGCCCCATGAGGGGTACGCTTCCCCCCACCTCCACCTCCACCCCCCGGGGATCCTCGCCGTCCCCCACCGCGGCCTCGGCCAGGGCGCAGGCGAGGCCCCCCTCGGAGCAGTCGTGGGCCGAGCGGAGGAGTCCCTGCTGGTTCATCGCCAGGACCGCGTGCTGGAGCCTCCGCTCGCCCAGGAGGTCGACGGACGGGGGCGCGCCGGCCACCTCGCCCCGAAGCCGGTAGAGGAGCTCCGAGCCGCCGAGCTCGTTCCGGCACTCCCCCAGGAGGACGATGGCGTCTCCTTCCTCCCGGAAGTGGTGGGGGGTCACGTGGTCCAGGTCCTCGACGATCCCCACCATTCCGATCACCGGGGTGGGGTAGACGGCACGGCCGTCGGTCTCGTTGTAGAAGGAGACGTTGCCCCCCGTGACCGGGGTCTCGAAGAGCCGGCACGCCTCGGCC
>JABAHQ010001172.1_pt3 | contig 16538 bp, 13 predicted proteins | sample 7062091 | NCBI WGS metagenome assembly JABAHQ01 (sample SAMN14534359, study PRJNA622989) | marine sediment metagenome | biome: marine biome [ENVO:00000428]; feature: marine pelagic biome [ENVO:01000023]; material: deep marine sediment [ENVO:00002113] | place: India: Gulf of Kutch | collected...
TATACGGCGGAAGAATTGTGCCGCCCTGGGGTGGTGACCTCCATTGAACGCGACTTGCCCCGCTACTTAAGGAATGAAATGCGACTTTTGGGCCTGGCGCCCCTGGCCGCCCAGGATGGCGGGGTAATGATCAAGGAGATCATCGCGCCGGAGAAGTTTAAGCGGACCATGTTAGATGTTAAACACAACGAGGCGATCCTGGAAGTGCTACGCAGCTATCCGGTGCCTGAGTTGGTGCACCTGCTAAATCAAGTCATCTTTGCCAATAGCCTGCAAGACCATTCTGGTGAGTTGGCCTTGATGATGGGGTCGCCAGAAGGGATGCATCTGCTACCCTGGTTGAGCCAGAAGAACGGTTATAGCTAATACTACAACGAGACTTTGTCACGCATGCGTGAGGCGCGAAGCGACGAAGAATCTCCCGTTGGCGTTCAGATTTCTCGGTCGAGGGCGGAGATTCTTCGCTCCTGTTGGTCGCTCAGAATGATATATTCGATCAAGTCTCGTAGTCGTGCTAAAGAGCAGCATGTTGCTGGTAGGAGGTTAGGAAACGATGAGCGAAAAAATATGGCAAGCTGAAGCGATTAGAAATCATTTGCTGGCGGTTCGGGCCTGGATGCAAGATAGCACCTTACCGGCCCTGATGGCCGACAAGGATAGCCACCTGGCAGCTTATCGCCAGGGCGGGGAAGCGGCTCTGCGATATCTGGCCGAACGGTTTGGCGTGACCTTAAATGGCTCTCCAGCCAACAAACAACCCCAAACTGGCGAACTGCGATTAAAGACATGGACCTGTGAAGACATAAAGTCAATTTTGGAGGTGGCCTGGCAGGTTATGCATGAAGGGGGCATTTTGAGCCCGGATCAAGATACGCGCGTCAGAGCTTTTTACTGTGGCCTCGACAAGGCCATTTCTGCTGTAGTCCTGTCATTTGACATCAAAGATTTTAAAGTGGGCCAAGGATAAAGGGCGGGTTACGGACAACCTTCCCGGAAGCGCCAAAGTGACTCCTGTTTAAGGCATCTACAGTTCAACAGAAGTTTTCCTTGTTAAAGTTGGGTCAGAGCTTCCGGGAAGGTTATTTAGATAGCCTTTGTACTAACAGTCGTAAACTCCGCTGGCTGAATTCAACACAACGTTTCTTGTTTGGTGCCTCCCTCAATCCCCGGTATAATCTCTCTACAAGAATTATTTTCCAAGCATCTAATTCATGTTAAGTTTATGTAATCCCTGCAACGCAATGACCGATGTAAAAGCAAGCCAAGTTGAGGCATGTTCTCACTGCGCTGGGGGTCAATCGCCTTGCTCCCGGGAAAACTCCAAGGAGAATTAAACTGCTAATGGGTGATAAAGCAACCCACTTAATCCCGCCGCCGGGCAAGGCCCACTATCTCGCTCGGATCGTGTCAAATATCGTCAATCCTGTTGTTGCCGGCGTGTTCATCGCCGGGCTGGTTGCCTACAGAGCACTGAATGATCCCGTTTTAACCTTTAAGTGGTTTGGGCTAACCGTCTTCTTAACCGTCGTTCCCCCCTTGAGCTATATCATCTATCTGGTTAAGACAGGCTATCTGGCGGATATTTTCATGCCAGATCGGGAGAAACGCATCAGGCCCACGGTCGTTATTGTGGCCTGGATTGCCCTGAGCGCGATTGTTTTGGCCGCCCTAGGTGCACCATTGGCGATTATCTTGATCCTCATTGTCACCGTCATCTTGATCGGTTCATTATTGGGCATCACCTTCATGTGGAAAATCAGTTTTCATGCCGCCATCATTGCCACGGCTGCCACAATCAGCCTCATGCAGGGAGCCTCTCAGGGCTGGCTTATTTCGTTGTTGGTGCCCCTGGTCGGCTGGTCCAGGGTCCGGCTAGGCCGCCACACGACCTCACAAGTTATTGCCGGATGTATTGCCGGGAGCCTTGTCTCGGTCACAATGTACAGCGCTCTCCGACTTTATTTGGGTATTTGAGAGGCGAATATGGGGAATTTCTAGTACTACACCGAGACTCCGCGAATATGTCATTCTGAACGACCAACGGGAGCGAAGAATCTCCGCCTTCGATGGGGAATTTTGAACACGGACGGGAGATTCTTCGTCGCTTCGCGCCTCAGAATGACAAAGACTCGTTGTGGTACTAGAATAAGAGTAGATATATTGCTAAAGCTTGGCCAGGCCACTTAAAGCCAGGCGTATTTTTTCTTCAACCGCCTCAGATTTGGCCGCTTCGGGGAGATTTTGCAGGGCGGTTTGGGCTTCGACAATACTGTAACCGAGGGTGGTTAAGGCGGCAATCACCTCGCCATCGTCATCACTCATGGGAACCGGCTCGGCAAATACCTCGTCGTAAGTAATTTTGCCTTTGAGTTGAAAAGCAATCTGCTTGGCTTTTTTAGGCCCAATACCGGGGACGCGAGCGAGGATGCCCGCCTCGCCGGTAGCCACGGCTTGTTTGAGGGTTTCATTAGAGAGATGAGATTGAATGGCCAAAGCCACCCTGGGGCCAATCCCTTGGACTTTCAAGAGGGCCTCAAAAATCTCCAACGACTCTGCATCGGTGAAGCCGTAAAGGGCCATGGCGGTCTCCCGAATGTAGAGATAAGTGCGCACATAGAGTTGCCTACCAACTTCGACTTGATCTAAAATTGGCGTGGGGATGTTGACAATATATCCCACCCCCCCAACCTCCAGCAGGATAAACCCCTCACCTTTTTCAGTTACTTCACCACGCAGAGAACCTATCATCGTCACCTGTCTCTAGGCGTTATCGATCAAAAACTTTAGCCTGGCCGAATGAAGGTGACAGATCGCTACTGCCAAACCGTCGGCGGCATCATCCGGTCTGGGGATCTCTTCCAGGTTGAGCAGAAGTTTGACCATTCGTTGCACCTGGCCTTTATCCGCGCCACCATATCCGACCACAGCCTGTTTTACTTCCAGAGGTTTATATTCGGCGATGGCTAAACCCGCTTTAGCCAAAGCTAACATCGCTGCTCCCCTACCGTGTCCAACCGACAAAGCAGTCCTGGTGTTTCTGCTAAAGAAGAGAGATTCCAAGGCGGCTGTATCCGGCTGATATTGGGCGATGATTTCGGTTAAATCATCATAAATAACGGTCAATCGCTCCGGCAACGGCATTTTAGCCGGGGTAGTAATAGCCCCATAGGCCACCAGGTTTAAATCTTGTCCATCTGGCGCCAGTTCTACAATCCCCCAGCCGGTGATGGCGGTGCCAGGATCAACCCCCAGGGCGCGCATTAAGCGGCTTCAAGCGTGACCAGCGCGTCTTCGCTGATATGCAGGTTGGCATAAACTTTGTCTACATCATCTAACTCTTCCAGCAGTTCGATGATATTCATCACCGACAAGGTCTCTTTAACATCCAACTCGATCTCGTTTTGAGCAAATTGAGCTAACTCAGCCTCGTCTACGGAGATGCCAGCTTCTTGCAGGGCCTGAGCAATGGCGTGCAATTCTGTCGGAGGGGTGTAAATTTCAATGATATCGTCGCTGATTTCGATATCATCCGCCCCCGATTCCACTGCTATTATGAAGACCTCATCTGGATCGACCTTATCGGGCGATACAGTGATGTAGCCTTTCAAATCAAACATCCAGGCTACAGCACCCTGTTCGGCCAGGTTTCCCCCGTTTTTGTTAAAGACACGTCTCACTTCCGATAGGGTTCGATTTCGATTGTCGGTTAAACATTGAATCAACATTGCCACGCCATGAGGCGCATAGCCTTCGTAAGTTATCTCTTCTAACTCACCTCCTTCCAATTCACCCGTGCCCCGTTTAATGGCCCGCTCGATATTATCCTTGGGCATATTGGCTGTCTTAGCCTTGTCAATGGCTAAACGCAGATTGGGATTGAAATTTGGATCTCCCCCCCCCTCACGAGCAGCTACAGTTATGTCTCTGCCTAAACGGGTAAACATTTTACCCCTTTTGGCATCCTCAGCCCCTTTTTTTCGTTTGATCGTGCTCCACTTACTATGTCCAGACATATAAAAACGCTCCTACATTACTAATCAGTAACACCATAGAGATTATACCACTGGGTAGACTTAAAACATAATGGCTAAAATCTGATCAGGCACCAATCTATAATAAATTTTTGGGAAGCAGTTCAGGGTTACATCATACGAGAATTATTATACTATTGTGAACCAATTTCAGCCAGATTTGAGATGATCATTATTGCCCCGTATTTCCATTTCTGACAAAGACCGGGCTACGGCTTCAATGGCGATTTTTTGTTTGCGGTAAAAATCGGCCTCGCTCATGGCCAGACGTTGAGCAATATCCCGAACCTTTAAGCCTCGGATAAATTTTAACTCCAGAATATTGTAAAAGAGCCACTCCGAGGTGGTCATCCGACGTTCACCATTCGGACGGACATTTTCAATCGCTTTTCCTAACACGCTCCTTAAGGCATTCACCGTATTACCCTCATGGGCTTCGATGGCTTCCTGAACCACTTTTAGACGCATCAACGGACTATCGGTTAGCTTCGGTCCCCCCCAATAATGGTTTAGGGCATCATGAACCATTTTGGCAAAGTCGGGTTCGTAGACAGGACTATCTTCCGACAGCAAATTATCCATAGGAGAGCCCATATAGCGAACTGCGCTGCGCAAGCGCTGGGCCCGCTCCATCTCCGGTACAATGCCCCGCAAAGCATTAAAGACATTTTGCTGGAGCCGGCGATCTTCCAGGACAAATTCAGCCTTTTCAATGAGCATCGCGACTGTTCTCGCTTCGTAAACGGTTAAATCCGGCTCCGCTGAACGCGCCTCAATACCAAGTAATCCCAGGTAGCGATCTCGAGCTGACGTTTGGAGCGGCATATACCAAAAGTTACGATGCGATACAAAGAGCGAGTCTTGATTATCCCGCTTAAAGGTTTGGAAGATAGTCGCATCAAAGTTTGTTAAAGCCCTCTCCACAGCTTCGGCCGAGCCAACCGAAGTTTCCAGCCTGGGGCCTGATTGGGCAGCAACATTAGCCACAAATCCGGTGCGGACACGAAGCAGTTCGCAGATGGTCGTCAAAATATTATCCAGGGCCTGGCGCAAGTCAGTGGTGGTCAGAAGGCGGCTATCAAGTGAACGAAGGAGTTCTACTTCATCGCGTTCATGCCAATAAATCAGGCGGCTTATCATTGGCTTGAGGTAATTAGCCGCCAGGGGAGCTAACACAATAATTGCTACGATGAGGGCCACCAAAATTACATCACGCGGCAGCCCTAAGATAATATTTTGATCGGGCAAAGCTAAGATGACGATAATAACTAAGGTGGCTACTAACGTGCCCCGCAACAAGTAAGCGGCCAGGCTATATTTTACCACGCGATCCGGGGCAAAGGCATCGAAAAATGCGACGCTATAGGCCATAAAAATAATCATCAAGTCAATGCCGATATTGACGAAAAGCAAAACTACCAGTAAGGCAGCATGCGGAATCACCTGTGTCTGACTGGCAACCAACATGTAGGGAAATACACCAAGAGCCGGAGCGGCAAATGAAACCATCAAATACGTCATTCGCCGGTGAGTGGCCGAGGTCAAACATCGTTCTCGAGCGCGTTGGGTGTTAAAAAACCCCCACAGAACAGCAGCGTAAAAATAAATCGTGAAAAGCCAGAAAAATGGTCCGGCTTGAAGCTGGGTAATGCCGGGAGAGAAAAAGCCGTCTCTCACCAACAAATTCGTTAGCATAGCCAGGTATAAGAAGACAGCCCCCAACACATAAGCACCGACAACCGCCACACGACGAATTTTTGAAAAGGCATTGGTAGTGCGTAACAGCGCATCTGAAAAATGAAGATATGCTGCTGGCGTAAAGGCAATGCCAAGCCATTGAAACTTTAACCAAGGTATAGCAGCTTCGAGCGAATTGACCTGAAATAGAGCCACATCACTGGCATAAGTCACACACATACAAGCCAATAAGACAGAAAAAGCTCGGCCAATTGCACTTTTTCGGTTATAGGCAATGATAAATCCCAGTAAAGAAAAGGCAAGGATGACCGTGAATGAGGCTAAGATTTGGTTGGTTAGAACTAAAATCCCTTCAAAGACCTGCATAATTTCACAGCTTTAACGAAAAGACCAGCGCAATATCACCGTTACTATAATATTTATCATTATACCCGCAATAGACAAATCCGATCTTTCGAAAAAATTCAATGGCTGGATAGTTTTTTGTCTGCACAGTAATGGTTAAATAGCGGCAATTATTTTGTAGGGCTAAAGTTCTAACAGCTTTCAGCAGTAACCGTCCAATACCCTGACGTCTAACATGCCGATGAACAATCAAGTTGTTGATATCGAGGCTTCTACGTCCCGCCTCAAGTATACCATCAATACAGCCCATGATCTCATCTTCATAACTGGCCACAAAAAGATAAGGAGCCTGTTCGAACATCAGCCGCAAATCATCCTCGGAATAAGGATAGGCAACCGCCATAGTCCTGGGTAAGCGCACACGGTTAAAGGTGATCTGAACGGTTTGTTCCCCCTCCTGGAGGTACATCTGCCAGACATAATCGGTTTGATAAGCTCCGTTTAATTGACAGCAGAGCGTTATGTCTTCTGGCTCGGCCGGACGAACAATTAACGGAGATTTCTCCGAACGCAATTTAAACGTTGGTGTACTCATGGGTAACATTCAGAATAGGCGATTAATCGCCAAGGGGTGATTTCTTCTCAGTTCCTGAGATTTCACAAGGTTATGCGCATTAGCATACCATTTGCCATAGTTGCTTAGAGGTATCACCGTAGATATTTTATATTGTCAGGGGAAATTCTAACACCACAAAAGGCTTTTGGCAAAAGGTTTCTAAAAACGGGTCGAACCTATCCGAGTGATACTGCTTCACTTTCCTGAGGTAAGACAGTCACTTTTAGAAGCGTAATTTGTTGAGGGATTATTCGCTAATGACAATAACGCCATTGTTCAAGACTTTGGGGAAGTAAGTAAATTTCACATCAAAAACAGCTCGGTCGCCTGAGTTTAAATGGGCAGGAACAGGATAGTCAAAGCCTACGTTGATGACCCCACCATCCCGACCATAAAGAGTGACCACAACCTTAGCTTGATCGACCGGCACAGTCCCAACGTTTTCGATGGTCCCTTCAACGTGATAGAAACCAACATCATCTTGATATGCTTTACGCTGAACAACAGCAATTTGTGAGGTCAGTTCAAGAGGTACCGGTCGCCCAACTGCTTTGATGCTATAATTACTCATACCTGGCGGGCGAGGCAAACTTAATAAAAAGGGAGATCGTTGGCCGGGCGTCAAGTGGTCAAGGGTTGTTTGGCCACGTGCTTCGCTGATAAAGTTGCCCGCATCATCATAAAAACTTACAAGGATGCTCCCTTCACCGACATTCATATTGGAGTCGTTCCGAACCTCGCCGACTACATACAAGGTATTGAAGGCATCTGTATAACTGGCTTCACTCATCAATCCCAGCAGCAAGGCATCAGATGGCAGGGGGGTTGGGGCCGGAATGATGGCAACATTCGGACGAGCCGGTGTAACATCTTCGGATAGAGCTGAGGCCAATCCAACCCCGGCTATAGGTGCTCGGTCATAGGTGCCTACCGAAACTATCCCCACGGCTTGAGGTTGTGCATCATCCAGAGCTTCAACACGATAGATATATGCCAGACCCGGTCGCAACCCATTGTCTACAAAGTCAGTACTCGTAGTCTGCCCTTTATAAACATAAACACCGTATCCTGTCCCCATATCGCTGTAGATATAATAGGTTTGGTTTTTCTCAAAAACATCCCATTGTAAACCTACGCTATTGTTCGTCAGCGGGCTAGCTTGAATCTCAATGGGGGTCACGCCAGTCACCACAGCCGCTTTAATGATCGAAGTGCTCTTTGGCAACGACGTCGCTGTAGGTATGGCTGTGGCAGTAGGTGTCGAGGTTTGGGTGGCTGTCGGAGTGGCTGTATTGGTGGCCGTAGGGGTAGCGGTAGCACTGGGTGTAAAGGTAGCGGTATGGGTCTGAGTCGGTGTGGATGTTTCGCTTGGTCTAGGCGTTGGAGTGTTCGTATAGGTGGGGGTATGGGTGGGTTGAGGCGTTGAGGTAAAAGAAAGGGTAGCGCTGGCTGTCGAAGTAGCCGTAGGCGTATCGGTCGTTGTCGCTGTTGGCACGGCTGTATTTGTTGGGATAGCACTCGCCGTGGCTGTCGCTGTTGAGGTAGGCGTATGGGTATGAGTTGGGGTAGCCGTAGATGTCGCTGTTGGCACAGGTGTATTCGTAGCCGAGGGGCTGGCCGTGGCAGTGGCCGTTGGCGTAGCACTCGGGGCGGGGGTGGCCGTGCTGGTGGCTGTAGCCGTATTGGTCGCAGTGCCGGTAGAGGTATGTGTGGGCTTCGGTGTCGGGGTCTGGGTGACAGTCGCGGTGGGGGTAGGGCTCGGTCGGCGTGTAGGCGTATTAGTAGCCGTTGGTGTCGGATTAGATTGTCCCGCCACAATAGCTTCACGGCGGGTATCTGTCCTGGCAGATTGTTCTGAAACAGGCTGGGTAGGCTGAATTTCGTTGTCCGCCGTTGAGTCTACAGCAACCGAAATGGGGGTTGGTGTGCTCGTTGAAAGGGCTTCTGGGGAATTCTGCTGAGCCAAGACGTCGACAGCGGTCGCATTAACCAGCCCAGTTGGCACAAAAGTTGGCGTACTGGTAGCTGCATCACCCGGCACTGGAGTGAAAGTGGGTAAAGCAGTCCAGACAATCTTTGGTGTGGGGGTCGACGTTGGGGTAGAGACAATTATTGGCTTGACTTTAGGGGCGAACGTGGCCGTAAATGTAGGGCGTTTAGTAGCAATAGGTGTGTCATTGACCAAAGCAATTTCAGGAGCAGGCGCAATAAAAGACTGCCAGCTAAAATCAGTGTCTATCAGCAAAAAAATTATCGTGCCGATAACCACATTTAAAGTCAATAAATAGGCAAGTAACGTTACCCATTGCCAGGTCTGTAACCTAAATTTCTTCACGCGACTAATTTCACTGAACTTAAAGAAATGATAATTCGATTACCGAACGCCTCTGATTACATCCTAAAATCAGGCTATCTAACTTTTCTGAAAATTACCTCGTATGAATAATGAAACAAAGAGTTACCAACTGGGTTGTTATTCTCTTTACATAGTTCATCTCTAGGAATATCAGGCGTAATGGGACCAACGACCTCGCTAACAAATCCTAAAAGTTCAACATAATAAGTTCCCTTAAACATAGCAAAATCGGTCAGACCCGGATCTTCTATTTTGGTCCCAGTTTCAACAATCGCCTCACCGCCAGGCCAGGAGACTTTTATTTTCATTCCCGGCATGCCATTTCCATTTTGATCGACGACAGAAATAAAAATATGGTGTTTGCCCTGATTTTCACAAGGAGTTAATTGCCGCATTGTAGCAGCAAAATCAACATTGGGTGTTGGCGAAGGTGTTGGGGTCGGTGTATCTGTTGGCGGTCGGGCTTTGGCTTGAATGACAACCGGGGTATCTGTCGGTGTAGGGGTCACAGTTGGTGTAGCGGTCGGCGAAGGTGTGGGCGTCACACTAGGCGTCCAAGTTGGGACGTGTGTATTGGTCGGGCTTGGCTGTAGGGGCAAGGTTGGATAAAGTGGGGCCAAATAAGGAGAGGCCACCGTAAATGTGGGATAAGGTGTTCGAGTTGCCGGGGCCTGAGCCAAAACCTGCTGATTGATCGATGTATCCACTGGGGCCACCTCTGAAGTAATGACCCAAAGCAACCCGCCCATGACGACTAAATTTAACAGGATCAAGAGGCTGATCAACGTTAGCCATTGATTAAATGTTAATCCAGCTAGGTCACGTAGTAAGTGTTTCAAAACACAATCCTATCTCTACCAACCTTCCATCATGAAATAGCGTCAGAGCAAAATTTAGGTGAATGGTAGGAAATGGGTTGCTAGCGCCCTTTTTGTAAAGTTCTACCCATCAAAACAATACGAATGGACCCCATTTTCTACCATTCACCATTTAGGTGGTTAGGGACTCAGCAGCACCTCAAAGAAGTTTGGCGTCCCTGATGCCCTACTAAAACAAATTTGTCAACCATGCATGTTGCTACTAAATATAGTGGTTATAAGTTTGTATTAAACTATATTTAGCGTTTACTTTACATAGATAGTTGACATAGTCAAATTATATCACGCTTCAATTATTATGGCAAGTATTTTGAGGGCGTAAATACACAAACAATCCGGGTTTTCCTTAAAAATTTATGCATGCTAAAAAAATCAGTCTCTATTTTTGCCCGGCTTATAAAAAAAGTGGTTGACAAGCTTTTAGTCGCTATGATATAATAGCAAGCAATAACCCAGTCTAGTTTATATAGCAATGGGTACATCCTTTATCAAGCTAGATGCCAGGTGCAAAGTTTCTGCCCTGGCAATAATATTGTCTTGTCATCAGAATAACTTATGTTCGAGGTTACAGGTTTATGCTAAAACAAACCGATGAAAAATTTCCTTCATCAGAAGACCTAGAGATCGCCCCTTCTTTAGAAGATTTAGCAGAAACAGACGCAACAGATTTAGATCTTTTCCTCCCTGATCAGGAAAGTGCCCCACCTGAAGAAATTTCACCCCTTGACAAGCTCTTAGAAAAAGCCAAACGACAAGGTTACCTAGTGACTGATGACTTGTTGGTTGCGTTGCCCGATGTTGAAGATAACATGGCTCAATTGGAAGAAGTTTTTATTCAATTTGTTAACCAGGGCATAGAAGTTTATTCAGATATTGCCGAAGCTGAAGAAGAAAGAAAGCGTTTAAAAGTTACTAAGAAGGAAGACGAGAAACTTGATCTTGAAATAGACCCATTTGACCTAAGCGCCATTGCCGCAGATGATACCATTAGCCTTTATCTCAAAGAGATGGCTAGAGTTCCCTTACTGACTTCTGACGAAGAAACCGGCCTGGCAAAACGTCTGGAAAAAGGACGCCGGGCTACCAAAAAGCTGCGGAAGGCTCTCCCTGACTCTGATGAAGGAGATAAGTTAAAAGCTGAGATTAGAGATGGTGAGAGAGCCCGCGACCATCTAATCAAAGCAAATACCCGTTTGGTCGTTAGTATTGCTAAGAAATACATGGGCCAAGGCGTACCCTTCTCTGATCTGATTCAAGAAGGTAACCTGGGACTGATGAAAGCCGTCGAGAAATTTGACTATCGCCGAGGCTATAAGTTTAGTACTTACGCCACCTGGTGGATTCGGCAAGCAATCACCCGTGCTTTGGCTGATCAGGGCCGGACGATTCGGGTTCCCGTCCACATGAGTGATCGCATCCGAAAATTACACCAGGTTTCACGCCAGTTGGAGCAAACCTGGGGCCGCAAACCCAGCCCCGAAGAGTTAGCCCTCGAAATGGATTTGGAACCGGCCAAAGTGCGTTGGATGCTGCGCGTTAGCCGTCATCCCGTTTCCTTAGAACGCCCGGTCGGCGAAGAAGAAGATAGTGAGTTGGGTAACTTTATTGAAGATGAAGACGCCCCTACCCCACCTGATGCAGCTTATCACCATTTGTTGCAGGAAAGATTAGAAGATGTTCTGTCTACCTTAACTCCACGCGAAGCCAGAATTTTACGTCTGCGTTTTGGCCTGCAAAATGGCCGCAGTTATACCCTGGAAGAAGTGGGTAAAAAGTTTGGCTTAACCCGAGAACGTATCCGCCAAATTGAGGGTCAAGCCCTGCGCAAGCTACGTCACCCCCGTCGTTCCCGCCATCTGCGTGATTATCTCGGATAGACCTAAAGTTCCCCTTTGGAAGAATAGCGTGGCCCCGGTTGTTTAACCGGGGCTTTTTATTTAGAACTTCATGAGGTTGCTAAATTGCTCACCTAACTTTGACGGAGTATAATCACGCACTTATGTAGTACCGTCAATACCCATCTTCAAGTGCCATTTTATGACTACGCTATGTGTTGTAATTCCAACCTTCAATGAAGCTGATAATCTGCCAAAAATTACGGCTGCACTTTTTGGCTTAGGGATTCCTAATTTAGAAATTCTCATTGTGGATGATAATTCTCCCGATGGAACTGGCCAGATTGCCGACCGACTGGCTCAGAAATACCCAGGGAGTTTTTACGTTATCCATCGTAAAGGCAAATTAGGCCTTGGTACGGCTTATCGGCAAGGCTTCACCTGGGCGCTTGACCATGGGGCCGATTATATTGTGCAAATGGACGCCGACTTCTCCCACTCTCCGGACTATATCCCCCAATTTTTGGCTCAAATGTCCCATTATGATGTCGTCGTTGGCTCGCGCTATGTAAAAGGCGGTAGGGTCGAAGAACGATGGAGTGGCTGGCGATGGTTTTTAAGTTGGTGGGCAAATTCTGTCTGGGTTCGCTTGATCTTAGGTCTTAAAACCAAAGATGCGACTGCTGGGTTTAAATGCTGGTCTCGGGAGGCGCTGAAGCAAATTGAGCTAGATCGTATCAACGCCAATGGCTATGTTTTCCAGGTGGAAATGGGGTATCTGGCCGAAAAATTGGGGCTGCGGATCCTGGAAATCCCCATTTATTTTGAAGATCGCCGTATTGGGCAGAGCAAAATGAGTGTCCCAGTCAAGATTGAGGCCGCCTGGCGTGTGTTTGAAATGCGCTGGCGATACCGAAATGTCAAACCTAACTGATAGTTCGAATGCGTAGATATATTACCAGACTAGACATTCTGGCAGCCGTTATCTTGTTCATTTTGCCTCTCCTCCTATTTGCCCCTGTTACTCTGGGCTCAAAAACGCTGCTGCCGGTTGAAAACCGCTTCACCTTTGAACCTTATCGTTCCTTCGCCGATGAAACAGGCGTTGGCCCGCCCCAAAATACGCTCCTCTCCGATTTAATTCTGGAAAATTATGTGTGGAAAGGGTTCATTCGGGAAGCTATAGCCAATGGTCAACTGCCGCTCTGGAATCCTTATATTTTCTCTGGACAACCTTTCCTGGCCAACGGTCAACACTCAGCCATATACCCCCCGAGCCTCATTTTTTACTTATTTCCGTTGCCCAAGGCTTACGGTTGGTTTACGGTGGTGCAACTCTGGCTGGCCGGGCTTTTTACCTACATTTTCCTGCGCGCCCTCAAAGCTACCTGGGCCGGGGCTTTACTCGGGGGAGTTATTTTCAGCCTCAGCGGTTTCTTGGTCAACCGGGTCGTCTTTACCATGATCATTGCGGCCGCAGCCTGGCTGCCGTTGATTCTGGCCATCATTGAAATCGTCATCCGCAAACAAAGCGAAAAAGGGACCGCAGCTTATTCGCCTATCCCTTATCTGGTTATTGGGGCCCTGGCGATGGGGATGCAAGTCCTGGCCGGGCACATCGAAATCACGCTTCACGTCTTGTTAATTAGCGCCTTCTACGCCCTGGGCCGCCTATTTGTGTTGTGGCGCGAGCAAAAAACAATGCGCCCTGCTTTGCGGCTAACAGCCTGGTTGACGATCATGATGTTGCTGGGCCTGGGATTAGGCGCGATTCAACTGATCCCCTTCTATGAAATTGGTCGGGCTAACTTTCGCGAAGGAGCTGTTTCCTTTGCTGAAGTCCGAAGCTGGGCGCTCCCCTATCGTCGGATCATTAGTTTCTTTATCCCCAATTTTTTCGGCAGTCCGGCCCACCACGGATTTTTCGATTTGGTGAGCAGACAATGGCAACCGCTCGGCCTGAATGCCCACGGCCAGATTAATCCCCTCTGCCCCAACTGCACGCACTGGGACATCAAGAACGCCGTCGAAGCGGGGGCCTACACCAGTATTTTAGCCCTCACGCTGGCCGGATATGCTATTGTGGCTGCTGTTGGCCAAACCAATATGACCCAACACGTCCGACGTCTTATTTACACCTTCGCCGTTTTGATGATTATTTCGCTCCTCTTCATCTTCGGCACCCCCGCCTACGCCATTCTCTTCTACGGGGTCCCCTTTATGAACCAGCTTCACACCCCCTTTCGCTGGATTTACGCTTTTACCCTTAGCATCGCTGTATTAGCTGGTCTGGGTCTGGCTCATCTCTCCCGTAACAAAATTTCACAGATCTTCACCCTTCTTCTCCTAATTGGCGGCGTGGCCGGACTGGTTGGCGCTATAGCGATTTTTTTCTGGCCGGGGCCTTTCATTCCCCTCAGCCAATTCGTCTTTGATCGGTCCGGGCTGGCTCAAAATGCTTTTGCCGATGGGCAACAATTTTTGAGTTATCAGTGGCCTAATATGTTCAAATTCTTCCTGTTTGTTTTTTTGGCGGGGCTCTTGTTCTGGCTCGTCCAGCGGCTACCGCGCCATATCTGGCCATCCCTGGCGGTCGTTATAGTGGCCCTGGATTTGCTCATCGCCAACGCTGATTTTAATCCTGCCACTGACCCCGGCCCCCTTGATTTCACCCCACCGGCCGTGGCCTGGCTCAAAGCGCAACAGGCCAGCGATCCTTATTTCCGTATCACCAGCTTTGAAGGCGAAAACAATAAAATCTTCGACGCTAACACCCCCATGGATGAACGCATCTTCGACGTACGCGGCTATGATAGCGTCATTGCCAAACAGTATCTTGACTTCATGCAACTCATCCAAACCAACGGGGACTGGCTTCACAATCGGATTGGGCCTGTTTACGATACCTGGGCCGGCGCGCTCGATTCTGCCTTACTGGATCTACTGGGAGTGCGTTATGTGCTAACCAAGGCTGAAATTTCCAACCCTAACTACCAACTGGTCTATGATAGCGAAATCAAAATCTACGAAAACCTTGATACGCTTCCGCGCGCGTTTATCGTCCCAGAAGCAGAAACTGAGATTGATGATCTGAGCGTTGCCTTGCGTAGCTTAAATCCCCGGGAAAAAGTTCTGCTCGATGGAGCGCAAATCAACCCTGGTCACGATTTAGCCCCCCAAGATGCTGAGCCAGTCTCAATAACATCAACCACAGCCGAAATTACCAGCTATGATCTTAACCAGGTCATTATTTCGGCCCAGCTTGATCAGCCCGGCTGGCTCGTGCTGGCCGACACCTACTTTCCCGGCTGGAAAGCTTATGTCACTCCTGGAGAAGCTAATGCCCAGGAAGTGGAAACAGAAGTCACCATCCATCGGGCCAATGGGAATTTTCGGGCGATCTTTTTGCCCACTGGGGTATGGTCAGTGCGGTTCGTCTATACCCCTATGAGCTTTAAGTTGGGTGCTTATACCACTTTCCTGGCTGGAATGGCCTGGTTCTTGCTCCTGGCTTATTGGGCCTGGGGAAAAACCTACCAGGAGAGGGCCGGCGATAGCATCGTTAAACGGGTGGCCAAAAATAGCCTGGCCCCGATGATTCTAGCCCTCACGAATCGTGGCATTGATTTCGTCTTCGCCCTGCTGATGCTGCGCATTCTGGCTCCTGAAGGGGTCGGACGGTACGCTTTTGCCGTGTCACTTATTACTTTCTTCGAGATTTTGTCCCGCTTCGGCCTGGGAACCCTGCTGACCCGGGAGGTCGCTAGAGAGCACGCCGACGGCAATAAATATCTATTGAATGTGATTCAGGTACGTAACCTGTTGGGGTTGCTGGCCATTCCCCTGATTGGGACGATCCTGGCTTTTTACTACTTCACCGGCAATCTGACCGCCGACGTGATCTATACCGTCGCCCTCTTTACCGTCGGCCTCTTTCTCAGCAATATTGCCGATGCCTTAAGTTCTCTCTTCTACGCCTACGAAAAAGCCGAGTATCCTGCTTTCATCTCAACCATTACCACCCTGACCCGCATGGCCCTGGGAGCGCTCGTCTTGTTACTGGGTTTTGGTATTATCGGCCTGGGGGCGGTTTCAGTGCTGGGGAATCTGATCTCGGTCCTAATTCTGGGCGCAATTTTATTGGGCAAAGTTTTCCGGCCCTATTACGAATCAGAGCGGTCGTTGCAACGGGAAATGCTCTATGAGGGCTTCCCCTTGATGATTAACCATCTACTGGCGACTGTTTTCTTCCGCATTGACGTTTTTATCCTCAAACCAACCTGGGGAGACCAGGCAGTCGGTTATTATAATGCTGCCTACAAATATGTGGACGGCATCAACGTTATCCCTCAATACTTCACCCTGGCTATTTTTCCCCTAATGAGCCGCTATGCCAGCACCTCCAGGGAATCTCTGATTCGGGCCTATATTCTATCATTGCGGCTCCTACAAATATTGGCCATTCCCATTGCTGTCGGCACCCCTTTTATCGCCCATGATTTGATTTTGATTTTGGGGGGAGAGCAGTTCATCCCCGACTCGGTGATTGTGTTGCAACTCCTAATCTGGTTTTTGCCTTTCAGCTTCGTCAATCAGGTGACCCAATATGTGCTGATCGCCATCAACCAACAACGTTTTTTGACCAAGGCTTTCATCATTGGCGTCACCTTCAACGTCGTGGCCAACCTGATTTTAATCCCACGCTACGGTTATCGTGCCGCGGCCATCACTACCATCCTCTCCGAGTGGGCCCTTTTACTCCCCTTTTATTACGCCGTT
>JABAHQ010001201.1_pt2 | contig 16536 bp, 17 predicted proteins | sample 7062091 | NCBI WGS metagenome assembly JABAHQ01 (sample SAMN14534359, study PRJNA622989) | marine sediment metagenome | biome: marine biome [ENVO:00000428]; feature: marine pelagic biome [ENVO:01000023]; material: deep marine sediment [ENVO:00002113] | place: India: Gulf of Kutch | collected...
GCGGCGCGCCGGGCTCGCCGGTCTCCCACCTGAACCGGTTGGCGACCATCACGAAGCGCTTCTCCGGCTTGAGATACGCGATCTCCGTGATGGGCACCAGCGCGTCCTGCAGACAGGCGGCGAGCGTCTGCAGGTCCTCGCGGTCGTGCGCCCTGAGCTTCAAGGGGCCGGTGCCGGGCATCCGCCGTCTCCTTCTGCGCCCGCGCTGGAACCCGTCACTTGATCCGCTCGATCCCGGCGCCGCAGGCGGCGAGCTTGTCCTCGACCCGCTCGTAGCCGCGGTCCAGGTGATAGACGCGGTTGACCAGCGTCTCGCCCTCGGCGGCGAGTCCGGCCAGCACCAGGCTGACGCTGGCGCGCAGGTCCGTGGCCATGACCGCGGCCCCGGTCAGCCTGGGTCGGCCGCGCACCATGGCCGAGGCGCCGTGCACGTTGATGTTGGCGCCCATGCGGGCCAGCTCCGGCACGTGCATGAAGCGGTTCTCGAAGATCGTCTCGGTGATCATGGAGGCGCCCTCGGCGGTGGCCATCAGCGCCATCATCTGCGCCTGCAGGTCGGTCGGGAAGCCGGGGAACGGCTCGGTCATCACGTCGACGCCCTCGAGCCGGCCGTCCGCGCGCGTGACGCGCAGGCCGCGGTTGGTCTCGGTGATCGCGACGCCGGCCTCGCCGAGCACCTCGATGACGGCGCGCAGGTGATCGGCGCGCGCGCCCACGAGGTCGAGCGCGCCGTCGGTGATCGCGGCGGCCATGGCGTAGGTCCCGGTCTCGATGCGGTCGGGGATGATCACGTGCTGGGCGCCGTGCAGCCGCTCGACGCCCTGGATCATCAGCGTGTCGCTGCCCACCCCCTCGATCCGCGCGCCCATGCGCCTCAGGCAGGCGGCGAGATCGCTCACCTCCGGCTCGCGCGCGGCGTTGACCAGGCGCGTCTCGCCCTTGGCCAGCGTCGCCGCCATCAGCAGGTTCTCCGTCGCCCCCACCGAGACGTTGGGGAACACGACCTCGGCGCCGTGCAGGCCGCGCGGCGCGCGGGCGTCCACGTAGCCCTCGCGCAGCTCGATCTCGGCGCCCAGCGCCTCCAGGCCCTTCAGGTGCAGGTCGACCGGCCGGGTGCCGATGGCGCAGCCGCCCGGCAGCGAGACCTCGGCCCGGCCGTCGCGCGCGAGCAGCGGCCCCAGCACCAGCACGCTGGCGCGCATCTTGCGCACCAGGTCGTAGGGCGCGCGGGTGTTGCTCACCCCGCGCGCCGTCATCTCCAGGACCCGGCCCGCGTGACCGCCCTCGGCCACGCCGTTCATGCGGATCTCGACGCCGAGCTGAACCAGCAGGTTGGCCAGCGTGGCGATGTCCACCAGGTGCGGCAGGTTCGCCAGGCGCAGCGTCCGATCGCTCAGCAGGCACGCGGCCATGAGCGGCAGCGCCGCGTTCTTGGCGCCGCTGATCGCGATCTCGCCGCTGAGCGGCCGCCCGCCGCGAATTCTGATCCGGTCCATGGCCGTCTCTACACTGTGTCGCGCCGCCTCGATCCTCGCCGGGGCCGCCCGCGGCGGGCGCCGGCCCCGGGGCCGCGGGATCGCCCGGAACGCGCACACCCCCCGTCCGCCCTGCCCCCGGGTCGGATCCTAGCTCCAGGAAGTCCCGCGCGTTCTACTGTATGCGCGGGCCGCTCTCAAGCCTTGCCGCCGGCCCCGCCGTCCTCGCGATCCCCGTCCGGCGCCGCCTGCGCTGCCGCCGCCGTGCGGCGGCGCGCCTGCGCCTTGCGCTTCTTCAGGTTGTCGCGCAGCGCCTCGGCCAGGCGCGCGCGGCGCGCCTTGCGCGCGGCGCGGCCCGTGGCGGACAGGCGCGGGCCCTTGCCGGATCGCTCGCTCATGGCGCCGGTGACACTGCCGCCCGATCGCGACAAGGTCAAGGCGGGCGCCGCCGTTGCGCGCGGCGCGTGCGCCACATCGGCCTTGCCATTTCCCGGCGGCCGGTGGCATGGTTTGCGCCGGCTCGCACGCCATGTCGCCGCGGTAGCTCAGAGGTAGAGCACACCCTTGGTAAGCGCCGGGTGGGCTTGTGAGATTTGTTAGATTATAGGAACTTAGCGGCTTACGCGAAGCTCGGGGGAGCGAGCGGGGGAGCGAGAGACGAAGGAGACGACGCCGCCGTAGCTCAGGGGTAGAGCACACCCTTGGTAATCGAATTGCCTCCCCGCGCGGAAACGCGCGGGTGCAAACCGCTCAAAGTCGGGGAAGCCTAAGGGCCAGCGGCCTACGGTGATCCCGAGCCAAGCCCAGCGATGGGAAGGTGTAGAGACCAGACGGGCGGGGCCTAAGTCGCCGGACGGCGATACGGTCAAGGGATGGTCCAGACCACAAACCGCGACGGGCCGCGAAAGCGGTGGTTGGTACGAAGGGTGGGGTCGGAGGTTCAATTCCTCCCGGCGGCACCATTCTCTTGAGGCCCGGTTCAGTGACCGGGCCTTCTGCTTGCATGGCGCGACCCTGCCAGCGACTCTTGACGCCGAATGTTGTGGACGATAGGGTCATTGGTACTATGGATGGTATCTACGCCATGTACTTCACTGGTGCGACCGGGTCGGGCCAGGGGGTCATCTTGCTAAAGAACGGGGTGATTGCTGGCGCAGATTCAGCCGGTGGCACCTATGACGGCAACTACACCGAGCGCGACGACGGAACCGCCGAGGGAAGCGTCCGGCTGACACTTCCGCCAGGTGCTCAGTTGGTAACTGGGGCTGCGGCGGGCTCACAACCTATGTCAATCGATATCCCCCTCAAGTTACCGATCAACCTCGGTGATGGGCGGGCGCTGCCGATGCAGACGCCGACCGGACCAATCAACATCATCTTCAGGAGGCTTCGCGACGTCCCGTGACCGGCGGGGAGATCGTAATCAGCGGGTTGACGATAGCGGCCATTGTAGTTGGCCCGCTTTTAGCCGTGTGGGTCACTCGGATAAACGATGATCGCAGAGCCGCGCGACTAAGGAAGTTTGAGATATTTCGCACGCTAATGCGAACACGCAGGCTGCCCGTTCATGTGGATCACGTAGGCGCGCTGAACTTGATCGAGGTCGAGTTCGTCGACGACAGCGCCGTAATAGAAACATGGAAGGCGTACCTTGATGACCTTTCGCAGGAGTTGCCGCCCTTCGAGCAGAAAGACAAGTATGATGCTGCCATAAAGAAGCGCGACTCATTGCTAACTAAGCTGATATCTGAGATCGCCAAGGTCCTTAACATAAAGGTCGAGCAACTCGACATCTTGGCGGGGAACTACATTCCGCAAGGATGGTTCGACGAGGACTGGGAGCAGAGGTTGGTTCGCCGACACCTGATTAATGTGCTCTCCGGACGCAGTGCCGTCTTGATCAGACCTGATCCAGCACTGACCAGCCACAACCCGTACCCGCCGCCGCCCAGTCAGGAATAGGCCCCCCCCGCCGAGGTCCGGCTCCAATTTGCTATTCGTCTAGGCGGACGAGGGTAGGCCGAGGTACACAGACGATGTTGTGGCCGCCACTCTTGCGAAGTGCGGTGATGGCATTGCGCACGCTGCTCTCAGAGAGACCAAGTTGGGCTACAAGGTCTGCGATGGTGAGACCGTCCGGCGCGCCCCGAAGCGCTTCCAGTGTGCGCTTGGCTGGATAGTTTGCGCGCTGGGAGCGCAACTCCCCAGCGCGTTTTGCAGCCCGCCGTTGGTGCTCCCGGTCTGACGTGAAGCGACGAGCAGCCGCCCGAAAGTTGGGCTGTTGCCCAACGTTGTGACGCACTGCAATCTCGAGAGCGGCGGCGATCGTCAGCCCATTCCCGCCCTCGGCCACGTTGTAGCCGCCCGGCGCGAGCGTCCCCTGGGCCTCGATCAGCGCCCGCTCCATCTCGAAGCAGTGCTCCTCGTCCCCGACCAGCAGCACCTCGACCTGGAAGGCGTCGCGACCATGCCTGCGCAGCGCGCGGCCGATGTGGCTGTCAGAGTATGTGTGCCGCCTGACACGCTCCTCAAGCGTCTTCACTGTCTTGCCGATGTACGCCCTGCCCGACTTGACGTGTGTCAGCCGGTAGACGCACGCCGCGCCCAAGGGGGTGTGGGGGTTAGATTGCATGCTATTCGAACCATAGCCACGAGAGCAGTCGAACGATGTCCTCTACAGACTGCCGAGGTCAGGTTCGTATGGACTGCGCCTGGTGGCGCGTTCGCGGCAGGCGTCACAAAGTCGGTGGTGATTGCCCTCCGACTGGAAAGGCCTGCCGCAGGTCATGCACGGTCGCTCCGTGGTCGCGGCGCGCGGCCTCGCATGGCGTCGGCGTGCGCTCGGGCGTCGACGGCCCGGAGGCCACCCTGGCTGGGTCGGCGGGGGCAGGTCGGCGTCGAACGCGATGGTGCCTCGCGCCGCGAAAGCCGTGACTGGCATGACATGAAGGGTCGGATCCAAAGTCCGATCCCGTCTCGCGGGACCATAGCGGGGGAGAGGCTCGGCCAAAGCGAACAGGTGGGCCTTTCCCCCGCGCGTTGCGTCGAGGACGCGGGGCAATGGATTCGCGTGCGGACCCGGCCGCCCCGTCCTCAGCCCCTGAGCGCAGCCAGCTGCGCGCCGTAGCCGCTGGCGTCGACGCGCACGTCGACGAGCGTCGGGCCGTCCTCGGCGAAGGCGGCGCGCAGCGCCGGCTCGACGGGCTCGCCCCGGCCCACCGTCCAGGCGCGGCAGCCGAGCCCGCGCGCCGCGGCGGCGAAATCGAGCGCCGGGTAGCGCACGCCGCTCGACGGGCGCTGCTGGCGCTGCTGCTTGATGTCGATGAGCGACAGCGCCGCGTCGTTCAGCACCACGACCGTCAGGCGGCAGCCCAAGCGCGCCGCGGTCGAGAGCTCGGCCAGGCACATCATCAGGCCGGCGTCGCCGGTGAAGGCGATGACCGGACGCGTCGGCTCGGCCAGCGCGGACGCGATCGCCGCGGGCAGCGCATGGCCCATGGTCGACAGGCCGTTCGACTTGAGCACGTCGTTGGCCGCCTCGGCGCGCCACAGCGCCATGACCGAGACCATGTGCGCGCCGGCATCGACCGTGACCCGGGCGCCCTTCGGCGCGCTGGCCGCGGCGGCCTCGACGACGGTCTCGGCGGTATGGCCGGCGCCGGTGAGGCGCACCCGGGCGCGCAAGCTCCGGGCGAGGGCGGCGATCTGCGCCTGCGCCCAGTCCGAGCGCGAGGCGGCCTCGGCGAGGAGCTCGACGCTGGCCGGCAACGGGCCAAGCAGCTCGGCGGCCGGCGCGACGGGGAACTCCAGGCCGGCATGGCTGGAGAGCACGAGCAGCGGCGCGCCCAGGGCCCACGGCGCCGGGATCAGCTCGACCGGGTCGAGCCCGACCGAGACGGCCAGGTCGGCCTCGGCGAGGAGCTCGGCCTCGGCGCGCGCCCCGGTGAAATGGCCGATCACCTGCGCATGGTCGTCGGGCATCACGCCTTTCGCCTTGTAGCTGGTCAGCAGCGGGCAGCCGAGCGCCTCGACAAGGCGCCCGAGCGCGCCGCCGAGGCCGCGGGCGCGCGCCTGCAAGCCGGCGATGACGACGGGGCGGCGAGCGCCGGACAGGGCGCTGAGCGCCGCCTCGCGATCGCCCTCGACGCTCGCCGGTCCGGCGGCGACGGCCGGCGGCTCGGCCGACGGCGTGAGCGGCGCGCCGGCGTGCGTGGCCGAGAGGTCGATGTGCACCGGCCCCGGCGGCTCGGCGAGCGCGCAGTCCAGGAGGTCGTGCAGGTCGCGGACGCCGTGCTCCGGCCTCAGGCGGCAGGAGGCCTTGGTCAGCGGGCGCAGCACGGCCTGCTGGTCGAAGACCTGATGCAGCGAGGCCGCCGCGCCCCCCTCGCCCGCGCCCGGCTCGCGCGCATCGCTGATGAGCACCACCGGCGCCCGCTCGAGGAAGGCGTAGGCGATGCCGTTGACCGCGCTGGCCACACCGGGGCCGATGGCGGTGAGCGCCACGCCGGGCGCCGCGCTCAGCTCGGCGCTCACCGCGGCCATCAGCGCGGCGGCGGTCTCGCCCCGGGTGAGCACGAAGTCGAGGCCCCGGCGGCCGGCGGCCTCGATGATGTCGAGGCTGGAGCCGCCGCCGGGCACGCCGAAGATGCGCGCGACGCCGCGCGCCGCCAAGGCGGCCACCACGGCATCGGCGAGACTCTGCTCAGAGGTCATCGCAAGCGCCCGTCAGATCCGCCGGAACCGCTGCATCGCGGCGGCAAAATCGAGGCCCTTGCGGATCTCCTCGGCGGCGCGCGCGTCGTCGCGCTGCAGGGCCTCGGCGCGAGCCACCAGCTCCTCGGCCAGGGGCTCGGGCAGACAGACGATGCCCGTGCCGTCGGCGACGACCAGGTCGCCGGGCGCGAGCGCGACGCCGCCCGCCGTCACCGGCTCGTTGATCGCCTCGACCCTGAGGCGGGTGCGCCCGGTGGTGGGCACGAGGCGGCGCGCGAAGACCGGAAAGCCCAACTCGACGATCTCCTCCAAATCGCGCACCCCGCCGTCGACGACCAGGCCGGCGATGCCCTTCACCTTGGCGGCGAGCGAGGCCAGGCCGCCCCAGGTGGAGCAGGCCGCGCCGGCCATGTCGACCACGATCACCTCGCCCGCCCCGGCCGCCTCGATCATCGCGCCGACCCGGAAGTCGGCCGAGGTGAAGGCGCCGTAGGCGCCCGTCGCCGCGCGCACCGTGACCGCCGGCCCGGCCAAGCGCATGCCGGGGGCCACCGCGTGGATGCCCGCCATCACGTTGTGCGGCAGCCCGGCCTCGTCCAGCGCATTGGCCAGCGTACCGGTGGCGAGCCTGGCGGCGCGGGCGCTCAGCCCGCCAAGCGAGTGTTCAGGTCTCGGGCCGCTCATCGTCTTCCCCCTCGCTCCTGGCGCGGCGCTCGTGGTGGTTCGGAACTTGGTTCTCCCCGATACCCGTGCGCCAATCAAGCGGCTCGCCGCCGAAGCCCGGCGCGTCCGCGCCGCTCACAGACGGGCGCGCAGGAAGGCGAGGGTGCGCTGCCAGGACAGCGCCGCGGCCGCGGCGTCGTAGGCCTCCACCGTCTCGTTGAAGAAGGCGTGCGCCGCATCGTAGCGGTGCACCTCGTGCACCACGCCGGTGCGCTTGAGCGCGGCCTCGAAGGCATCCACCGCGGCGGGCGTGCACCAGTCGTCGGTGGCGGCGAAGTGGCCCTGGAAGGGCACGCGGATGTCCGCGGCATCCGCCTGCTCGCGCGGCGGGATGCCGTAGTAGCACACGGCCGCGTCGCACTCCTCGAGCTTGGCCGCGGCGATCACGGTGAGCGCGCCGCCCATGCAGAAGCCCATGACCGCGGCCGTCTCGAGCGAGGCCTTGAGGCGCTGCAGCGCGCCGCGCACCTCCACGTCCGTGGCCCCGACCCAGTCGAGGCCCTGCATCATGTGGCTGGCCTCGTCCGGCTCCGTCGTCACCCGGCCGTGATAGAGGTCGGGCGCGAGCGCGGTGAAGCCGGCCGCCGCCAAGCGCTCGACCACGCCCTGGATCTGGTCGTTCAGGCCCCACCACTCCTGGATCACGACCACGCCCGAGCGCGCGCCGTCGCACTGCGCCAGATAACCGGAGGCCTCGCCGCCGTCCGGGCAGCGGAACGTGATCATCGAACCCATGGCCCCCTCCTTCGTTCGACGCGCATGCCGGCGCTGATGCCCAAAGTCTGCCGGCGCAAGATGCACCAGGAGACCCTGCCGGTCGAGGCCCCTTCGGCGGGCGCAGCCGAGCCCGCCGCGCGCCGTTGCTCCGGCCGCCGCGGGCCCAGGGGCGGCCTTGGAAATCCAAAGCGCTCTGTTGTTCCCGCCACGGCAGGTACAAGTATAACCAACGTGTCTGCCGTCCCGGGAAATTCCTGCATGCGTTGCGGGCGTGGGATGTGGACCCGGCGTGACGGCCGGACGGTGGGAGCGGGCGAGGTCGCTGTGGCGTCGCGCGAGATGGCGAGGGAAGCCGAGCGAAAACCGGGCACGCCGGCACGGATCCTCGCGGCAACCCTGCTTGCGGGGGTCGTGCTCTCCGGCTGCACGGCGACGGCAACCCTCGATCCGCACTTCACGCCGCCCGCCGACAGCGGGCCGATCCCCATGTCCGTCGGCGTGCGCTACGCTCCCGAGCTGCGCGCCTACGAGGCCACGACACACGCCGGAGCAGGGGGCAACGAAGTCGTCCTGCCCCTGGGTCAGGCGAGCGTCTCCCTTCTGCAGCGAGTCCTACCGGCTATCTTCGAAAGCGTTGTTGAGGTCGGCAGCCGACCCACGCCTTCGCGCCGGCTCGCCTCTGTCGATGCCATTATCGAACCCCGGATCGAGGCGTTTCGGTTGCGTGCCCTGCGGGCCGGAGAATGGCGGTCCTGGGCGGATATCCGCTACCGGGTCACCATCCGTGCCCCGGATGGACGCGAAATTACGGGCTGGACGGTGCACGGGGCGGGCATCAGCCCGGACGAGTCTGCGGCGTGGGGCATGCTCTCCACGGCGGAGCGGGCCAGCGAACGCGCGTTGCAGAGCGCGGCGCAAGCGCTGGTGGCCAGCTTCGAAGAGGTTCCGGAGGCGGCCCGCTGGCTGCGCGGGCAAGCGATGGACAGCGCGAGCGCACCCGCGAGCGGACAGATCACGCACTTCCGCCCGGAGTCCGGCGGCTATCCGGTGCGCGGCATGTATGAGCAGGTCGTGGCGATATCCGCCGATCCGTACAGGGCGCCCGATCCCTCGAGCGAGGGCATCCGCGCCGACCCTGGCAGCGCAGGGGTCTTTTCCTCTTTGGTCGCGGTCGAGAATCTCGGCGAGCGACGGCTTCTCCTTCGCCGGCCCGAGATCACCCTCGCCTTTCCCGACGGCACCACGATAGAGCCGGTTTCGGGTTCGTACCTTGCCGCCGCGCTCGCCACCAAACGAAGCCGCTTGAGTGCAATCGGCAATCTGCCGGGCGCTGCCGGGGCCGTGGCGAATATCGTCAATTTGGTGATCGCTCTGCGAAATTATGCGGCGTTTGAAAGCGAGACGGCGGAGGCGACCGTTTATCGGCTGCTCTACGAGCGCGACGAGTTGGGGGATGCGTCGCTCGAGCCGCGCCAGAGGGTCGAAGGCTACGTCCACTTCCATGTTCCGCCGAACCTTCGCGACGCAGGGGCCATGACCCTGATCATCCCGGTCGTCGAACCGGACACCGCGACGCGATATATCGTCTCGCTCCCGCTCGACACACGGGACGGTGGCGCAGACTAAAACGGTTATCCATTGGACGGTGCGGGAACGGGATCATGGCGGATCGACGATCTGAAAGGGACTCTCCTCGGCGGTGCGTTGATGGTTGTGGTCGCGCCGTGCGCGGCCCGTGCCCTTTGCGTGCGGTCCGAGGCGCCCTGGCAGGGTTGCTGCTTGTTCTGGCCACCGCCGGGTGTGAGGTCGTGACCGCAAGCAGCAATCTCGTCGCGATGCTCGTGTCGCCGGTGGCTACCGCGCCGGTGTCCGACACCGAGAAGGTCCCGGAGGTCGAGATGCCGTTTCACGGTCGTTGGTGCGGCCCGGGCCACCCAACGGAAGAAGAGAAGGTGTCCGGAACGGACCTGTCCCCGGTCGACCTGCTCGACGCGGCCTGCATGAAGCACGACCTGTGCTACGAAAAGCACGGCGGCAGGCCGGCCTGCCGGTGCGACGAGGAGTTCATCTGGCGCATCAAGTACCTGCAGTACCACGTCCGCCACATTTCCCCCGACGCAAGGGCAAAGTCGTTTCTCATCCTGAGCTGGTTCGAAAGCTCGCCGTGCTCCTCGCAAGCTTCGCCCGACGAGGCGACCACGCCTAGCAAGGCACCGGCACCGGCGCCCGCGCCACATCCGCAGGAGATGCGTCGCCCCCGGCCCGCGCGCTGTGGAGACGCCGATGCCGGGCGCGCCCGCCTCCACCAGGACCATAGGCCCTCGCGGGCGGCGCCCCGCCGGGCCCGCGATCACTGCGCTCCGGCGGCCTCGAACACCTTGACCAGGAAGCGTCCCGGATCGCGCTTGGAGCGCGCCCGGATGCGGTCGTCGCGGCCGATCCTGTAGCGCCGCAGCGGTGCGCCCGCGTCGGCGCAGGACCTCGACGCGGAGGCCCGGCGTGCGGCGCCGATCGCCTCTCGTACAAGCCATCCGAATCACGCCGCCGCCGCGACCCGGCGCCCGCGTCTTCAGTGGCTCGAGACCAGCGGCGAGAAGACGACCGGCATGATCTCGCGCGTCGTGACCCGCCCGCCCGGATCCTTGTCCACGACCATGAGCTGCTGCTGGTCGGGCAGGCCGGACGGCAGGATCATGCGCCCCCCGGGCCTGAGCTGCTGCAGCAGCGCCGGGGGAATGAGCTCCGGCGCGGCCGCCACCGTGATCCGGTCGAACGGCGCGTGCTCCGGCCAGCCTTGCGCGCCGTCACCCACCTTGTACTGGATGTTCCCGTAGCCGGCGGCCTCGAGGCGCCGCCGTCCCTCCTCGGCCAGCTCGGCGTGGATCTCGACGGTGAAGATGTCGTCGGCGAGCTTGGCCAGGACCGCGGCGTGATAGCCCAGCCCGGTGCCGACCTCGAGCACCCGGTCGCCCTCCGCCACGTCGAGCAGGTCGGTCATGAGCGCCACCATGAAGGGCTGCGACACGGTCTTGCCGCAGCCGATGGGGATCGGGCTGTCGGCGTAGGCCACGTGTTGCAGCTCCGCCGGCACGAAGTGATGGCGCGGGACCTCGGCCATGGCGGCCATGACGCGCTCGTCGAGGCGGTCCTTGTCGAGGCGGTCGCTGCTGAGCTGCACGTACAGCTCGATGAGCTCGACCATGGATTGACGGGCCGCGGTGTAATCGTTCTCGCTCGGGGTCGGCATCATCCTGCTCGCCGAAAAGATCATCCAACCTGCCGCCGCGGCGGGCGGCTTAAATGTAATTCAAGCACGAAATTGGGGCCGATTCGAGGCAGGACTTTTGCGAGGGGCGATCCTCAGGAACGAATCCCGGTCGACGCGCCCGGGGATCCGCTCACCAGGGTGCCACGAAGCGCTCGGTGTCCTCGTCGTCCCTCGCCCGCGCCAAGCCTTGCCGCAGCGCGGCCGGCTCGTGCATATTCGCCTCCGGGGCCCGCGCCGCCCGCGCCTCGAGCCGGCGGCGCACGAACGGGGTCTTGCCGGAACCCGGAAAGCCGAAGATCACGTTGACCTGCACGTCAGCTTCTCAGCGCGGCGGCCGCCTCGCTGCCGTCGCCGGCGGCCGCGTCGTCCTGGAACTTCAGGGCCTCGACGAAGATCTCCTGGAAGTCGGGCTGCGAGGCGAGCGAGACGTGCTCGATCCGGCGCGCCAGATCGGCGGCGCGGGCCCGCTCCGTCTCGGACAGCAGTGCCATCTGGGCGCCGAGCGCCGCGGCGTTGCCGAAATAGACGATCCGCTCGAGCGGCAGCGCCGGCAGCAGGCGGATCCGCACGGCGCTCTCGGTGTTGATGTAGTTGCCGAAGCCGCCGCACAGCATGACCTCCGTGAGCTCGTGGTCGGGCACCTGCATCACCCTTTGCAGCGTCACGACGCCCGAGCAGATCGCGCCCTTGGCGAGCTGCAGCTGGCGGATGTCGTTCTGGGTGAGCGTGATGTCCTCGTCCTTGCCGGCCTCGGCCGCCCAGGCGAGGACGAACTCCTTGTGGCGGTCGTGGCTCAGCATGCGCGCGCCGATGGCCGGCGGCAGGCCGTCCTTGGGCTTGCCGCGCATCAGGCCCGAGGCGTCCACCACACCGGCGCCGAGCATCTTGGCCACCGCGTCGATCAGGCCGGAGCCGCAGATGCCTATGGCGGGCACGTTGCCGATCACCTCGCAGGCCACGTCCTCGCCGATCTCGACCTTCTCGATGGCGCCCACGGCGCCGCGCATGCCGTGGCGGATCTGTGCGCCCTCGAGCGCCGGGCCGGCCGGCGCCGAGCAGGCCATGAGCCGGCCGCGCGAGCCCATGACCACCTCGCCGTTGGTCCCGATGTCGACCAGGGCGCGCATCTGCCGGCTGTCGTAGATGCGCGTGGCGAGCACGGCCGCCACCGTGTCGGCGCCCACGAAACCGGCGACGATGGGCAGGAAGCAGACGCGCGCCTCGGGCACGGTCTTGAGCAGCACGTCGCGGCCCGGCGCCACGATGGCATCGCGCACCGCCGGTGCGTAGGGCGCCAGGCCGACATGCGTCGGGTCGATGCCCAGGAACATGTGGTGCATGCAGGTGTTGCCGACGACGGTCACCTTGTGCACGTGGCGGGGCTCGACCTCGGCCTCGGCGCAGGCCTGCTTGATGAAGTCGTTGACGGCGTTGACCACCTTGGCCCGCAGGGTCTGCAGCTTCCTGGGCTCGAACTGCGCGTAGGCGATGCGCGACATGAGATCGGCGCCGTAGACCGCCTGCGGGTTCATGCCGCCGACCACGGAGAGCTCCTCGCCGGTCTCCAGGTCCACGAGCGATCCCACGATGCTGGTGGTGCCGATGTCGAGAGACATGCCGTACTTGTGCCCGCTCGTGTCGCCGGGCTCGATATCGATAACCTCGCCGTTGAAGGTGGTGACCGTGACCTGGCCGCCCTGCGCCCGGAGCGCGCCCGGCATGCGGCGCAAGATCTCGAGCGGGACCTCGGCGCGCACCGGGGGGTCCAGGGCGCGCAGGATCTCCTCGATGTCCGAGGTCTGGTGGTGCTCGTCGTCCGGCGCCTCGGCCTTGACGAGGTGCTTCTCGACGCCCGAATCGAGGCCGACCCGGTGCCCGGCCTCGCTCCGGCGGGCATCGGCCAGGATCTGGTGCCCGACCTCGGCCTTGGGCGGGGCCACCATGACCCGGCAGTCGGCGATCACCTTGGTCTGGCACGCCAGGCGGAAGTTCTCGTGCACCTCCTCATGGCCGAGCTGCACCTCGTCCATGATGGTGGGCGGGGGCACGTCGCCCTTGAGCACCTTGATGCGGCAGCTGCGGCAGCGGCCGCGCCCGCCACAGGTCGCGGTGACCTCGACGCCGGCGAGCCGGGCGACCTGAAGGAACGTCTCGCCCGAGGCCGCACGCCGCGTCCGCTCACCGACCTTGGCCTGCGGCGCGACGAAACTGACGCTCACCGCCTCGCTCATGCTACGCCCCCACGTTAGGCCCAGGCCTCGCGCGGCTCGTGGACCAGCTCCTTGGCCAGCTTGACCGCCATGAGCGCACCCTTGCCCCAGCCGTGGGCGCCGCCGCCGGCCAGGTCCGGCGCGGCCGGCGCGCCCTGGTCCGCATCTCCAGGTCGGAGATGATCTGCTCGCTGAAGCGCTCGCTGTCCAGGTTAAATCCCGGGAACAGCCCGTCGTCAAGGATCGTCCGGGGATCGAGGCTCATATGGATGGCGCTCGGCACGCCCTCGCGGACCGGCTCGCCCTGGCCGCGCGGCAGCCAGGCGCTGCACGTCCGGACCGCCGGCCAGGGTGATCTGCTCGCCGTAGCCCGTCTTGATGCCGACCCGGTCCTTTTGGCCGGCGCCCGGCTGCTTGAGGCCGGTCTCGGTCTCGCTCACGCCGAAGATGCGGGCGATATTTTCCGTGGCCGCCGGTTTCATCCGATATCACAGCGGGCGCCCGCTCGAGCGGCCCGCGCCGGAGGGCGCGGATGACCCGTTCGTGCGGCAGATGCTCCGTCATCGCCATCTTCGAGCCGGCTGCCCGATGCGACCGGTATGTTTCGCATATTTTAAATTTCCGTGACGCGCTGGAGCCCCGACACGGCCCCGATGCGACCGGTATGTTTCGTATATTTCAAATATGCTATTCCGCCGGGCGCCGGGTGCCGAGACCATCGCCCAGTGCGTGCCCGGCCCGGGCCGCGCCGGTCGGATCGCGGGCCAAAGGATCGCGGGCCAAAGGATCACGGGCCCAAAAGGTGTCGCGAATTCGACAGACGCCGGGGCGCGGCGCGGAGCATGGTCTCGCCACGCCCTGGGGCTCCGCCCGGGGCCGGAGGATGCGGCGCCCGGCCACGCCCGGGGCGGGCGAAAACGGCGCGGGGATCGCAGGCTGCCGGAGGCAGGACGAGGCGAAGGGCCGGGACGGTGAAGTCAACGAGGACTGAGGCGGCCGGCGCGGTGGGCGACGAGGTCAAGCGGCAGATCAGCGAGTTCATGACCGGGTTCACGGCGGAGACGACCCCCGCCTCGGCCGCGAAGATCCCGGACTTCAGGGAGCACCTGCGCCCGGGCACGCTCGTCTACATCACCTTTCTGCCGGGCTCCCGCTTCGAGGACACCATCGCCGTGGCCAAGCGGCTGAAGACGGAGGGCTTCCGTCCGGTGCCGCACTTCGCCGCGCGGAGCATCCCGGACAAGGCCTTCCTCGAGGACAGCCTCAGGACCTTGAAGGACGAGGTCGACCTGGATCAGGTGCTGGTCATCGCGGGCGCCGTGGACACGCCGCTCGGCCCGTTCTCCGACTCCATGCAGCTCCTCGAGACCGGTCTGTTCGACAAGTACGGGATCCGCACCTTCGCCGTGGCGGGCCACCCGGAGGGCAGCCCCGACATGTCGGACGAGGCGATCGAGCGGGCCCTCAAGTGGAAGAACGACTTTGCCCAGCGCACCGGCGCGACGCTCTACCTGGTCACCCAGTTCTGCTTCGAGGCCGCGCCGGTCATCGCCTGGGACAAGCGGATCCAGGCGGCCGGCAACCGGCTGCCGGTGCACGTCGGCGTGCCGGGCCTGGCCACGGTCAAGACCCTGCTCGCCCACGCCAAGGCCTGCGGGATCGGCCCGTCGATGAAGTTCCTGACCAAGCAGGCACACAATATCGCCAAGCTGATGACCGTGTCCGCCCCGGACAGACTGGTCACCGAGCTGGCGGCCTATCGGGCGAGCGATCCGGCCTGCGGCATCGCCGGAGTGCACGTCTACCCGCTCGGCGGCCTGCGCCGCTCGGCCAGGTGGAGCTATGCGGTCGTCGACGGCCGGTTCACCATGGGCAAGGGCGGCAAAGGCTTCACCGTCGACGTCGACCTGGGATGATCCGCCGGCCGCTCGCAGGCGGAACCGCGAAACAGCGCCCTCGGCGCCGCGCGCCGCGGCGCCGGATCTCGCGGCTGCACCGCCGGGGACGACGGCGCGGCGCCTAGAGCGGATCCTTCGTCGATGGGACTCGCTTTGGGCGAGTCATCGACCCGGTGAATGTGCTCTAACTGCTTCATGCAGAGCGGAGTCACGTGTTGGCTCGGAGCTTGCGAAGTGGGTCCGAGCGAACACGATCCGCTCCAGGACCTGAGCGCGCGAATGCGTGACTCGCGGGGCTCGCGAACTATCCGCGTGACTCGGGGACTTGAACCTAAGACCTTGGGGCACCTTTTCTGTGAAGGCCGGCACTGGGAAAGCCACCGCTCCGGGAGGATAAGGGCATGGCCGAGTACAGCATTCTCTACTGGCAGGACGTCCCCTCGCTGGTCGAGGCAAAGGACGCGCAGGCCTCGCACAAAGTGCAGCTCAGCCAGCGGTTCCAGGACCTGATCGACATCGTCGCCATGCGCCGGGGGCTGGCCGGGACCGATGCCTACCTGGAGCAGTGGAGCCGCGGCGAGCGGGTCGCACGGGACGGCTCCGCCGAGCAGGTCGCCCGGGCGGTGACGGAGGAGATCGAAGCCCGGTTCGACGAAATCAAGGCCGCCGCCCTGGCCAAGGGCGAGTCGGGATGACGGTCGCGCACCACGGGCCGCGCGGCGTCCCCCCGCGGAGCGTTGCTTGACCGCGAAATATGTCTTGGCTATGTCGAGCCTATGCCGATTGAGTGCGCCATGGCGGGGCAAGAGCAGGCCTACTGTCACTTCGTTGGCGAGCGCTTCGATATCCCGGTCGAGCCGATCCTGCGCTTGCAGGGATACCGCGACCTCGAGCGGGTCCGGCCGCAGATCAGGCAGATCGCGGCCAGGATGGCGCGGCTCGCCGGCACGGTGATGGCGCCGCAGGCGTACTACCGGCGTGTCGCGGTGGCGTCGTGCACGCCCGGGGCGCTGGTGATCGAGCCGGACACGACCTTCCACAGCGCGGCCTTCTCCAAGGACCTGGCCGGTTGCCGCGAGGCCGTGGTGTTCGTGCTCACGCTGGGCAACGAACTCGATGCCGCCTCGGAGCGGTTCGTGGCCGACGAGGAGGTCGTCGAGGCGCTGTTCCTGGAAGCGGCCGGCTGGATCGCCGTGGAACGGGCGACCCGGGATTTCGTCCGGCATCTGTGGCGCAGCCTCGCGGGGCAGCGCCTGAGCCTTACGCGCCGCCTGGGCCCGGGCTACGCCGACTGGCCGCTGGAGGAGCAGACGGCGCTGTTCGCCCTGCTGGACAGCGCGCCGCTGCCCGTCCGGCTCTTGGAGAGTTGCGCCATGGTGCCGAAGAAATCGCGCTCCGGCCTGTTCGGCCTGCGCCCGAGCGGCTAGCCCGGGCCGGGCGAGCGGCCCCAACATCGTCAAGGGGACCCCGGGCTGTCTGAACTGGGCCATCCGGTCGCGGGAGCGCGCCGGCGCCGCCGACGCCGAGCGGCA
>JABAHQ010011192.1_pt1 | contig 16536 bp, 13 predicted proteins | sample 7062091 | NCBI WGS metagenome assembly JABAHQ01 (sample SAMN14534359, study PRJNA622989) | marine sediment metagenome | biome: marine biome [ENVO:00000428]; feature: marine pelagic biome [ENVO:01000023]; material: deep marine sediment [ENVO:00002113] | place: India: Gulf of Kutch | collected...
TCTTCCGCTTGGTGTCCAATCGGCAGTCGTTGCCCTTTTCAATCCGGTCAATCGTTTGAACGGTGACGTTGGCCTTGCGTGCCAGCTCGGCTTTGCTCATCATCTTGGATTCCCGGATCTGCCGGACACAGTTGCTTTTGGCCACGATGACACGCCTCCTTCGAAAAGGTTGCTTCCTTCCCTAACTATTTGAATTTATTAAACGGAATAACGGCTATCCTATCCCAAATTGACCATTCAGTCAACAAAATTTTTAAGATTTGTAAAAACAAGATTATTTTTTATAAAATTTTATTAAATTTAAATAAAATGACAAAAGAGAAGACATCTCCCGTCCGGCGGTCANNCCGCCTTTCCCCGGCACAGTTCGGGGCCGCCGGGTCGCGGAAATTGAGCGTTGAATCCCTCCCGCTTTTCCCTTAAAGTTTTGAACCATGAAACAAGTTTATATCGATACCTTCGGCTGCCAAATGAATGTGGCCGATTCCGACCGCATGGAACTTCTCCTGTTTCATTCCGGGTACCAGCGGACCCAGGACAGGGAAGAAGCCGACCTGATTCTCGTCAACACCTGTTCCGTGCGGGAGAAAGCCGAACAAAAAATATTTTCCCTGTTCGGCAAAATGCGGCCGCTCAAGGAAAACAATCCGGGGCTGGTGTTCGGACTCACCGGCTGCCTGGCCCAGCAGGAAGGGGAACGCCTGCTGCAACGCCTTCCCGAGCTGGATTTCATCCTGGGCCCCGACCACGTGGAACACCTGCCCCAGGCGGTCGACGAGGTTCAGACCTTCGGCCGCCCGGTCCTCTGGACCCAATTCGATCAAGAGAAACGTTATTCCATCCCCGAGCTCCCCGCCGCGCCGATGGGAAATCCCGGTCCCAGCGCTTTCGTCAACATCATCAAGGGGTGCGACAAGTTTTGCTCCTTCTGCGTGGTCCCGTTCACCCGGGGGCGGGAGAAGTCGCGCGAGGCCGAAGAAATTGAAAGCGAAATCCGCCAACACGTCGCCCGGGGCGCCCGCGAGATCATCCTCCTGGGTCAGAACGTCAACGCCTACGGCAAACGCGGCTTGCACCGGCCCGTCGCGTTTCACGAACTGCTGTACCGCATCGCTGAAATTCCCGGCGTCGAGCGGCTCCGGTTCACCACGAGCTATCCCCGCGACGTCACCCGCGACCTCATCCGGGCCTACCGCGACATCGACGTCCTGATGAATCATCTGCATCTGCCCGTGCAAAGCGGCAACAACCGCATCCTGCGTCTCATGCGGCGCAACCACACGGTGGAAGAATACCTGGATTGGATCGCGGAGTTGCAGGCGGAAGTGCCGGACCTCGCCTTGTCCACCGATATCATCGTCGGGTTTCCCGGGGAGACGGAATCGGAATTCGAGGACACGCTCCGCCTGATGGAGCGGGCGGGCTACAGCAGCAGTTTCATGTTCTGCTACAGCCCCCGGCCGGGAACGCCCGCGGCGGCCTGGCCGGACACGGTGCCTCCGGAGGTCAAACGCGCCCGCCTGCAGCAAACGATCGAGCTGCAAAACCGCCTCACCGAACGGCAGGGCCGCGCCTTTCTGGGGACCCCCGTGGAGGTGCTTGTGGAGGGTCGGTCCACGCGGCCCGGCACCCAATTCAAGGGAAGGAATCCACAATACTGGCGGGTCGAATTCAACGCGGAGCCGGGAACGGTGCGCCCCGGGGACCGGGTGTGGGTGCGGGTGGATGAGGTTTCCGGACACACCCTCAAGGGAAGCGCCTTGCCTCAGTAAAACCCCAGCCGGTAATACACCTCTTCTTCCAACTGGTCCAGATGGGGCAGGATGATTTTGAGGGCCAGGCGCGCGTCGCGGATGAATTTCAAATCCGGCGGCTCCTCCCGGAAGGCGAACCGGGACAGCGTCTCCTTGCAGAAGGCGTCCAGGTCGATCACCTGTTCCAGCAACTCTTCCGGCAGATCCTCCAGCCCCACCGACTGGCTTTCCAGAAACCGCAGAATGCTGATGAGGCTCAACTTCACTTCCACCGTTCGGGCGCGCAGATCCGAGACCACCCGCGACTCGGGAAGTTTCAGGTCGTCGCAGATCCGGTACAGGAGTTGTCTCAACTGCTGGTAAAACGCGTCGTGCTGGGCCCGGTCCAGAAACAGTTTTCCCTCCCCGCCGAACAGGAGATGAAACACCGATTCGATCTTGTACCGTTCGGTTCCCATCACGGTGTACAGGATGGATTTGAATTCCCGTTCCGTGAAGGGCAGCCCGAGGTCCTGGAAAATTTCTTCGAGCGAGCCTTTGGCGCCGCGGGGCATCCGCCGGCGGTCTTCCCGGACCCGCTGCTCGGTTTTCGATCCTCCGTCCGGCACCAGCTGCATCTTGCCGCCCCGGATGCCGAACGTCGTCAGTTCTTCCATCGAGTCGAGAAACTCGGGCAGAGAAAACGCCGGGGCGCGAAGCACGCTTTCATCCAGCGAAAAAAAGGCCAGCATCAATTGCTTTTCCAGGGACGCAGACTGGAACTTGCCGTTATCCCACAAGCGGAGGAGGGCCCGCTCCAGGGCGAGATTCAGGCAGCGCGAATAAAGCCGGTCGCCGATCCGCCGGGTGCGCGCGTACGGCCGAATCTCAAAGAGGCCCCGGTCGTAATCGATCAACCGCACCGCCAGCGCGTCGCCCCATCGGCACCGGTGGGCCTGGTAAAACTCCGAAAGATCCCAGACCGGCACCCGCACCGAGCTCTTGGCCAGCATCCATTCATTGACTTGGATCTCGTCGGGAAAGTGCAGCTCGTCGGCGTACGGATAAAAGGAAACGATTTCTTCGAGGTAAAACGACTCCCGGATCTTGGGCAACGGCCGTCCCTCGGGATCGAGAAAAATCAGATCGGTTTCGGCGCGTTCACTTTGCACCAGGGGAATGAGGCGGTGGCCGGGAATGAAGAGACCGCGTTCGAGTTCGAACCGGGTCAACGGGACCGCCAGCGGCAGGTGCTCGATTTTTTTAAGGACCGCCGGGTAGGGCAAAAAATCGTTGGCATCGATGCCGATCAGTCGGTCGTGGTTCCACAATCTCCGCTTCAGGTACGTGAGGGTGGACTTGGAAATTTTTCGCTGCCACCGCTCCTGCACTTTCCGCAGGAAGTCCTCCGCCGAAAAAGGGGCGTGGGACTCGCGGATCAGATCGTCGACAAGGGTCTTCAGCGTGGGTTTTCGAGGCATGAAGAATAATTCGGAAAAACCATTAAGGCTTCAAAGGTCGGATCCCCGTTCGACAGGGTCATTCCGGAAGGGTGAGGATCGTGGTTGTCGGAACACTCCAAAGACGAAATGCGAATCCAGATTAGCATCCGGCCGCCGGACGGCGCCCGAAAGAGGCGGGGTTTCCCGCGCGTCGAAACAAGCCTACCACAGTTTCCCGGTCGTGTTAACCGTTTTCAAAGCCGGGCGCGGGGAGGGACGGCAAATCATTTGATTTTGCGGGGCGGGAAAGTTATCATTAATTTTTATTGCCGAAAAACGTCCAGACTTCGTCTCAGGTTTGGTTCTATTTTTTCAGGAGAAGGCTCTATGGCACTGAATCTTGAACCGGTTTATCGGGACATCTTTTCCCAATTAAAAACCCGGAAAAAATTCGTGATCAAAAGTGTGGAAAACAACGTGTTGACCGTGGAGCAGGACGAGGAAATCTGCGGGCAAAAAGAACCCCGGCAATTCGAATTCAAAAGCCCCCGGGAGTTCGAGGAATTTGTCCGAAACGAAAACAAGATCGAAAAAGACATCGAACGACAGCTTTCGGGCAACCAGATGCCCTACCGCTAAACCCGGACGCCCGCGACTCCGCGGCCGGATGCAGGTCTTCGCCGCCCCGGCTTGAACCCCGGGGCGGTTTTTTTTGCGGGTTACTGTTTGGCCACCCAGGTTCCATCCTCCCGTTGTATTTTTTCCCCGGGCTGGGCGTTGTCGCGGTTGAGGCTGGCAAAAATTTTCTGCATCTTGGGCAGGTCGCTTTCTTCCAGTCCGGGACTGGTCGCGATGGTGCGCCGCAGGAGGGTGAGGCGGTCTTCATTTTCCTGCTGGAGGATCGTCTCCACGAATTCCTTGTATTTCGGATCCGACTGGGTGCGTTCGTTCTCAAAGAAAACCAGCAGCCCGTCGTTGCCTTCCCCCGCCACCCCGTTTTGTTTAAACGCCTGGATGTCGTCGCGGTTGAACTCCTGGCGCTGCAGGGCGCGGATGGCTTGCTTTTTCCCCGGCGGAATTTCCGCCACAGCCTTCAACTTGCCGTCTTCATCGACCGACCGGACCGAAGCCAAAAGCAGCATCTCGTCTCCCAACTCCTCGTAACTGCCCAGGATCTGGTTTTCCAGGGCCGTCTTCTGGTCCACGACGGTGACATCGACTCCCACCAGCGTGCCGCAGGCCGTCACGCTGGTCATCCCCACCGCCACCAGGACCCCCGCCCAGCCGGGGNNGGGGATGGCGGTTCCTTTTGCATGGGTTCTTCATTCAAACCTCCGGAGCACCAGGGCGGAATTTTTGGATCCGAACGAAATGCAATTGCTGATCGCCACCCGGATGGATTTTTCCTTGCCCACATTGGAAATGTAATCCATATCGCATTCCGGGTCGGGGTTTTCCATATTGATGGTCGGGGTCAAAAACCCGTAGAACAGAGACAACACCGACACCGTCACCCCCAGCGCGCCGGAAGCCCCCTGCGGGTGACCCACCATGGACTTGGTGGAGCTGACCGGCAGAGACCGGGCGTGGCTGTTGAAGGCCTGCTTCACCGCGTGGGTTTCGATCTTGTCGTTGAGCACGGTGGAGGTGCCGTGAAAATTGATGTAGTCCACTTCGTCCTTATCGATCCGGGCATCTTTCATGGCGAGATTGAGGGCGCGCGTGGACTGCTTGCCGTCGGGCATGATGGCCACGCGGTGATACGCGTCGCACGTGGTGCCATAGCCGAGCACTTCCCCGTAAATGCGGGCGCCGCGCCGGCGGGCGTGGTCCAAATCCTCCAGAATCATCATCCAGCAGCCTTCCGCGAGAACGAACCCTTCGCGGTCCCGATTGAACGGGCGCGAACCGCGGACGGGGTCCTTGTTGAAATGAACCGGGTTGGCCCGCATCCGCTCGAACCCGACCATCATCGCGGGCGTCACACACGCTTCCACCCCGCCCGTCAGAAACCAGTCTTCCTGACCGAACCGGATGGTGTTGAACGCATAACCGATCGCGTCGGTCGAGCTGGTGCAGCCGTTGGAGATGACGTGGCTGCGCCCCTGCAGCCCGAAGTACATCGAAATTTCGCTGGAAAGCATCCCGACCAGGGAGTTCGAGATGGCATACGGACTGATCCGGTGTCGCTGTCCGCCGAAAAAAATCTCGAACTGTTTTTCGGAAAAATCGAACCCCGCCCCGCCGCTGCCGATGATCACCCCCAGGCTTTCGAACTCCTCATCCGTCAAGGAATCCAAATCGATGCCCGCATCGTCCAGGGCCTCCCGGGAAGCGGCCACCGCCAGGGGAACCGCCCGGGGCAATTTTTTCAGGTCGTTCCTGGGATACAAACTCTCGGGATCGAAATTCTTGACTTCCCCCGCAATTTGACAGGAAAGGCCGGTGGGGTCGAAGCCGGCGATCCGACCGATACCGCTGATGCCGTGGCAAGTGCCCTTCCAGAATTCTGTTTTTCCAATCCCGTTGGGGCTGATCGCCCCAAAACCGGTGACCACAACTCGACGCAGCATCTTTGCAGAAACCCACTCCTTTTTTGCAAGCTCCCGGGTTATGTTAGTATAAGGGTCGCTTGTACGCTTCTAAATGATAGCACAACCCCTACGCCCCTGCCTCAGGGAAGTGGCGAGAGGGAACAGGACCCGCGGTTCCGTCCAACCGTTCCTTTGTTCCCCGTCGGAACCGGGGTCCGGACATAACAGGGTGCCGCCCCATTTCTTGACACCCGGACCTCCCAACGCGTCTCCAGAGCATGCCGAATTTAATCGAAAAAACCGGAAGCCTTTTAATTTCCGGTTTCGAAGGAACCCACGTCACCGCCCCGGTCGAGGAGCTGATTCGCCACCGATGCCTCGGCGGCGTCATCCTGTTCGAACGAAACTTCGAGACCCCCGCGCAACTGGCCGGGCTGGTGTCGGATCTGCAAACCCTCGCCGCCTCCCGGCCCGGGTCGCTGCCTTTGTTCATCTCCGTGGACCAGGAAGGCGGTCGGGTGTCGCGCCTGGGCCCCCCGTTCACCGCGTTTCCGCCGCCCGGGTGTCTGGGCCGAAACCCCTCCGAGGATCGGGCCTACCGGTTCGCCCGGGCCCTGGCCCGGGAGCTTCGATCGGTGGGCATCAACATGGACTACGCCCCCGTGCTGGACGTCCATACGAATCCGAACAACCCGATCATCGGCGAACGGGCGTTCAGTCACGACCCCGATTGCGCGGCCCGGCTGGGCGGCGCCTTCCTCCGGGGATTCCGTGACGCGGGCATGATTGCCGTGGGCAAACACTTCCCCGGGCACGGGGACACGGCCCTCGATTCGCATCTCGACCTGCCTTACGTGGACCGCGACGCCGCCACCCTGGAGGCCGTGGAGCTCAAACCGTTTGCCCAAGCCATCCGGCAGGGCCTGGAGGTGCTGATGACCGCGCACGTGGTCTACCGCGCCTGGGACACGGAAAGACCCGCCACCTTTTCCCGCCCCATCCTGCACGACTTGCTTCGAGGCCGGCTCGGGTACCGGGGCCTGGTGGTCTCCGACGATCTGGAAATGAAAGCGGTGCTCGACCACCTCCCGTTCGAGGACTTTCCCGCTCTGGGCATCGAGGCGGGCATCGATCTGTTCCTCCTCTGCCACGACGTGGAAAAAGTCTGCGCCTTCCAGGACCGGTTGATCCGCGACGTGGAACGCGGCCGCGTGCGGGAGGCGGCGCTGGACGAATCGCTCGATAGAATCCGGGCTCTCAAAAAACGCATTCCCGCTCCCGACCCCGACCCGGACCGTTTGACCTCCCTGGCGCAAGCGCACCGGGCGCTGGTCCGGGAACTGGACCCCTCGCCGCACGTTTCCAACCCGTCTCATGATCCAGGATAACCGCCTTGCCGGAAGGATCGGGAATCTCGCCCGGTTCCGCCCCTGGGGGATCGTTCTCCTCTACCTCGCCCTCACCGGGTATTTTTATTCGTTCTCCCGGTACGGATTCAACGTTTGGGATGAAGGCGGGTTTGCTTACGGAACGTTGAGAACTCTGAGGGGGGAGCAAGCCCTGGTGGATTTCAATCCCAACGGCTACCTCCCCGGGCGCTACTTATACGGCGCCCTGTTCTTCAAACTGTTCGGCATCGACCTGGCCAGCCTGCGGCTGGCCGTCCTGGTCCTGACGCCCGCGATGGTGCTGATGGGCTACGGCGCGGCCCGCAAGATCATGCCGCCGGGATTCGCCCTGCTGGCGGCCCTGGCCCTGGTCTCCGCTCCCTCCATGTACTACAACCGGTTCTTCCCGTTCTTCTCGGTCCTCAACCTCTATTTATTGTTGCAGGCTCTGGACCGCCGCCGCTGGAAGGACTGGATGTTTCTCGGAACGGGCATCCTGGTCAGCGGACTGTTCAAGTTTGAAGTGGCCTTGTATTCCCTGCTCATCAGCCTGGCCGCAGCTCTCCTGCTTTTTCTTCCCTGGGCCCGGGAACCGTCCCGCCCCGCGCCGGTCGGGGAGCCCGGAGGGCCTCGGTCGACGCGCCTCCGGTGGGGCCTCCCCCTCCTTTGGCTGGGCGGGGGGCTGGCGGCGCTGATCGTTTATTTCCTGCAGCACGATTTGTTCGGCAAAGTCTTCCACCTGGTGGTCGAGGCGCACGCCGCCTGGGGCAACCCGTTTCCCGAGGTCTTTCCCTTTTTCCAGGTGCTGGAGGAAGTGGGCCTTCACGGGATGGTCCAGCGCCTCCTGTTTTACCTGCCCCTCTGGGTGTACGCCGGAGTCGGAGCGCTCCTTCTGTTCCGGGGGGTCCGGCCCGGGCCCAAGACGGTGCGGGACACCCTGTTCCCGGCGGTGATCCTCGCCTTCGGGCTCGCCATGTACGGCCTGGTGATCTGGCGGGCGGGATTCGACAACCTGCTGCGGACCCTGCCCCCGTTTTACATCCTGTTCTGCTATGGGCTTCACCTGGGGCGGGAGAAGCTCCTCCGCCTTCCCGCGTTTTCCCGGGCGGGTGCCCCGGGAGGCCGGCCGGTCCCGAGGTGGGCCGTCAACGTGCTCGCCGTGGCGCTGCCTTTTCTTTTTTATTACGAGATGAACGTGCACCACGGCTTCTACGCCGGATCCATCGGCGCCCGGTGGCAGGAGACCGCGCCGCTCCAGCGGGACCGGATCGACGTGATGACCCATCCCGTGGAAGCGCGATGGATCGCCGAGGTGGTGCGGCACATCCAGACCCACACGCAGAAAGGCGATCCCATCCTGGCCCTGCCGCTCAACCCGATTTTTTATTTTCTCACCGACCGGCCCAATCCCACCCCGTACGACTGGGTGCTGCCCGGAATGCTGGAGAAAAATCAGGAACAGGAGCTGGTCCGGCGCCTCCGGTCGCGGCCGCCGAAGATGATCATTTACGTGGACATCGCCATCGACGGGCAAGAAGAGCGGCGGCTTTCAAACTACGCGCCCCACCTCTTTCGTTACATCCGCGACCATTACGGGCTGAAGGCCCAAGTGGGGATGTTTCAGATCCTGCTGCCCAAAAACCCGCCCGGCGCCTGACGTCCAGTCAAGCCCCGGGCGGGGAGGGGGGGGATGGCGGGGGGTCAACCTTTTCGGCCCGACTTCCGGAGGGTTCCCAAAAGAGCCCGAAACTCATTCCGGCGGATCGGCTTGGGAATTAAATCGTCGGCCCCCAATTCCAAACACGGGTTCCGCAGCCTGTCTTCCCAAACCGAGGTCAAGAGCAACACGGGCACGGTCGATCCCCTTTGCCGGAGAATCTGGAGAAATTCGTACCCGCTCATTTCGGGCATCAGCAGGTCGCACAAGACGAGGTCGGGCAAATACCGCGCCACTTTTTCCAAGCCGTCCCGGCCGTCCGCCGCTTCGATCACCTCGTGGCGGTCCGACTCCAGAACCGCCCGGATGCCGGCCCGTTGCGCGACGGAATCATCGATCACCAGAATCAGCGCCATGGAAACGCCTCCTTCCTTTTCCCGTTTTCATGGGCACCTTGACCGTTCGGGGACGAAGGGAGCCGGGGTTTCAGCGGGGAGCAGAAACGTCAGGAGCAGGCTCCCCCCCATCCCCTTTGAGAAAGAACCGGGGAAGCAGTCGGTTCGCCAGCGAGGCTCCCGCAACCGGCACGCCAGAAGAAGTCCCAGGCTGGCCCGGGGAGGGGAGCCCCCCCGGGCGGGGACCGGGGGGGACGACGGTCCTCAGGACCGGCGCGTTATAAAATCGGCTCGCTTCAAACCGTATTTTTTCATCTTGTCGTAAAGCGTTTTTCTGGGCAGCCCCAGGACCGTATACGTTTCCTTGATGTCGCCCCGGTTTTTCTTCAATTCCTGCTCGATCAGGGCCTTCTCGAACGAGTGGACCTGATCGGTCAGGAAGGAGCCCTGTCCCCCGGGGGCCGGGGCCTCCGGGGCCGAAGGCGTTTCCTCCGGCTCCAGGTTTTGCAGTTCCCCGGGGCATCCCAGGGCAAACCGTTCGGCGAAATTTTTTAACTCCCGCACGTTGCCCGGCCAAGATTGGCTCACCAGGGTCCTCCACACCCGACCGGGGATCGACGGCGGTTTCCGCTGGTACCGGGAACAGGCCTGGAGCACGAAATATTGAAAAAGGAGGGGAATGTCGTCGCGTCGGTCCCGCAGAGGGGGGAGGCCGATGCGGAGCACGTTCAACCGGTAAAACAAATCCTCCCGAAAACTGCCCCGGGCGCACGCCGTCTTCAAATCTTTCTTCGTGGAGGCGACGATGCGCACGTTGATCGGGATGGTTTCGTTGGACCCCAGCCGTTCGAGGCTGCGTTCCTGAAGGACCCGCAGGAGCTTGACCTGGAGATGCAGCGGCATGCCGTCGATTTCGTCGAGAAACAGGGTGCCTTTGTGGGCATACTCGAACTTGCCGATGCGTTGGCGGAGCGCCCCGGTGAAGGCGCCCAGCTCGTGACCGAATAATTCGCTTTCCAGAATGTTTTCGGGAATGGCACAGCAATTGACCGCCACAAAATTGCCTTGGCGCCGGGGACTCTGTTCATGAATGCACCGGGCGGTCAGTTCTTTGCCGGTGCCGGTTTCGCCCACGATCAACACGTCGGCATCGAATTCCGATACTTTCCGGATCATCCTCATCAATTGGCCCATCCCTTCCGATTTGCCGATGAGGATCGAGGAAGAAGACTTCTCCCTCACGGAAAACCAGGAAACCTCCACCCCGGAGGCCGAATCGGCCCATCCGGCCCCATCTTTTTTCACCGCTTTCATAAAAGTGGACAAACCGGAGGCCACCGTGCAGCCCGATTCGATTTTCTGTTCCTCCCCGGTGGAGGAGGTTTGCCGGGACCGGTTTTCCGGCGTTCGATCCGATTGGTTCATGACGAGATCCTCTGAGTCGGTTTTCCTCGGTTGCCCTGCGGGTCTGCCGCCCCCTCGGGAACCCGAACGGACCTGCCGTTTCGGTCCGCGCGACGGGCGGCCCCGCATTACCCCTAACCCGGTTGCAAAGGGGTTGCCAAAACCCTGAAAATTATACATTTTCCGTAAATGTTTATTTTAAAACCCCTCCCCTCCCTTCCCGGCCGCCCCTGCAAAAACCTTCCGGGCCGAATTTCACACAAAACCGGCGAACCCCTGGGCGGGAATCCGCCCAAAATCGAGTACCGAAGGCGTTTGGGGGTCCGGAAGAGGTCGGGAAAAGACCGCCCCGCCCGGTCCGGGGGTCGGGAGGAGGACGGGAGGCCATTGCCACCGGCCGCCCGGGACCCGATCAATCCTGGGACGGGTTTTGAAAATCTTTTCGCTTGAGAGAATACTTCCGCATTTTGTCGTAAAACGTTTTCCGCGGCAGACCCAGGGTGGTGTAGGCGGCTTTCACATTGCCGCGGGTCCGGGCCAGTTCTTGAACGATGATGGATTTTTCATACGCCTGGATCTGTTCCACGAGGTTTTTGCCGCCGGAGGAGGAAGGTTGGAAAAGAGGATCGTCCGAGAAGGGATGGAGCGTTAACGCGTCTTCCCCATACCCCAGCACGAACCGCTCCGCCGCGTTCTTCACTTCCCGGACGTTTCCCAGCCAGTCCATTTCAATGAGGGTTCGGATGAGGTCGGCTTCGATCGGCGGGATCCGGCGGTTGTGACGGCGGCACGCCTGAAGGACAAAATGCCGGAAGAGATCGGGGATATCCTCCTTGCGCTCCCGCAGCGGCGGCAGCAGGAAGGTGACCACGTTCAACCGGTAATACAAATCTTCCCGGAACCGCCCCTCTTCGCTCGCGGTTTTCAAATCGACCTTGGTGGAGGCGATGACGCGGATGTCGACGGGGAGGGTTTTGTTCGATCCCAGACGTTCGAGGCTCCGCTCCTGCAGAACGCGGAGCAGTTTGCCCTGCAAATGCAGCGGCATGCTGTCGATTTCATCCAGGTAGATCGTTCCGTGGTGGGCGTATTCGAATTTTCCCACCCGCCGGCGCAGAGCGCCCGTGAACGCGCCGGGTTCGTGCCCGAACAATTCACTCTCCAGGATTTCTTCCGGAATGGCGCAGCAGTTGACGGCCACAAACCGGTTTTGCGCGCGCGGGCTTTGATTGTGCAGGCAGCGGGCCACCTGTTCCTTTCCCGTGCCGGTCTCGCCGACCAGGAGGACGTCGGCATCCACGTCGGCCATTTTGTCCAGGGCCTGCCGCAGCTGGACGGTCCAGGCGGATCGACCCACCAGCGGCGCGTCGCTCATTTCGTGGGCCGGGGCGGCGCCCCGGCGCCGACCGAGGACTTGGCGGCGGCGCTCCAGGGCCTGGGTCACCACCTGGGAAAACGATTCATAAGAAAACGGCTTTTCCAGAAAATCGAAGGCGCCGCTCCGCATGGCCTCGACCACCATCGGGATATCGCCGTGACCGGTGATCAGTATGACCGGCAGTTGCGGATCGACGGCCATGACCCGCGAAAGGAACGCCAAACCATCCATCCCCGGCATTTTCACATCCGTCACCACCACCCCTTCCCATTCCTTCGACAAGTGCGTTAAAACCGGGAAGGCTTCCCGAAACGAAACCGCCTCAATTCCATCTTTTTTGAGGTTTTCCCGCAAAAAAAGGCAGAGGCATTCTTCGTCATCGACCAAGACCACTTTTTCTTTCAGAAGACACGAGGCATTGGAACGGGCCATGAACATCTCCCGGCGCGGAAAGGGGGCACACCCCCCGGTTCAGTGTGCCTATATTCAACCAACAGGGGATGATTTTTTAAGGAATAAGGAAATTAAAAAAATAGGAGGTTAAAACAAATCATAANNCAATATAAATCGGAGTGCGGAATTTTTCAAGAGAAAAATTTGCTAAATCAAAATTTTTGGAACGCCTCCCGGCTCAGCAATGGGGAATCCAGGCATCCCCCAAACTTCTTTTTTGGGTTACAATGAATTTCGAGGCGCCAGTTTAGGGGGGACCCCCCCTAAACAGGTCAACCTCTTCCCATCAAATTTAGAAAAAACGGGCACAAATTTATCCGGACCCCTGAAAAAGAAGTGGAGAAAAATCAAAAGATCGTCTAAGATGCCAGGAAGGTTTACCGTTTCCGTAAAATAAAAACAAAGAGCGGCGAAAAATTTTAGAAAACTCATTCTCAAGAAAAACTTTCACCCAGAAAATTCATTTTTGTTGAAAAAAAATCATCGAGATTGTTTTTAGAATACAAAACCTGTTATAATTCGCCGCTTTGTACATATATTTGAGAAGACCCAACGCCCATTTTCACCCCTACAAAAAATAGGCATTCCGAAAAAATGGAAGAAAAAAAGTTTGGGACCGCAAATTTTCTTGGCGACCGCCTGAGGCAATGGCGAAAGTCGATTCCCCTCAAATCTTATGAATTGGCCAAGCTGATCAATATTTCCCAGGGTTCCCTTTCGGACATTGAGAACAACAAATCGCTCCCCTCGGCGGACACCATCGCCAAATTGTACCAGCACACCAACATCAATATCATTTGGCTGTTGACCGGAAAGGGACCGATCAAAAAGGGAAAACTGCCGGAAGACACCCTGGTCAGCGCCAACACCGAAGAAGTATCCGCCCCCTCCCAGGACCGAACGTTGAAGGAAATGATCGAGCGCCTGATCCGCGTTTACCACCGGGGCGACGCCGAGAAAAAGGCTCACATCATCGGGTTTCTGATCGGGGCCGACCCCGGGGAATAACTCTTCCTTCCTTTTTCTTCACTTTCCCCTCACACAAGCATTTTAGCCCCCTCCGAAATTTTATCGGGATGAAAAATCCCCAATCGCGTGGCGCAACCAGGGCAGATGCAGTGGAAAAATTTGACCGCTTCGGAGTCGGTCCGGCCCCGGGCATTGAAAAAAACTTCCACCGCTTCCCAGGTCTCCGTGTTCTCGTTCAGAATTTTTTTGCACCAGGGACAAAGCTTGAACACGAATCCGGAAAAATCGGGGTCGACTTCGGAGGCCCAACCGGTTCCGGAGTCCGCGCGAGCCGTGGAACCCCGGGGCTCCGCATCCGAGGCCGGATGACAGATCAGGACCGCCCCGATGGTGACTCCCTCCCGGGTTTGAATGGGGGAAACGCTGAGATCGACGGAGAGGTCGCGACCCGGCCGGTCTCCGCATAATCGGCAATTTTTCTGGAACAGAGAAACGCCTTCCTGAATCACCCGGGCGACGGGATGCCGGGTTCTTTTTTCTTTTTTGCCCCGCTGGACCCGGTCCTGAATCCGTTTTCCCACCACATTTTTTTCTTTCCATCCGGTCAATTTTTGAGCGGCCCGGTTGAAAAAGGTGATCACCCCCTGGGTGTTGGTGGCGAGGACCGGTTCGGACAGGTTTTTCAAAGAACACGAAAACCATTCTTCCCGGCCCTTCAGACGTTTTTCCTGCTGGTGTTTGTCCAGGGCCACCTCGATGCTCGTATGCAGGTCTTTTTCCTTGAACGGCTTGAGGAGGTAGCCGAAGGGGTGGGCCGTTTTCGCCCGGTTCAACGTTTTCGGATCGAAATACGCGGTGAGAAAGATGATGGGCACATCGTACCGGGAATAAATCAACTCGGCCGCCTCGATGCCCCCCAGTTTGCCCTTCAGCACGATGTCCATCAGCACCAGGTCGGGGGTATTTTGGCGCACCGACTTCAGGGCCTGTTCCCCGGAGGGAACGGTATCGGTCACCCGGTACCCGGAATGTTTCAAACTCTCCGAGATGTGGGCGGCGACGATGCTTTCGTCCTCGACCACCAGAATTTTCGGCTGCACGGTATTCATGGCCACGTCTCCTTAAAAATCATCCGGAATTCAGTTTTATTTTTTCGCTTCCAACGAACGGTTCCACCCAATTGCTTTTCTGCCAGCGTGGTGACCAATTGCAGCCCGAGGGAGCGCGTGTTTCGAAAATCCATTCCCTGGGGAAATCCCACTCCATTATCGGCAACGATCAATTCCAATTTTTTTCCTTTCACCGGGCGCAGGGACACCCGGATCTCCCCCTTCCGCTTGCGGGGAAACGCGTGTTTGAGGGAATTGGAGACGAGTTCCTGGATCAACAATCCGCACGGAACCCCGGCGTTCCAGTCCAGAAACACATTTTCGGATTCGATTTTCATCTCCACCCGGTCGGCATCGGTTCCATACGAGGCGGCCAGATCCCGCATCAGGGATGCCCCGTAATCTTTGAAATCGATTTTCGACAAATTAGACGATTCGTACAGCTTCTCATGCAACAGGGCCATGGACAGGATCCGGTTGCTGCAGTCCTGGAACAGGGCGGCATATTTTTTCTGGCGGATGTCCTTGCCCTGAAGCCAGAGCATGCTCGAGATCACCTGCATGTTGTTCTTGACGCGGTGATGGATTTCTTTCAGCAGGAGGTCTTTTACGCGAAGGGACTCCCGGATCCGTTGTTCCCCCAGGCGCTGCTCGGTCACGTCGCGGAAGGTGATGACCCCGCCGACCGGTTTCCCCTTTTCCAGAAGGGGAGCGCAGCGGTATTCCACCGGAATCAGGGCCCCCGGTTTTCCCAGGAGCCACGCCTCGATCCTCGGGGATCCCGTTTTTTCCTGGAGCGAGCGGCGAATGGGGCAACCGAGGGAAGCTTGGCCCTGGGGAGACGAGCCGCAACTGAAGAAGCGGTCCACCGGGGCTCCCTCCAATTCCGCCGGCGAGTGCCCCGTCATCCGCACGGCGGCGGGGTTGACGAAAGTGATCCGGCCTTCCAAATCGACGCCGACGATGCCGTCGCTCGAGGAATTCAGAATCAATTCCGTTTGCCGGTTGACCCGTTGCAGCGCCTCGGCCGCCCGCCGGTGCTCCTGAATTTCCCTCTGCAGCCGCTCATTGATTTTTTTCAGTTCCGCCGTCCGGTCTTCGACCCGGACCTCCAACTGGTCCCGCGCCCGCTTCAACTGTTCCTCCACGCGGACCCGCTCGGTCACCTCGTTCAAGGAAAAAATCAGGAGCTCCACCTCTCCCCGGTCGTCGAGCACCGGAACCAGCGTCCAGTCCCAAAACGTGATCCCCCACTCCGGGTGATCGGGAAACACGAAGGGTCGGGCCTGGGTTTGATAGGGTTGCTTGGTGCGGACCACTTCGTCGAAGATGGCTTTCGCGTTGGACGGATAGAGATCGAAATGGTTCTTGCCCACAAACTCGGACACCTCCCGCCGGCAGGCGCGGGCGTAGGTTTCATTGACGCGGATGAAATTGTAATCCCGGTCCAGGAGGACCTGGCAGGAGACGGAAAAATCAAACACGGTTTCCAGGAGTCGGCTTTTTTCCCGGACAGCGGTTTCAACCTCTTTGCGCTCGGAGAGTTCGGTGAGGGTGCCGACAAACCGGCGCACGCGGCCCCGGCCGTCCCGCTCGGGCTCCGCCTGTCCCCGGACCCCGGCGGTGCCTCCATCGGGGCGGCGGAGCCGGAATTCCGACCGCCATCCCCGGCCCCGGTCCACGGCGGATCGCCACTCCGCTTCCACCCGCGGGCGGTCTTCCGCCGCCAGGGCATTCTGCCACCCGTTCCCCAGCAAGGCCTCTTCCGCGCGGCCGGCGATGTCTTTAAATCGGTCGCTGAGGAAACAAACGTCGCCGCAGGCATCGGCGACAAACNNAAAACAAAACTCCCCGCCGGCATCGGCGACAAACCACCCCGCCAGGGACACCCGGCTCAGGGCCTGGAGGAACGTTTCAGGAATATTCGAGAATCGGCTCCGGCGCGACCCCGGAGCCGCGGTCCGGGACGATGAAGACAATCCCAAAAAAGGAAGGAACCCCAACCCAACCTCATACGGACCCGTCGGCCCGGAGAAACCGTCGGGGAGAAGAAAAACAGTCGCCATCCCCTACG
>JABAHQ010003545.1_pt3 | contig 16523 bp, 13 predicted proteins | sample 7062091 | NCBI WGS metagenome assembly JABAHQ01 (sample SAMN14534359, study PRJNA622989) | marine sediment metagenome | biome: marine biome [ENVO:00000428]; feature: marine pelagic biome [ENVO:01000023]; material: deep marine sediment [ENVO:00002113] | place: India: Gulf of Kutch | collected...
CCGGCGATGGTTAACCAGAATACCACCGTTAGCATCAGGAACATAATCGGGAAACCGGTCCAACGACTTGTGAGAAGCCAATCCAAAGTCCTTTCCCAATTAAACTTCGGCTTCTCATGTGCTCTTTTTACGGCTCGCTCGGAAATGCGGGCCGCGTCCTGGTAGATGGCCTCCATCAACGAATCGTGAAAATCTTCGCCGACTTCCCAACGTAGAGAACTGGCTTTCGCCAGTATGGCTTCGTTTTCTCTATTTGTCTTAATCATTGCATTATCACTCCGTTTTCATCAAACCGTCACTGCCATAGGTTCGGGTTCAGCTCCCGGTGCACTCAAAGTGGCAATCTCTCCGGTCTTCACCGCCTCGATGATCCGGGGGTCTCCTTCGAGTAGACGCAAGGCGACCCAGCGAGCGTTGGTCAATCCCGGAAAGCTCTGTTCGATCTGTTTGGTTAAATCATCCAATGCCTGTTTGAGTTGCTTTGAACCGCTTTTTATTCGGTGAGGTTTGCATTCGTAGGCGCCATCGGCTACATCACCGATTGCTTTTAGAAGCTCTGAGATGCCTTCATTTCGTCTGGCTGCGGTTGGCACGACAGGTATCCCAAGATCTTTGGCGAGTAAACGGTCATTTATCTCAATTTTGTGTCTCTTCGCTTCGTCCATCAGATTCAGACAAATGACTGCTCGCTCGGTGATTTCCAGAATCTGGAGTATCAGATTAAGATTGCGTTCCAATCGTGTAGCATCCGCCACGACAACCGTCACGTCCGGTCTACCGAACAAAATAAAATTACGAGCTACTTCTTCGTCAGTGCTGGTTGAGAGCAAAGAGTAGGTGCCCGGTAAGTCCACGATCTTATAGCGTTTGTCCGAATACACAAATCCCCCCTCGGCGCGGGTGACCGTTTTGCCTGGCCAGTTTCCTGTATGTTGCCTCAAACCGGTGAGGGCATTAAATACGGTGCTTTTGCCTGTGTTCGGATTTCCAGCCAACGCAATCACATAATCCCAGGATTGCATGTTTACGCCGAGTTTTTGTAGGTTGGTAACATTATGAGCTGGACAGGTTTCACAAGCGCTTGTATGTTGTGCAGACATATTACGCTGCCTCCTTCATGCGTCTGATGTGAATGAATTCTGCTTGTTGTTTTCTTAACGCAATGTTGGCCCCGCGGATGTTGTACGCAATGGGATCGCCGCCCGCGCTGCGCATCTCGGCTTTGATGATGGTGCCCGGAACGATGCCGAGATCCATCAAGCGGCGCCGCTGAGGGCCGCGACAGGCTTTGGACAACCCGATGACCTCTGCCGTTTCGCCGACGTTAAGCACTGCCAAGGTGTCGTGCGGTCCCCCAATTTCATGCTCTCTTGGGAGCGGTTCTACCGTGACATTGGCTGCAACCACTGGCGCCAATACGTTTTCTTCGCCTTCAGCCACGACTCGAATTCGCTGTTGGTCTTTTTCCAAAACCTGTAATTGCATGCCAGGATGCAAACCCTGGGCAACCAATTGAGCGTAAATCGCACTGGGCTCATCTTCAATGTGAACAATCCAGGCCAACTCCCCTTCTTCGATGTCCGTAAGGGGTTGTCCTTTCTTCGGAGGAAGTTTACCGGATGGTGTGGGAATCGGATCTCCGTGCGGATCGTATCTGGGATGGCCGACCTGTGCGGCTAATACTTCAGCCTCCTGGTCGGTCATATTATGTTCCAGCCGTTCAGCCTTTGGGTGCCATTCGGTTTCAGCAAGCCCGGTCTTGTCCGCCAAATATCTTTCCCATAACCGGTGGATTCGAATCATCCGCAAAGCGTACCTTCGTCCCTCCGGTGTGAGCTGAAAGCCCTCTTCCTGTGATTTGACCAATCCAAGCGACTCCAGGCGGGTCATCAATCTGACCGTCTCATCGCCAGGTATTTCAAGAGTTCCGGAAATGCTCGGAATCGTCGTTTTCAGTCCTTTGTACTCCTGATCGTAGAGATGTTTTAACGCATCCTCGATGAGCACTCGAAGCGTGTTGCGCTTGCCACGTTGCCATTTCCAGAAGACTCCGCTCTTCGGCCAGAACACGAAAGAGACAAGGGTTACCGTGAGCATGGCAAGGATCACAGATGTCAAAGCGTTTATCACGAACATCACCTCCAATTCTGGAAATCGAAAGTTAACGGACAGCCGAGACCAGAATATTGTCTGTAACGGTCTCGCCTAAATGATGCTGATTGTCCCCAAGCTGAATCAAAAGCGGCCCGTCAAATGGAGCCTTTTCCAACACGTCAATTTCTACCTTTGGATAGATGCCGAGATCGCCGAGGTAGCGAAGCATCGTCGGGTCGCTGTCACTGACTTGTTCGATTGTCACTCGTTGACCCGCTTTGGCTTGGGTGAGCGGCACGAGAGAACGCTCAACGATTTCCCCGTCCTTTGAAGGAATGGGTGCCCCGTGCGGATCCGTAGTGGGATTGCCGAGAGCCTCTGCCATGCGAGTTTCGAAATCCTCTGAAATCACATGCTCCAATTTTTCGGCTTCGTCGTGTACTTCATCCCAACTGTAACCGAGTGCCTGAGCCAGATAGAGCTCCAGCAGCCGATGATGCCTGATGATTTCAAGCGCAATTTTGCGCCCGGCCTGTGTCAGCTCAACGCCGCGATAGGGGGTATGCGTGACCAATTTTAATTCTGCCAGTTTTTTGATCATACCCGTAACCGAAGCCTGGGATACGTTTAATCGTTCCGCGATGGCATTGGTCGTGACGGTCTCACCTTTAGAGCCAAGCTTGTAGATAATCTTGAGATAATCTTGTACTGTCTGTGTTATCATCGCTTGTTCGCCTAAATATTTCGGAAGAATATAACAGAAACTTTAACAAATGTCAAGAAAATAATTAGGAATTCCTAAAAAAGTTTTTAGAGAGATTATATTTTTNNNATCCAAGAGGAAAGTATTTAAACAGGAACTTTTTGGAAGGGTTCGTTGCCGACTTTGGTCCAAAGATGGTTGCTGACCCACTCAAACCAATTCGGCATCAAAATTTGGGCATGAACTGTCGCTTGCGAGTGTTTGTGGATGGGGTTTCCGGTTTTGAAACGCTCAATACAATGTCGTCGAACCAGGCAATGGCGGTCTGGTGACTGTTATCGGTGTCAACCATGAGAGCCACAGCCGTGACCATTTCGGGCTCTTTTCCAAAATTTCTTTCGTAGTCGGCCACAAAGCTTCGTTCCTGTTCAATCCACGTGTCTTTGTTTTGTTTACCGCTCTGCAGCACGATCATGCGCACGCTTTCGGAGTATGGATTAGCAAACTCTGTCCCAATGGGTTGATTGGCGGACCAGACATAGCAGATAGCTCGTGTTTTCCAGCTTAAGAAGTGCGGGTCAAACACAACAAACAAGCGGGCGACATAATCATCGCCCAGTTTGGTTTTTTCTGCTGTGTCATCATCAAGGCTGTCCTCTATTTTCCACCGCCAGGAGATGGTGCCACGTTTGCCGAGGCGAATATCTAACGGGTGCCACAAACCGGAGGCCGAGCCTCTACTCGTGGCCATGAGCACCCTGTTGTTGCCGTCTGCAATGGACTCATATGTTGTCGACTTGTCAATGAGCTTACGTTCAAACCAGGACTGTTCCCAGCCTTCTTCAAACTCTCCCAGTATTTTAAACGTCGAGTCTTGTGCAAAAGCTGCGTTGGCCACAATCAGAAATAGGCAGGTCTTTACCACATACAGAATCCATTTTCTTGGATTCTTCATGAAACCTCCTCTCAATCCGGTTTGAATCTTTCTCCTAACCTGGATCAAAACCAATAATGAAAAAGGGCATTCCAAATGTCGTCGGCGCGTCGGGAATATGATACGACTCCATTGAATCGCGGTGCTTAAAGACTCTAAGGATAGAGCAGACTCATTTCCCATCTAGCGTTTTTTCGAACATAGAGAAAACGTTCATGGAGTCGGTTTTCACGTCTTTCCCAGAACTCGAACCGTTGTGGTGCCAATCTGAACCCGGACCAGAAACCTGGTCGGGGTATGGTCTCACCTTCAAATTTCTGTTCAGTCTCCCGAAAACGTGTTTCGAGTTCGGTGCGGTCTTTGAGTTGAGAACTTTGGCTGGAAGCCCAGGCGCCGATTTGGCTGCCGCGCGGACGAGTCGCAAAATATGCGTCCGCTTCTTCTTCGGGAACTTGCAGAACCGAGCCCTCGATTCGCACCTGGTAATGGATCGGTTCCCAATAGAAACAGAGTGCAGCCTGAGGGTTAATTTTGAGTTCCGCAGCTTTTCGGCTTTCCAGGTTCGTGTAAAATACGAATCCGTGCTCATCATAGCCTTTTAACAGTACGACTCGCGCTGAGGGTTTGCCGTCCGGTGTGGCCGTCGCCAAGGTCATGGCCGAAGGTTCCTCGAGAGCTCCGCTCTGCAGGATCTTCTCGTACAATTCGGCAAATAGTGCTACGGGATCAGATTTTTTTTTCATCTTAGCTTCGTAAACGATAAAATTGAAAAACGGAAAACATTTAATATAAGAAATCGGTGATTCCATTGCAAATTTTTTGGGATCATGATTGATAATGTGATGTCCTGAGGTTATCTTAACCCAAAGTTGGAATTTTGATTGCTGATGAAGCCAGATTTCCTGAAATTAGCGTTAACTTTACCCGACATTCCACGATGGGTTGAAACCAGAGGCTTACTGCTCGCAGGACGATGTGAAGTCTATGGGGCAACCTACAGCGATGATAGCGATTTCGTTGTGCGCAGTCTTGTCGATTCACTCATTTGTGTCGTCGGTCGACCGAACGCTAACGCCATTCTCCAAGCCATTTCCCAGAGCGGTTCGTCGGCGGAGGTGTTGACCGCCAGGGAGAATGTGGAGTACGTGGGATCTGTTTTGAAATCCTGGCATAAATGCAAGGCTTGGATTCATTCTTTGAATAAAGATACCGAACACGCGGTGGCAGCAGATGCTACTGTCAAATTTGTAACCGGAGATGAGATTTTTGCGATCCGAGACGAAGCGCCGGAGTTAGGCAAGGAGCTTTCCAACGTTTTGACGATCACGGATGTGGCGGCTGCAATTGTTCGTAATCAACCCGTGTCTTTTTGTTATGCCGGAACTGAGACCGAAACGCTGTGGGACATTTCCATCGATACCCTGCCCCGTCACCGTCGAAGGGGCTATGCGGCAACTTGCGTTCAATTCATGATTGATTTCATGCGGACAAAGGGGAAACAACCCGTTTGGGGCGCCGTGGATTCCAATGTGGCATCTTTGAATCTCGCCAGAAAATTGGGTTTCCAGGTGGTGGATGAACTTTTTCTGTTTTCAAAACCGGTACCTTGACTTCCGGGCCTGTTCCTCCCGAACCTCTTTTGCATTGGTCTGTTTATGGGAATAAGTTTTTGCGACATTTGGTATCCATTACGATACGAGTTTTGAGCAATTTAGATTGTCGTTGTGAATGATAAATGGCTGAACGAAAACCGGCTGTCGCTGTCATTCACGAGATCTTTTGTTTGGGAATCTCCTGCCTAATTCCGGGAGATTCCGTCCCGAAGCATCGGGACGGAATGACGTTCACGAACGAGTATTCGTTCAGTCATTTAATGAATGGGAGTATTTCATGAGGAATTTAGCACCACTGCTGGCACTGTTAGCTGCCTGCGTTTTCAACGCGTGTTCATCAGACGATGAAGACAAAGCGCCAAGATTTGAGCTGATTTCAAATCTGGAGTTTGAATTTGGCTTAACCGATGTCTGGGGCTATTTCGATGAGTCGACCGGAAAGGAATACGCTGTGGTTGGGTTTGGGCTGTCTAATCAGGGGGAGGGAAGTGGAATTTACATCGTGGACGTTACGGATGCACAGAATCCCGTAAAGGTTGCCAAAGTGTCCTCCGTTCCCGGGTTCGATGTGAAAGTGTGGCAGAATTACATATATACCGTCAATGGCAGCAGTACGGGCGACGGTGGAATCGTGGACATTTCAGACCCGACCAACCCGGAAGTCGTTGGTACGTTCCCGTCTTCACACAATATCTTTATTGCCGACAACGGATACATGTATCTGGAAGTTCCCGGCTTGCGAATCCTGGACTTAAACGTCGATCCCGAGAATCCACGGCCGGTTTGGAGCACGGGAAATGGCGGACATGATGCAACGGTGATTGGCAATCGGCTGTATGATTTTCACGGATTTGGTGGCACGAATATCTATGATGTGAGTGAGCCTTCGAGTCCGGAACTCCAGGGTTCCATAAATGAACCGTTTATTCAATTCCATCATAGCGGTTGGCCTACGGAAGATGGCCAGTTTTTGTTCATTTGTGACGAGCTTTCTCAAACACCGAATGCAGACATCACGGTTTGGGATATCAGTAATCCCGGCAATGCGGAATTCGTAACCGGATTCAACGATTCTATCGCTACCGTTCACAATCTCTTTGTCAGAGGAGATTTTGCTTTCGCTTCATATTATACCGCCGGGTTTCGGATTTTCGATATTTCTAATCCGCGGCAACCTAAAATACTACACGAATTTGATACTTCGCCTCAAACCGGAGAGCAATTTAATGGTGCATTTGGGACGTTCCCGTTTACTCGATCAGGGAATATCTACGTCAGCGACATGCAAACCGGATTGTACATCTTTTCCTTTAATGAGAATTCAGAAAGTTCTGAGAATATGATGGCACCTTGAGATTCTACTGGAATTCAACTACGAATGGTAGTAAGGGTAGGGGGAAGATTTTCAAGTCCGCCGGTGCAACAAAGGGGAATTGAGGACATAAGGATATGCGCGACCACAATGATCCTTATGCCCTCTCCCCTCGCGCTTCCCTGCTTATACAAATGTCGTCCATGACATCCTATAGGGTATAGCTTCTGAATTCATGATACAACTTCAAGATAAACGGGATGTAATTTTGAGTCTCGTCCCAGAGAATCCCGTCCGCTTTGTCATTCGCCAACCATTTTTCAACGATTTTTTCACCGCCATTGTAAGCTGCCAGACCGCCTTCTAATTCATAGGTCTCGATTAGCGCGGACAAATAGCGGCAACCCATGCGAATGTTGTAAATTGGGTGGAACAAAATCTCCTCGGCATTGGTCCACTCAATGTCCTCGTATTTAGCAAGCCCTTTCCCAGTGTAGGGCATCAACTGCATCAGTCCCATGGCACCCGCTTTTGAAACGGCCTTGGGATCCCACTTACGACCACTTTCATGAGTGATCGTCGCGCAAATCAGTTCCACATTGAGGTTGGGATACTTTTGACTCATCTTGTAGATTTCATCGAATATCGCGTCCTTCATACCCGCAGGCATCTCGGGATTGAACCTCTCAATGATTTTCAGCACTTTTGTGCGCTCCAGTTCACGCTCATTTTCCAATTCTGCGATTTTTTCAACCTCTTGTGCTGAGATTTGTAAATGATGAATGAGTTCAGCTTGTTTCGAATCTGGATTTACCATCAGAAAATTCAGCGACAACACCCCTACTAAAGCCGGAATAACCAACAATCTCATGTTTACCCCTTTATTTCTCCCTGTTAAGAATCAAGTCATCAATTTGTTTAATAAAGAGACCCAGTTTTGACAAAAACTCTCAAATTGTTAAATAAACCAAACCATGAAGCAGTGCAAAGTTGGTAAAGAAGCGCGAGGTGTCTGTGCGAAGGTGAGGCTTTTTTATTCAACTTTTTGTTTCAATTGTAAACTAAACGAATTAACCCGAATCTTAATTCCTGTTATTTTCTTTTGGATGGACTTGTTCTACAAATAGCATACCAGAAAGCCATGACGATGGAGGAGGACGGTTAATCCTCAAATTTTCAAGAACTTGACTTTTGGTGCCTGTCTTGTAGATTGCACCTCAATTTTGTAAAGTTGCTAAACAATGTGTCACGGTTGATACAGAGTAGAGTTGCCAATCAAGTTGACGAGTTGGGTTGAGAGGAGATGGATGCACCTAAGCCATGGGGGGAATATGCTGGTTGAAGTCGGAAATGGCTTCGTCTATCGTTTTGTAGGATTTCATAAACCAAAAAAATTCAAGCACCTTAAACACTTCAAAAACATTGGGTTTCATATTTACCAATTTCAAATCACCGTTGTTTTCGCGAATGTGTTTGAGATGGTTCAAGAAAATACTCCAGCCCTGACTGCCAATGTATTCGACATCCGACAAGTCGACAATTATTTTGAATTGTCTCGACTTTACGACGGCATCGAGTGCGCGCTTGAGAGCATCCGAAGTCACGGCATCGATGTAACCACCAATCTTGATAATGGTGGCGTTGCTCTTAACGCGAAGTTTCTTGGCATTCAGTTGGAAACCATTCATGCGGATTTACTGGAACAGGTGTTTGTTAATGTTTAATGACTTACTTGCAGACGGTGCTAAATGCGGGGAAACAAACGTGGGAGAAGGTTCCAATTAGCATGGTTTTTGCAACTGACGTCGCGATTTTTAAAGCCTCAGACATACGGAAATGTGGAAAATTGAGGCATTTTTCGTATTTTCATAGTGTTAACTTCCCTGTCCTTCCATCGAAAAATATGATTGATCTGCAATCAACAGCGGCCGCCGCTGTGCAAATGTATAAAAATCGTACACACTTTGGTTCACCGGAAACGAACAACTATGGATGGAAGAGAAATCGAATGGTCGCATGCACAAAATACGCAATCCTGTTATCGTTTGGATTAGTTTTTCCCAGCTTTCCGGCTTTTTCTCAGCAATTGGTTGCGGTCCTCGACAAATTTGACTCTACCGTAAATTACCGTAAATTAAACAAAAAAGACCTTCAAAGCTTCAGTGATGCGTTTTTTGAGAATCGCATGGAGGAATTACACATTCCTGGTGCGGTGATCCTACTGGTCAAGGATGGGCGAATCTTATTTCAAAAGGGATACGGGTATGCGGATATTGAGCACAAAGTTCCGGTCAGTCCAGAAAAGACGCTGTTGAGAGTCGGTTCCATCACCAAGCTGTTTACGAGTACGGCCATGATGCAACTCATTGAGAAAGGGCAAGTGAATCTCAATGAGAACGTGAACAACTATCTTAAACTATTCAAAATAGATAATCCGTACCCGAATCCTGTAACCGTTAAGTCACTTTTAACCCATACCGCTGGCTTTGATCATCAGCACATTGGAAGATACGTGCGTCCGAGAACCGAGGTTCGACCTTTGGGGCAGGTTTTGAAAGACAATTTGCCGAGGTTGGTTTTCAATCCGGGTGAGTTCATCAATTATTCGAATGTTGGCCTCTCGCTGGTTGGTTTCCTGGTGGAGGAGATTACAAACGTTCACTTCACAGAATATATTAAAGACAACATCTTGCAGCCACTGGAAATGCACAGTACGGGTTTCGCCCATGAGATTGAACCCAACCGCGATCTCGCCATCGGGTACAAATATGCAGGTCATAACTACCGGGCGTTTCCGGCTGAATATCTAAACCTTGTGCCCGCGGGCGCCTTAATTTCAACTGCAGCGGATATGGCCAAATTTATGATCATGCATCTTCAAGACGGACGCTATCAAAACATCCGGATTTTAGAGGGAGAGACAGTGAGGGAAATGCATCGCCGGCAGTTTGACTTGCATCCGCGTATGTGGGGTTGGTGTTATGGCTTTTATGAAGGCTTTGACAATTCCATAAGAGCAATTATGCACAGCGGTAACACGCGTGGGTTTTCAAGTTTGCTTTATTTGCTGAAGGAGCAAAATCTCGGGATTTTCATCGCCTACAATGCCAACGACGCCAGTCTGTACGATGAGTACATCGACCGCTTTCATCGCAGATATTTTCCGGTATCTAACGAAATCAAACCAGATGAGCCGCTGCTAGTCGACAAAAATCACGTTCGACGATTTACTGGAATTTATCAATTCAACTCTGCGCCAAAGCTGAGCATTTCGAAACTCACAAAGCTACTGGAGAATCCGTCAGAGGTGGTGATCGATTCAAATGAGGACGGGACGCTCAATGTGCATTTGCCAGAGAGAATTCTTAAGATGTTCGAGATCGAGCCTTTGCTGTTCCGCAGCCTGTCTGACGAAACCCGGATGGCCTTTGAGGAGGATGATGAAGGAAACATCACCCACATGTTTTTGAATAGGGATAAACCGGTGACACTTGAAAAGCTGGCCTGGTGGCAAACTTTCAGATTCCAGATCAACTTCATGCGTGCATTTGTTTTTGTTTTTGCAATTTCATTGTTTTGTCTTATTCCATATTACTTAACCTCTCAGCGTCCCGCAAAAGGCTTGATTTTCCTGGCGGGCTTGATTTGTTTTTTGAACGTGGTTTTCCTGGTCGGGCTGATTGCTCTCTACGACACAGGAGAGCTTCGTTTTGGAATTTCGACTGGATTGATGGCGCTCCTGATCATTCCGAAAATAACCACAATTCTCTGGTGTGGACTGCTTCTTCTCACAATTATGGCCTGGAGAAAAGAATCCGGGACACTCATACAACGATTGCATTTCTCTTTTGTTACGGTTACATTATTGGCGTTTGTGCCGTTTTTATATTATTGGAATTGTTATTAGTGTGAAGCCCCAAGTCAAATTAGAAGTTCAGCATGCGAATCTCATTTGCTTCGTTCTAAAATAGTCACTATCTTTGTTGTCATGACACAATGCTCAGAAATGATGAACAGAATAGTTGAAAAGGGCTAGCCTGTCAGCAACTTAGAGAAAATCTTGGAAAACGTCAGAAAGGTTCATACCCCTTCAGAATACAAGGCCATGTCCGAGCCTACATTACTTGAATTGCAACAACGGGAAAATGAAATTATTCAGCACTTGAGCGTAACAGAAAAGTCAATTACAGCGTCTTTCAGAAAACATCGTGATGCTTGAGAGAGCCTTACACTCTCCAACTTGGAGTTTAGCCAACCACTCGACCTTGAAAGCATTTACCGCATTCCTTTGCTTACTGACGATTTACGGTGCAACTCTTGCGCAGCGTTCCGATTACGTCGCGGGCGAAATCGTTGTCAAACTCAAGGCCGCTCCCAAGTATCTGAATTTCTCTCCCAAATTAAACACCAAGGTTGGGCTCGCCTCCCTGGATGCGATCAACCGCGCGATTAAAGTCAGACGTGTGCAGCGGTTGTTCAAGACCTCGTTGCCACAATCCTTCGCTGCACGTAGGTTTCATCCTGAGCGAATTATTAAAATAGAGTTTTCGGAAACAGAAAAGATAGCCAAAATTATTTCCGCTTACGAGCACGATCCCAACGTGGAGTACGTCCAACCCAACTACGTTCACCGGATTCACGCCATCCCCGATGACCCGCTTCTGAGTGAACAAATTTCGTTGAACGTGCTGCAGGCTGAGGAAGCATGGCAACTACAGCTTGCCTCTCCCGATGTCATCGTCGGCGTAATCGATACCGGCCTTGATTACGAACACGAAGACTTGAGAGATGCGCTTTGGATGAACGAGGGTGAGGACCTTGATGGTAACGGCCGCATCGATTCCACGGATTTCAACGGCCTCGATGACGACGGCAACGGCTTCGTGGATGACATTCGAGGGTGGGATTTTACGGACGCACCAACATTTCCCGACGGCGGAGACTTCGAAATGCCTGACAACGACCCGTTTGATGAAAACGGTCACGGCACGTCGGTTGCCGGAATTGTTGGCGCTAGCGGGGACAATGGACTCGGCATCGCTGGTTTGGCCTATGGCTGCCGGATCATGAATCTGCGTGCCGGTACCAGTCGAGGGCTGCTTGAGGAAGACGACGTGGCGTCCGCGATTGTTTATGCCGTGGAAAATGGGGCGCAAATTATCAATATGAGTTTCGGAGACAACGTTGCCTCGCCGCTGCTGCGAGATGTGATTCAATTTGCCTACGAGCAAAACTGTGTCCTGGTCGCTTCGGCAGGCAATTCGAATACGGATAAAATTCATTTTCCGTCGGGATTTACCGAAACCGTGTCGGTCGGCGCGACCAATGCCGACGACCGTTTAGCCGGGTTTTCCAATTACGGTTCATCTGTGGATTTGGTGGCGCCGGGTGTGAACGTCTTGACCACAGAGCGCGCCGACAATTACGGGAGTTTCAGCGGAACGTCTGCAGCGGCGCCTTTTGTCTCTGGATTGGCAGCCCTGATTCTTTCCAGAACGCCGGAAATGTCAAATGAAGCAGTTAAGGGTTTGCTGATCTCGACAACGGACGACCTCGGACAACAAGGTTGGGACAATTTTTATGCGTCCGGGAGAATGAATGCATTCAAAGCCGTTCAGTCTGCCTTTTTCTCAATCGTGCGCATCGATTACCCGAAAGTGGATCAGGGCTTTGCAAACGGACCGATTCACATCCGCGGCACGGCTTCAGGTGGTTTTCTGGAGGCCTACAATCTTCAAATCGGAGTCGGTGAGACACCCGAGGAGTGGACTGAGCTAACACGAGTCCGCAATCGTCAGGTCATTGATGAACCGATTTGGGACCTCGATATTGTTTCTTTGTCGGACACATTGTACACCCTGCGTCTGATTGCCGAGAACAAAGACGGAACCGCCCTTGAAGACAAAGTCCGGTTTTTTATTGACCGCACGTCGCCCGTCATTTCGGAGGTGCGTCAAACCTCGATGCTCGACAGTGACCGGCCCAGCGTTTTGCTCGAATTTAGCACCGATGACCTCTGCGTTGCCGCCGTTCATTATCGTGCTTCGGGTTCAACCGAGCCGTTTCAAGTTTTGAAATTGCCGTTTCGTACGACTTCACACCGGGTAAACCTGACTCAGAATGTGCTCAATGGTGAGATGCAATTTTTTATCGAAGCAACAAATGGGGCGGGACTCGCGTCAATCTCCGACAATCAAGGTGTATTTTTTACCGCGGATTTAAGCGCTCCCGCCATTGGTGCCCTCGCGGTGGAAAGACGAGCGCTCACGTTGCCATCCGGATTTCTTCTCGACAAATCCGCGGATTTTGATCGGGACGGATTCAAGGAGATCGTACTTAATCAATATGATGCAAACTTCAACTTTGGTTCTGTGAAAATCTTTGAATTCAGTCGAACACAGTTTGAGGAGATCTTCGCGACCGAAGCAACGCTCATCCCACGGGATTGGGGCGATTCGGATGGCGACGGGCTTCTGGAAATATTGGCAGGCCGAGGTGGGAGCAGCTTTATTCTGGAAGCTCCGTCTCAAAACGAACCGCCGAGCGAACTTGTCTGGACGGATAACGCCAATGCATGGGCCAGCCAATTTTCAGATCTCGACCAGGATGGACTCGGAGAAATCATTTTGAGATTGGACGATCTCTTCACAGTTTGGGAGACCACGGGCGATAACGACTACGCACTGGTGGACTCGTTTCCGAATCCAACCGCAGGCGCGAATTCTGTGGGCGTGCCCCGGTCTGAAGTTGGCGACTTCGACGGCGATGGCCAAATGGAAATTCTGTTCGGCGATTTCGACGGCGACATTTATATTTATGAAGGCAAACCGGATGGCACGGTTGAGTTTATCTGGTCCGACAGTTTGCCATTGCTTGATACAATTGCTTATCTCACGTTCGGTGATTACGACGGCGACGGCATTCCCGAGTTTGCCGTCGGTTCACATACAGATCCCGCTTTGAACACGGAGAGCACATTCAACAGTGGACACTGGCTTTATCGGCTTTACAAGAGGGATGGCGACAACTCGTTTCGTGTTGCCTGGGAGCAGGCATTTTTTGGTTTTCAATCGCCGCGGGATTTTGATAGCGGTATCTCTTCCGGCGACATCGACAATGACGGTCGTGCGGAAGTCCTTATTGGTGTGTTTCCGGATTTTTATGTTGTGGATTATGCTCCCGCCGCGGCCGAATACCGTGTGGTTTGGCACACCACGCCGAATCGCAGCAATCGCACATTGGTTGCGGATTTCGACAACGACAGCCGCAACGAATTCTATTTCAATACCGGGACTGAGATCGCCAGCTATCAGGTTCTGTCCGAGTTTGTCGGTCCGGCAACGCCTCTGGCACTAAAGGTTCGACCCCTGGATGCAAATTTGGTTGAGCTTTCGTGGCAAAGCCCGGACAAAGAAAGCACGTTTCAAATCTACCGCGGCATCTCGGCGGAGAGCCAGACTCCACTCGTGCAGATCAACCGGACGCGGTTTTTGGATACGACGGTCCAAAATGGAATCACCTACTGGTATTTTGTGACGGCCATCGACAGTACCAAAACTCCGCCAGAAAGTTTGCCCTCGGTTGTGGTGAACGTTACACCCGGGCCTAAACCTTTTGTGGTGCAGGCACAGCATCTGTCGCTAAATCAAATTCAAGTTACGTTCAGTGAGGCGATGGACAGCTCAGTTAAAAATCAAACGAATTTTGAGATTGAGAGCGTTGGGACGCCTGTCTCCTCGATTGTGAACCGGTTGGGCCAGGAAGTGATTCTGACAAGTCCCACGGAGCTTTCGCCTGGAGCCTACAGAATCGTTGCCAGAAATGTCTTTGATCTCGATGGCACGCCTATCGATTCAACTGGAAATTTTGCAGAATTCCAGGTTCTGGCTCAGGCCAGAGCACCCTATTTGGTGCGTGCTGATTTGGTGAGTCAAAACGAGCTTCGTTTGGAATTCAACGTCACATTGGATTTTGCCTCCGCGTCTCGATTGGAGAACTATTCTGTCGAACCCGACGTCCAGATTGCGACCGCAACTTTAAGCCCGGAAAACCCGCAGTTTGTGCTCCTGCGACTCGATTCCGAATCACCAATTGGCCCTTTTGGCATTGAGTACGTCATTACGATTCGAAATGTGCAAAGTCAGGACGGCACGCCCATCAAAGCAGGGGAAGGCAACACAGCGTCGTTGATTTTCAGCAGCACCGACCTTTCGGACGTGTTCGCCTACCCAAATCCGTATCGCAGCAACGGCGGCCAGGATTACGTGACCATCGCCGGTCTGACCCGTGAGGCAACGGTTCGCATTTTCGATGCCAACGGTCGGCTCATCCGCGCGCTCCAGGAAATCGATGGCAACGGCGGCATCCGCTGGGATTTGAGGGACGACTCAGATAATGAAGTGCCCTCGGGAATTTATGTTTTTTATGTGGTTGGAGCTGGTCAGAAAGGTGTGGGGAAAATGGCGGTGATTCGATAGATTCAGTTTTAGCCTACCTTGCGATTACCAACGTTTTTCTTCATAACTTGAATCGAAGGTTTGAAAGTACTCTCCTAACCCGACGTAGCTGGAACTAAAAAGTCAAAATGATTGAAGTCAAAATAATTCATGTTGTAGAGCACTTCATGGGAGACGATTCAGACGCCTATTTTAGAAGGCATCCCAAGCCTTCGGGATAGGGCAAAACAACTGTTTTCAAGAAACGGTATAGAAGAAATGCTTGATAAGCGCCGTATCTTAACAATTGAACAATTTAACCATTTAACAATCGAGTGAGCCGACATCATCTAGCCATCTTTGGTGCGTAACTGAGTAGCTTCCCTTTCCGCCAACCGAATGCTTAAAATCCTTTCCTAAAAATAAGAATACAAAAATTTCATTTTGCCAAAACTGAGAAATCATCGTCAGTCTTTTTGAACTCGTCGAAACCCTTAATGCTACTAATCTTTTTAATTTCAAATACATACGCTTTTATGGGCTTCAGCAATTCTTTGCATAATTTACCTGGCATAATTTTTGGGGTCAACATAGTCAGATGAGGAATTATCCCTAGGGGAACCCCCAATGAATCACCAAAAAGACGCGACTGAAGAACAAGGGAACAAGAATATCCCAACAGTTTTGTGCCCATTCCTGGAAAGGGTGTGTCCGCATGGCGAAGATACCGCAAGGCTTTGCCATCGGCTGATGAATTCCGGAGTTGAAATGGTGGACGATTTCGCCGGGCCGTGGGTGGAGTGCATTCTTGCAGCGAAAATGTTTGCCTCAGGATTGTATCCCTGCAATTGACGTCAGGTTGACTTCACTCATTTTTCGTCAAAAGTATCTTGAGAATTGTCGCCCAAAATCATTTGCCGTGTTTATCTTTAATCATTTTCTCTTTTTTGTTCCGGCTTGCCCCGGGTTAGGAGATTGCTAAAATGAAGGAAGGAAAGAAATCCGAGATGGCCTCACGGCTTGTGCAAGACCACAAGGGTCTCAACGAAGATATTGGCGCCCTTAAAATATTTATGATGAAGGAAGTTGAACCAAGAGATTTCGGGGACTGGCGACTGGAATTTGTTTGGCAATTGCGTGACTTCAAGAATCGTCTCTTGAAGCATTTTGATTTGGAAGAAGAAGGCGGGTTCATGGCTGATGTGTTAGAAGCGGCTCCTCATTCTGAGAATCAGATAAATGCGCTAAAAGCTGAGCATGACCAAATTGTCGTCAACCTTGATGATGTGATGGATCAGTTGAAGGCAATGGAAGCGAGGGATGTCACACGTTTAAACAACATCAGAATGGCGGTGAACGACATTTTTTCGGTGCTTCGGGAACACGAAAATCAGGAGCACACCCTCATGCAAAGGGCTTACTTTCGGGAATA
>JABAHQ010005450.1_pt2 | contig 16519 bp, 15 predicted proteins | sample 7062091 | NCBI WGS metagenome assembly JABAHQ01 (sample SAMN14534359, study PRJNA622989) | marine sediment metagenome | biome: marine biome [ENVO:00000428]; feature: marine pelagic biome [ENVO:01000023]; material: deep marine sediment [ENVO:00002113] | place: India: Gulf of Kutch | collected...
GTGATCCGCGGCATCGCCGATCAGACCAACCTGCTGGCCCTTAACGCCGCCATCGAGGCGGCGCGTGCCGGCGAACACGGGCGCGGCTTCGCGGTGGTCGCCGACGAGGTTCGTACCCTCGCCCAGCGCACCCAGAAGTCGACCACGGAAATCAACGACATGATCGAGAACCTGCAGAGCGGCGTTTCGAACATCGTCAACGTTATGGAAACCGGGCGCCAGCAGGCCACCCAGAGCGTGGAAAGCTCCAATCGCGCCGAGGAGGAGCTCAACACCATCCTGGACGGCATGAACCGGATCACCGACATCAACACCAGCGTGGCCTCCGCCACGGAACAGCAGACCCAGGCCGTGGAGGAAATCAACCAGAACGTCACCCGCATCAACGACCTGGCCCAGGACAGCGACGAGCGCTCCAAGAACCTCAACAGCGTGAGTGAGCAGCTGGCGGAGTATGCCCGGTCGCTGAGCAACCAGGTATCACGTTTCCGCACCTGAACCGTTCTAGAGGGAAAGGACGCCCCTCACCAGCGCCGCCGCCCCCGCGAGGGCGGCGACGCCGAGGATCATACCGCGCAGGCGTTCGCCGTCGATGCGCCCCACAAGGCGCGCGGACAGCAGGAAGCCCGCAATCACGCCGGGGAAGGTGGCAGCAAACAGCAGCCATTCACGCAGTGCCAGGTACCCCGTCAGTATCAGGGCCGTCAGGCTCAGCATGCTGGCAAACAGGAAGAAGGCGGACATGTTGGCCCGCACGAGGGGCCCTTTTTCATTCTGGTAGATCATGGCGATGGGCGGGCCGCCCACGGCGGTAATGGTGCCCATGAAGGTCGAGGCCATGCCCGCCATGACACTGCTGCGACCGGTCAGGCGCGGACGCCAGCCGGCGAGGCTCAGCCCCACCGCGATCAGGATCAGGACGCCGAAGATCAGCTCGAACCCACGGGGTGAAATCGCCATCAGGGTTCCCGCTGCAAGACAGGTTCCGATCACGCCTCCCCCGATCGCCAGACGCACCTCACGAACCCGTACCGCGGTCCGGTTACGCACCAGCATCATCACGGTCAGCAGCGTGGCATTCAGGGTGAGCGGGCCAGGCACCAGCAATGGGCTGACCAGGAACAACAATGGCGCGGACAGGGTGCCGATGCCGTAGCCCACTACCCCCTGAAGGCAGGCGCCGGCCAGAACGATCAGGTTGGCGATCAGGATCTGGTGCAGGGCCAGCTCCACCACAAGTGTCCTCCCGGAGCGTGAAGCACGCAGTCTAACAGACCCGGCTTTACCGTTGCCTCTTGATATAACTCAATGCACTCGCCCAATGCTTCACGCACTGTCGTCAAGGTGTATTACAATATGGACGGCAGGTGCGTCAGCCCGCACGATCAACAACAAGACAGGGAACTGGACCATGATTCTCAATCACGCGCTCGGCATGCTCTTCCGCCCGGAAACGGAATGGGCCGCCATCAAGCGGGAAAAACCCACCCCCATGGTGGTTTACGGCCTTTACATCCTGATCCTCGCGGCCATTGGCCCCGTCTGTGCCTGGTTCGGCACGGTCGAGACCGGCTGGACCATCGGGGACCGGCTCATCAAGCTCACGCCGGACAGTGCCACACAGCTGGTGATCCTGACCTACCTGGCGATACTGGCGGGCAGTCTTGCCCTCGGTTACGGCATCAACTGGATGGCCGGCACCTTCGGGGCGGAACAGGAACACAACGGCAACAATGCCCTGGCCCTGGTGGCCTACTCGCTTACCCCCATGTACGTAGCCGGCGTGACGCTGCTCTACCCGGACCCCTGGGCCAATGCCATGATCCTTCTCGCCGCGGCCACCTATGGCGCATGGCTCATGTGGAAAGGCGTCCCGGTAGTGATGGGCATGAGCAAGGAACAGTCCATGGTCTACTGCGGGGGCATCCTGACGCTTGCCCTGGTTCTGCTGGTCAGCACGCTGGCCACCACAGGGCTGCTCTGGAACTTCGGTTTCGGCCCCACCTTCCTGGAGGCCACGCTCTAGAACACGTCGGAAGGAGGCATCGTGGGTAATACCGCACTGGTTCCGATCGCCAACGGGAGTGAGGACATTGAGTCCGTGACGCTCATCGACGTACTGCGCCGGGCCGGCATCGAGGTCACCGTTGCCAGCGTGCACGCGGAGGCGGCCATCACGGCGGCCCGCGGTACCCGGATCACGGCGGATGCACTGATGAGCAACTGCAGCGACCAGGTGTTTGACCTGATCGCCCTGCCCGGAGGCATGCCGGGCGCACAGAACCTCGGGGAATGTGCGGCACTGCTGGAGATACTGGCGGAACAGAAAGGGGCGGGTCGCCTTTACGGTGCCATCTGCGCGGCGCCCGCCGTGGCACTGGAACCCAATGGCCTGCTTGAGGGCCGTACGGCCACCGCGCACCCCGGTTTCCAGGACCGTCTCGCCGATCAGTCCCGGGTTTCGGAGCGGGTGGTGGTCGATGGCAACTGCGTCACCAGCCAGGGCCCGGGAACCGCTCTGGAATTCGCCCTGACCCTGGTGGAATGCCTGCTCGGAAAAGAAAAGCGGGACGCGGTGGGTGCCCCCATGGTGCTGCCAGCCTGATTCAGGCGTTCATGCAGTCAATGCAGCGCGTGGCGGTCGGGTCGACACCCAAGCGGTCCTCGCCGATGGCCTCCCCGCACACGAAGCAGTAACCGAAATCGCCGGTGTCGATCCGCCGCAGTGCCCCCTCTATACGGGTGAGCATCTCCTGACGCCGGCGTGCCGAGGCCTGCGCCATCTGCTGCCCCTGTAACGCATCCATCCGCGAAAGACGCCCCATGCGTTGTTGGTCCAGCTCCACCGTCCCGGTCGAGTTGGTCTCGTCACGCACCCGCTCCTCCAGCTCATCGCGCAGGTCCCGCAGGCGCTGGCGCCAGGCTTCCGGGTCCAGTTCCTCAGTCATCACCTCGATCACTCCGATACGCCTGAATCAGTTGCCGTTTTTCCGCTTCGAGCCTATCACTGATGACAACCGGGTAAGGCTGGGCCGCTGCTGGCAGCCGCCGAATGGCCTCTGGCAGCGCGGCCAGCTCCCCTGCAGCATGGTCACGGATCGCCTGCAGTGGGGGCAGGGCCCCCTCGCAGGCCTCACCACCCCGGATGGCCGGCTGAAGGAGGGGGACCGCATTGGCCGGCCCCGGCTCATCCGCCGTGGTAACCGTATCACCCAGCATGGTTCCCCCTTCCATGTGCCGCCACACCTGTTTGGCTCCGGGCCAGGTGCTTTTACGGGTGGAGGCCTTGATCCGGGGCTCGCCGTCATACTCGGCGAGCTTGTAGGCAAAGTCGATGCTTGCCGCGTCCGATACCGCGGCCCATTCCGTCCCGACGCCAAAGCCGTCGATGGGAGCGCCGGCCCGGACCAGATCCCGTATGGCGTATTCGTCCAGGCCCGACGAGGCGATGACCTTCACGTCCTCGAAGCCGGCCGCGTCCAGGCGCTGCCGCGCTGCCCGGGAGAGCGCCAGCAGGTCGCCGGAATCCAGTCGGACGGCGGTGGCCGGCCGCTGCCCCTCGCCCGCAGCGCGCAGCAGGTCAATCACCCGCTCCACCCCATCCAGGGTATCCCAGGTATCCACCAGCAGTGTGGTCTCCGGCCAGTAATGACTGAACGCCCGGAAAGCCCGCTCCTCATCGCCGTACACCTGCACGAAACTGTGAGCCATGGTGCCCAGTACCGGGATATCGAAGGCGCGCCCGGCTTCAAGGTTCGAGGTGCCAGCCGCGCCGGCGATCCAGGCCGCGCGGGCCAGGCTCATCGCGCCTTCCCGACCATGAGCCTTGCGAGCACCGAAGTCCATGACTGGTCGCCCCTCGGCGGCCTGCACCACCCGCGCCGCCTTGCTGGCAAGCACGCTCTGGGCGTGGATCCGGTTGAGCAGCAGCGTCTCGATCAGTTGCGCCTGGATCAGCGGCGCCCGGACCCGGATCACGGGCTCCAGCGGGAATACCACGCTGCCTTCCGGTATCATGTCCACATCGCCGGTGAAACGCAGCCCGGCAAGCGCGTCCAGAAAGGACCGCGGGAAGCGCCCGAGACGGTCGAGCCAGGCCCGTTCCTCCGCGGTGATCCGGAAATCCAGCAGTTCCCGCAGGGCCTGGGTCTGGCCACTGCTCAGGACGTAGTCGCGCCCCTCCGGAAGTCGCCGGAAAAACAGTTCGAAAACGGCCTCCCGGTCCATACCCTCCGCGTGATAGACCCGGGCCATGCTCAGTTCGTAGAGATCGGTGAACAGCATTCGGAGCGCGCCCTACACCGCTTCCGCCCCGGCCTCGAGCATTTCATCCAGGGCCTGACGCCCGCCCGTGACGTCTACGGGGCGCGTGGCTTCCCGCATCAGCTTAACGGCAAAGCCTTCTTTCAGGGCGTCCAGAACCGTTGCCCGCACGCAGACCTCCTGCGCCAGGCCGCCCACCCAGAGCCGCTGCACCCCCTGGTGACGCAGCCAGTCGCCAAGACCGGTACCGTCCAGCGCCGAATACTGGTCCTCGGCCTCGAATGTCCCCTTGGAGACCAGGTGAACCCCCTCCGGCAGCGCCAGTTCCGGATGGAAGGCGGCGCCTTCTGTCTCCTGGATGCAGTGTGGCGGCCAGGGTCCGCCCTGGGCCTCGAAACTGCAGTGGCGCTGCGGATGCCAGTCGCGCGAAACGGCGATCGGGACACCGGCTTGCCGGGCTGCCTCCATCGCCCGGTTCAACACCGGCACCACGGCATCCCCATCCGGCACGGCCAGGGCACCACCGGCGCAGAAGTCGTTCTGGACATCCACAACAATCAGAGCATCGCCATTCGCGTAGGACGGGGTCATGGCGCCTCCTTCTGGCTGCTTCGGTTTTCTTCTCCGACTATGATTGCAGCCGCGGACCAAATCAAGCCTCCGCCCCGGACGCACCTCGGGGCTTGAAATCTTCTCGCAAGCCGGTAGGGTGTACGTGAAACCCGCAACCACACGGGTCGCCCAGTTCGCTGTGGCCCCGCTGCTTGTATCCCCGCGCCGTTTAACGGTGCGACCGGTCAGGCCTCACCGAGAGGCCATTAGTGCAGGAAAGCTGCCCGCATGTTCTGGTCCGGCATTCGACGGACACGTGACGGACACTTTCCCCGGCCAGAAGACCGATTCAGAAAAACGCAGCCGAAGTGCTGATGAACGAAATGGAAGGGGCTGCCTGACGACGTCGTGCTGTGACGATGGTCGTATGGACCTGTGCATGATCGCGGGCAGCATGAAATCGACGACCAGCCAACAGACTGAGGGAGGTCTGACTGATGACCGATAAGTACGACAGCGAAGCCGTCAACACGGCGCGTGAATACTACAACAGTTCCGACGCGGATAACTTCTATTTCCACGTCTGGGGCGGTGAGGATCTGCACGTCGGCCTGTACAAGGACGACCAGGAACCAATCCTGGACGCCAGTCGCCGGATCGTCGAGCACATGGGTGAGCTGATGAAGCCCCACGTGCAGGCTGGCCAGAAGCTGTTGGACCTGGGCTCCGGCTTCGGTGGCTCCGGTCGCTACCTGCACAAGGCACTGGGTCTGGAAGTCACGGGCCTGAACCTGTCCGAGGTGGAAAACGACCGCAACCGTGGTTTCAACAAGGACGCAGGCCTTGAGGATAAGATCACGGTCGTGGATGGCAACTTCGAGGAACTGCCGTTTGAACACGATACGTTTGATGTGGTCTTTTCCCAGGATTCGTTCCTGCACAGCGGCAATCGTGAGCAGGTAATCGAGGAGGTCAGCCGGGTGCTGAAGCCGGGCGGGCTGTTCATCTTCACGGATCCGATGATGGCGGATGATTGCCCGGACGGCGTTCTGCAGCCGATCCTCGACCGTCTGCACCTGGATACCCTCGGCTCTCCCGCGTTCTACCGCGATGCGTGCAAGCGCAACGGCATGGAAGAGGTCGACTTTGAGGACAACACACCGCAGCTGCCGCGCCATTACGGTCGGGTTCTGGAAGAAACCGAGCGTCGCGAGCAGGAACTCGTTGAGCGGAACCTGGTGTCCCAGGCGTACATTGACCGTATGAAGACGGGGCTGAAGAACTGGGTCAACGGTGGTAACAGTGGTTACCTGACCTGGGGGATCTTCCGCTTCAAGAAGACCCAGTGATCGCCTGAACAGGTGAATCTGGATTGAAAAGCCGGCCTTTCGGGGCCGGCTTTTTTGTGTCCGGACTATTAAAGACGGGCTCACCCACCCTGTCATCCCTGAGTTTTCGGATAGTCCGACTTAGTGGGTTGGGGTCGTGATGCGGTCCGTCCTGAGGCGCTGCCGGTGATCGAACAGCCGGTAACTCCCCGCCGTCACCGCCAGCATGGTGCCGAAGCCGGTGCCGGCGGCGATGGTGAACATGACCAGGATCTGGTACTTCACCGCCAGCGCCGGCGGGCTGCCGGCGAGGATCTGGCCGGTCATCATGCCCGGCAGGCTGACGATGCCGGCGGCGGCCATCATGTTGATGATGGGGATCATGCCGGAGCGCATGGCCTCGCGGCGGATGTCGCTGATGGCGTCCTGCCAGCGCTGGCCGAGCATCAGGCGGCCCTCGATGTCCTCGCGCTGGCGCCAGACGGTGTCGGTCAGGCGGTCGAGGCTGAGGGCGATGCCGGTCATGGTGTTGCCGAGCATCATGCCCAGCAGGGGGATGGCGTACTGGGGAGTGAACCAGGGGTCGGGGCGGATGACGATGAGCAGGGTCATCACGGCGATGGTGAACGCCGAGACGAACATGGCGGAGGTACCGATGCCGAAGGCCCAGCCGCCCCTGAGGCGGCGGCGCTGGCGCATCATGACCTCACGGCCAGCGAGAACGACCATGGCCACCCCCATGAGCGCGACCCAGCCCAGGGCGCCGACGCTGAACAGGGCTTCGAGGATGAGGCCGATCAGCGAGAGCTGGATGGTGGTGCGCACGGCGGCGATAACCAGGGAACGGCCGAAACCGAGGCGGACCCACCAGGAACAGGCGGCGAGGAGAATCACCAGCACGGAAGCGAGGGCAAGCTGCCAGTATGCGAGCTCAATCAGTTCCACGGGCTACGTCCTCCAGATGGCGGCCGTTGATGCGGTAGTGGGCATCGCCCACCCGGGCGATCTGGTTCGGGTCGTGGGCGACCCAGAGCGTGGGCAGGCCCTGGTCGCGAATGCGCGCCACGAGCCACTGCTCGACCCGCTCACGGGTGGCTTCGTCGAGGTTGGCTGTGGGCTCATCCAGCAGCAGGGCCTGGGGGTCCAGTGACAGGGCGCGGTACAGGGCGAGGCGCTGTTTCTCGCCCGAGGACAGGCGGCTGACCGGCCACTGGTGGACGTCGGATTCGAAGCCCAGGGCCGTCAGGTCGGCCCCGCGCGGGGCCCCGCAGTGCTCCCCCACGGTGTCATGCCACCAGCGGCTCTCGGCGGGCACCAGCATGACACGGCGGCGCCATTCGTCGGCTTTGAGACTGTGGGCGGGAGTGTCGCCGAGACACACCTCCCCGTCATGGGGGTCCAGGTCGGCCACGGCGCGCAGCAGCCGTGACTTGCCGGAGCCCGATGGGCCCGACAGGCAGAGAATCCGGCCCGGCGGCACGCTCAGGCTGACCGCATCGAGCTCACCGGTACCGAGACCGTTAATGCTGAGGGTCTGGTTCATGGGCATCCACGTTTTGCATAGGGGTCATCATCCGGGGCGGCACGCGGTAGCGTCGGCCCCTGCAGGGACCGGTCCCGTCCACGGTACAGGTGCGCCGGTTCACCCGCCGGATCCGGCCCTGGAGGCCCTGTCCGAAGCACACCCGGTCGCCGGGGGAGAATGACATCATGGCCCCGGCCTCCGCCTCCGGCGAAACCGGCGTCGTCGCCAGTGGCAGGCCCTGCCCCGCCGCGGCCTCGGCCAAGCCGGTCCGCAGGGCGTCGGCACTGCCGGATTGGTGCAACCGGTCCAGCCATTGGTAGAAGGCGGCATTGTGAACCTGACCGTAGCGCCGGCCGCCGGAGCGCGTCTGGAGCAGGTGAGCGAACTCGTGGCAGCACCCGTGGGCGAGAAGGTTGAGCTCAGACACCTCACCACCGAAATACCCCCTGCCACGGAGCTCACGCGCCGATAGCCAGCCGCCACAGAGGGCCGGCTCCGCCTTGTCGGCAACCATGAGTGCCCCGATCGTAATGCAATGGTCATCCCGGCCCGGATCATACCGGTGCCAGGTGGCCCGCCCACGGCCCACCCGGGTGCGGAGCCGGCTGCCGGGCGCCCAGGCGTGACGCAGATCCTGGCAGGCATCGGCCATCAGGCCGGCAATGGCTCGGGCTCGTTCCACCAGGGCTCCTCCTGAAACAAAGCGGTCATTATAAGGGGCATCCCCGCCAGTGACGAATCCAGGGGGAACGTCGAAAGGGCGGCGGAACCGACTGCCCTTGCACCTTGTGGTGCTCTCCCCGCTCCTGGCCTGGCGGTTCCATGCAATCCTGTTGGTCAGTAAGATCGTATAAAGGGTGACAGGGCAACCGTGACGTGAGGAGGCATCCATGACACAAGAGCAACGCCGTAAGATCCCCGTGGGCATCAGCTCCTGTCTCCTGGGTGAAGAGGTCCGGTACGACGGCGGTCACAAGCATGCACGCTACTGCTCCCAGGTCCTGTCCCACTACTTCGAGTTCCGCTCCCTATGCCCGGAACTCGAGGCCGGCCTCGGGGTTCCCCGACCCGCCATCCACCTGCGCGAACACAGCGATGGGCTAAGACTGATCACGACCAGTGGCAATGCGGACCATACGGACGCCATGAACCAGTGGACCCAGGAAGCGTTGCCCCTGCTCACGGACCTGCGCGGCTACATCCTCAAGGCCAAGTCCCCGAGCTGCGGCATGGAGCGCATCCGCATCCATAACGAGGACGGCCAGGTTATCCGGCGCGACGGCCGGGGCCTGTTCGCGGACGCGCTGATGGCGACCTACCCACTGCTGCCCGTGGAGGAGGAGGGACGCCTGAACGACAGCCATCTCCGCGAGAACTTCATTGAACGCGTGTTCGTGTATGACGACTGGTGCCGGATGGTCGAGGATGGGCTCACGCCCGGTGGACTGCTGGATTTCCATACCCGCCACAAGTTCCAGCTCCTGGCCCACTGCCAGAAGACCTACCGGGAACTGGGGCCCATGCTCTCGGACCTGAAGGCCGAGCCGCTGACAACCCTGGCCCAGCGCTACATCAGTGCGTTCATGGAAGCGATGAAGAAGCAGATCAGCCGTGGCGACCATGCCAATGCCATGCAGCACCTGATGGGGTTCCTGCGGGATACCATGAGCGATGCCGACCGCCAGATGCTGCGCGAACAGATCGACCTCTACCAGCAGGGTCAGGTCCCCCTGGTAGTGCCCATGACACTGCTGCGCATGGCCCAGCGACGGGAACCCGTTGCCTATCTGCAACGGCAGGACTATCTTACTCCCTACCCGGATGAGCTCGGCCTGCGCAATCACGTCTGACGGCGGGGCAGGCCGGATGTATGACCCAACCGACAGGTTCCTGCTTTGCAAAAGACCACGCTGTTACTGATCGCACTGCTCCTGGCCGCCTGTGCGGCCCCGACCCTGAAGGAGGCCGACCGCCTTCGCACCAGCGGCGAACCCGAGGCCGCCGCCAACCTCTACCGCGAGCTGGCGGACGCCGGCAATCCCGAAGCACGGCTCGCCCTGTACAACCTGTACCGGGAGACCGGCGTGGGTTTCGACTCCGAGGCGGCAGCCCGGAGCGCCCTGGAGACCCTCGCGAACCAGCACGGGATCGCGGAGGCACAGTACCGGCTGGGCCGCAAGCTCCGTGAGGAACGCCAGCTCGAAGAGGCCGAACAACAGCTGGAAGCCGCAGCCGAGGCGGGATACCAGCCCGCGATCGATTACCTGGAAAACGACAACGGCCTGCTGGCCCGTGAAATCCGGATTGCCCGCAGCTCATCGGACCGGCAGAAGCAGCTGGCCGACGAACTGTTCGAGGGTCGTAATGGCGCGCCAAGGAACCGCGAACTGGCCGCCTACTGGTACCGGGTGGCTGCGCAGCGGGAGCACGCCGGAGCCCAGGCCATGCTCGGTTTCGTTCTCTTCCGGGGCGAAGGCGTTGAGAAAGACCCGGAGGCCGCCTACCGCTGGTACCGTAAGGCTGCCATGCAGGGGCACGTGGGCGCCCAGGCCAACCTCGGCTATCTCTACGGCGAAGGCAAGGGCGTTGAGCGCGACCTCAAAAGGGCCTACGCCTGGTCAACACTGGCCGCCGAAAACGGCAGCCAGCAGGGCCAGAAGAACCAGCGCCTGTACCGGGACGCCATGAGCAACGAGGAGCGGCTGGACAGCCTCAACGAAATCCGCCGCCTGGAGCAGGTCATTCACGGCGACTGACCCGCCGTCTGCCGGGAAAAGAAAACCCCGCGCCGGGCATGCCGGGGCGGGGTTTTCGTTCCAGGGCCCCTCAGGCGGGGCTCACTCCTCCCAGATCACCTTCTTCTTCTGGTCGTACCACTTGGGCAGCCGATCAGCGTAGTGATCCTCGATCACGTTGCGCTTGATCTTCATGGTCGGCGTCAGCATGCCATTCTCCATGGTCCAGGGCTCCTTCACGATCACCCCGAAGGCCAGCTTCTCGTGGTCTTCCACCTCGCTGTTGACCCGGTCGAGCTCGGCCTCCAGTTCCTTCTCGATGGTCGCCCGGTCACCGCCCTTCTGGAGCTCCGCCTGGGCCTCCTCGGAGAGGGTGATCAGGGCGCAGGGCTGGGGCTGGTTGGCGCCCGCCACGCAGACCACCTCCACCTTGGGATGCGTGAAACGGCCCTCGATGGGCACAGGCACGACGTACTTGCCCTTGGCGGTCTTGAACAGGTCCTTAACGCGCCCGGTGATGCGGGTGAAGCCATTGGCATCCACCTCGGCCATATCGCCGGTCTTGAGGAAACCGTCCTCGGTGATCTCTTCCCGGGTCTTTTCCTCGTTCTTGTAGAACCCGATCATCTGGCCAGGGCTCTTCACCTGGAGCTCGCCCTCCTCGGTGACACGGTGTTCAACGCCGGGGTTGGGCACGCCCACGGTCCCGACCTTCGCCTCACCCGGGCGATTGGCGTGGGAATAACCGAAGTTCTCGGACATGCCGTAGACCTCCAGCAGTTCCAGCCCGATGTTCCGGTACCAGTGGATGATCTCCGGGGCCAGCGGCGCGGCGCCGGTCAGGGCAGCGCGCACGTGATCCAGGCCAAGCTGTTTGAGGATCTTGCGCTTGACCACCCGGTTGAGAAGCGGCACCCGGAACAGCACTTTCTGCTTCTTCGGCGGCAGCTTGTCGCAGATGGCGAGGTAGAACTTCATCCACAGGCGCGGTACGGAGAAGAACAGGGTCGGGCGTGCCCGCTGCAGGTCTTCCTGGAAGGTGTCCAGGGAGTTCGCGAAGTACAGGGAAAACCCGAAATACAGGGACGACGTCTGCACGGCGGCGCGCTCAGCCACGTGTGCCAGCGGCAGGTACGACAGCATGCGGTCGTTCTGGTCCACCGGGAAGATCTGCTTGAGGCCCTCGGCCACCGAGATCATGGTGCCGAACGAGTGCATGACCCCCTTGGGCCTGCCGGTACTGCCGGAAGTGTAGACCAGGGTCGCCAGCTCATCCGGGGCCGGCAGGTGCGGCTCGGACAGCGGTTCGGTCCGCGCCGTGATGTCCTTCCACTGCTCCGTGTCCTTACGCGGGGACATGGGCAGGGAAATGATCGGCAGATCGGCCGGAATGTGATCCTTGATGTCGTTCCAGCCATCGGCGGTGCCGTCGAGCTTGCCCAGCATCATCAGCTTCGCCTCGCTGTGCTCCAGCACATAGGCCGCAGTGTCACCGTTCAGCGTGGGGTACAGCGGTACCGAGACATGGCCCGCGGCCCAGATGGCCAGGTCCGCCATGATCCAGTGGTCCGTGTTCTTGCCCAGGATGGCGATACAGCTTTTCTCCGGCAGCTCCAGCGACCTGAGATGCGCAGCCATGCGCAGCACCTGATCGGCGGCCTGCTTCCAGGTGGTTTCCTGGACCGAGCCATCCGGATAGGGCTGGTAGGTGTACACCATATCGGGCGACCGCTGGGCCCAGTAGAAAAGGCTGTGCAGCGTGGTCGGCCTGTCATCAACATTGATCATCCGAGAGCTCCTGATTGTTATGGTTTATTGGTCAGACACAAAGGTCTTAATGCTACGTAATATCCCTGGTAACCGCATTGGCCTCTTCGGCACATTCTCCCCAGAATTTGAATCAATGGGCGGAAGCCGATCACAAACGGGACACAGATCACAGGATCAGGACGCCTTCCGGAAGTCCTTATAGCGCCCGGACTTACCGGCCGGTGGGCGCCCGATATCGATCCCCGTCGTCCTGAGCTCTTTCTTCAGGTCCCGCCGGAACTTGTGATAATCCACCTCGGTCGAATGCCGGCCCCCCGCATCAAAATCCAGGTGCGGGTGAGCCAGTTCCTCCTCGATGGCCTGCCGCATGTTGGCCGGCCGTGCGTAGCGGCCGAGTATTTCCCGGCAGGCCAGCTTGGCCTGGTAGTCCGCCAGCGGCCAGATACAGCCCAGCGGCTGGAACAGCCCGATGAAATACAGGTTGCTGAAATCCGCGTGCATCATCCGCCGGTACAGCGGCACCCGATCCGCGTTGCTGAAGTCGATGAGCGACGCATCGAAGAACGGGAAGCTGATCCAGAACCCGGTGCACGCGACCACCACATCGAAGGCTTCCTCCCGCCCGTCCCGGAAGACGACCGAGTCCCCTTTCAGTTCGCGCACGGCCGGCCGTGGGTGAATGCGCCGATGACGGATGAAATCCAGCAGGTCCGAGTTGATGGTGGGATGATGGCTCAGTACCAGCCGTTTCGGTTTCGGCAGGCCATAGTTCCGTACGTAGTCGCCCTGGAGCAGTTTCAGCAGCAGCGTGAACATCAGCTGCCGGACGCGGTTCGGTACCCAGGTGGGCATGCTCGAGCCCAGAACATCCGTGGGCTTGCCGAACATGAACTTGGGCAGGAACCACTGACCGCTGCGCATGCTCAGCGCCACATGATCCGCCACCCGCGCCGCTTCCACCGCCACGTCACAGGCCGAGTTACCGGCGCCGATGACCAGCACCCGCTTGCCGCGCCACTCGTCGTTGACGCCCTTGAAGTCGTGGGAATGCATCCAGGTGCCGTTGAATTCCCCCGGGTAGTCGGGATGCTTGGGATTCCAGTGGTGCCCGTTGGCCACCATCAGGTGCGTGAAGTCCTCTTCCAGGGCCGCTCCGTCAGGCCCGATAACCCTCAGATGCCAGGTGCCGTCCTCGTTGCGGGTGACATGGTCCACCCAATGTTCAAAACGGATGACGTCCATGACGCCGAAATGGCGTGCATAGTGCTCGAAATAGGCGTGCAGCTGGCGATGGTTGGGGTATTCAGGGTAGTCCGCCGGCATGGGAAAGTCCTCGTACTCGGACCATGCCCTGGAACTGATGATGTGGGTGTTCTCATAGACACTGGAGTGGCCGGTGCGGCTGTTGAAGACCCAGTTGCCGCCGACCTGGTCACTCTGCTCAAACACAGTGACATCAAGACCGGCCTCAAGGCAGTTCTTGGCTGCCGTAAGGCCGCTGGGCCCGGCCCCGATGACCGCGACCCTTGGGGTGTTTTCCATGACAGGCTCCGCCGTGTTGTTGTTGGAATGCCGGACAACGCCTTTTCTACCAGAAAGGTTCAGGCGTTATCCAGTCATTCCGGTCCCAGCAGCCCTGTCAGGGCATCAGTTGGCGGAGTCGACCAGGCTGTAGTCGAGCTTGTTCTCCTCCGGCGAGCTGTTGATGCGGCTCACCGTGCGCCAGTAGCGGCTGATGATGTAGAGGATGCACGCGAAGTAGATCCCGATCACCAGGGCCCCGACCCACTGGATCTTCAGGAACTCCAGCTGGAACAGCAGGGTCAGGCCGGTCATGGCCGCCAGGTTGCCCGCGATGTAGGACGCCTTGCCGAATCGCTTCACCGTCAGGTTCAGGTTGTCGGTATAGAGCCGGATCAGCGAGTCCAGGGAGTTGATGACCATGGTGATGCCTACCGTAACCATGAGGATGTTGAACACGCCCGTGGTGCCAATGTCCTCCAGGTGGTAGTAGTACAGCACCGTGAACCAGATGCCGATCGCGATCGACGGCAGGAACAGCATCGCCAGCAGCAGCTGCCAGGTACGCAGCCCACCCACGAAGCGCGACGTGAACTGGCCGATCATGATGGACCAGGCGAACCACCAGTACAGGTAGAAGGCGTGGTAGTCGCTCAGCGGCAGCATGAACTCGTGGATGTTGCCGAAGTAACCGCCCAGCAGACTCAGGGTTCCCGCAAAGTCCCCCAGGGTGCCGTTGTCGGTCATGAAGGCGTAGTACCAGAACAGGACGATCAGGCCGATGAACATCCAGCTCGTGCTCACGCTCAGCACGCGGACGTACTTGAGGCTCGTGCTGGAGTAGACCGCCACGGCAATGGAGACGAAGACGATCATGTCGAACACCATCTGCGCGGTTTCGTTGTCCCCCATTTCAGGCAGGTACCACGGCAGGTTCTTCAGGAGAAGGTAGGCGGTAAAGGCACAGGTGCCGATGATCACAACGTTGTTGACGAGCTTCACCACGGGAATCTCGAAAAACTTCACCCGGGGCTCGATCACGCAGAAGTAGAAACACGTCAGGAAGTAGAACCCCCAGATCAGGAAGGCCCAGAACCCGAACTCGATCGCGAGCGGGTTGGTCACGCTGTAGTCGTCCGCATAGCCACCGAACTCGGTGAGCGGGAACATGATCAGCCCCACATCGAGGCCGGAGGTAAACAGGATGGCCATGAAGGTAAAGGTACGGACCGGCGTGACACCCACCACCTGGAGGTTCCCCCAGCGCAGCAGGATCACCCCGATCATGGTGAAAGTGAACACCAGTCCGGCACTTAACCAGATCAACATAAACCAACTCCCTTGCTGGTTGCGGCTGCTTTTATTATCGGAATAGCCCCTTCCCGGCGCGGCCCGGAGCCGTTTACGGGCCGCGCTGGTCAGCGCTGGCTGTCACCGGGAAGGGGAAAGACTCAGCGGACGACGCGCTCGGGCTCTCCGGCCCGTTGGCGCACCCGCCAGTGCTCGTCCATCCCGACCGGCACATCGGCCGGGGCCTCGGGCTGGCGCCCACGGATGAGGTCGGCTGCCCGTTCGGCCACCATGATGGTTGGGCCGTTAAGGTTGCCGTTGGGGATGGTGGGGAAGACAGACGAATCAACAACGCGCAGCCCACCAATGCCGTGCACACGGGTCTGCGGGTCGACCACCGCCTGCCCGTCCGTGCCCATGGGGCAGGTGCAGGACGGGTGGTAGGCGCTTTCGACGGCCTGGCGCACGAACGCATCGATGGCCTCGTCCGAGGTGATGTCGGCGCCCGGCTGGATCTCTTCACCGCGATAGTCGTCCATCGCCGGCTGATGGATGATCTCCCGGGTCAGGCGCACGCAGTCGCGGAAGCCCTCGCGGTCGTCCTCGTGCTGGAGGTAGTTGAACAGGATCTCCGGCGCGGCTTTCGGGTCGGCCGACCGCACATGCACGTGACCCCGGCTCCTCGGCTTGTTGTGCCCCACGTGCACCTGGAAACCATGGCCGTCGAAGGCCTCCTTGCCGTCATAGCGCATGGCCGCCGGCAGGAAATGGTACTGCAGATCCGGCCACTCGATCCCCGCCCTGGAACGGATGAAGGCACAGGACTCGAAATGGTTGGTCGCGCCCAGGCCATCCCTACGCAGGAGCCAGCGTGCGCCGATCAGTGCCTTGCTCAGCGGGTTCAGCTTGCTGTTGAGCGAGGTCGGCTGCTTGCAGCGGAACTGGAAGTAGAATTCCAGGTGGTCCTGCAGGTTTGAGCCCACACCAGGTAGCTCATGGTTTACCCCGATGCCGGCCTTTTTCAGCACCTCGGGGTTCCCGATACCGGACAGCTGCAGGATGTGCGGCGAGCCGATGGAGCCGGCGGAGAGGATAACCTCGCTGTTGGCCTTCACGTCCTGCACCTTGCCTGCCCGCTCGTAGCGCACGCCCACGGCCTGCTTGCCCTTCAGGAGCACCTTGTGGACCAGGGCACCGGTCTGGACGGTCAGGTTGGAGCGGTTCATTACCGGGCGCAGGTAGGCGTTGGCGGTGGAGGAGCGCACGCCGTTCTTCACGGTCATGTGCATGGGGCCGAAGCCTTCCTGCTGGTGCCCGTTGTAGTCACCGGTCACGGGATAACCCGCCTGTTCACCGGCATCAATGAAGGCCTGGTAGAGCGGGTTCTTCATGTTGTTGCCGTTACTGGTGCCAACGGGACCATCGTGACCGCGATACATGTCGCCGCCAAAGACCCAGGTCTCCGCCTTTTTGAAGTACGGCAGACAGTTCTGGTAGTTCCAGCCTTCGGCCCCGTGCGCCTCCCACTCGTCAAA
>JABAHQ010000788.1_pt2 | contig 16514 bp, 16 predicted proteins | sample 7062091 | NCBI WGS metagenome assembly JABAHQ01 (sample SAMN14534359, study PRJNA622989) | marine sediment metagenome | biome: marine biome [ENVO:00000428]; feature: marine pelagic biome [ENVO:01000023]; material: deep marine sediment [ENVO:00002113] | place: India: Gulf of Kutch | collected...
TCGCGCTTTGTTGCGGCAGACTTCAACGCTTCGAAGTCCCGCCCGGCCTGTTCAAAAAGACGTTTGGCGCTTTCCAGCGTGAGCCAGCCTTCGATGGCACAGCGCGACATATTGTTGTCTTCGGTCAATAGGTCAAATTGTTTCCCCGACCAGCTGTTTCGAACGACTTCCCACGGATACCCCGCAGGTTCCTTTTCGTGAATGATCAACGCTCCGGCTGCACCCTGGCGCGCCGCTTCCTCGAATTTGTAGGTCCAGCGCCCGTAATATGTCATGGCATTGCCATTAAAAAGCGCGGGGTCTTGGGTGGCATAGCCAGGATCATTAACGAGCATAACCACCGTCTTTCCCGCAACATCTAACCCTTCGTAATCATTCCATTCGAATTCAGGTGCCACTGAACCGTAACCCACAAACACCATGTCAGAGTTGTCGATGGAAGTGCTGCCAACCACCCGTTTTGTCCAGGCCATGTACTCATCCGCATACCTGAACACGTTGGTTATGCCCTTGCCCTCGATTTTCAACTTCGAATCTGTATTTGAGGTAAGGGCTACCAGGGGAACCTTCTGAAAGAAGCTGCCCCCATTGCCAGGCTCAAGGCCGAGTTTTTGAAATTCTTCCGTTAGAAAATTGATGGTTTTTTCTTCACCTCTCGAAGATGGCGCACGACCCTCAAACTCATCGGAAGAAAGGATTTTGACGTCTTTCGTAAGATGCTCGGCTGAGATACTTTCTAATGCCGGCTTAATCTCTTTATCCGCACATCCAAAAAGAATCAACACCGCAAAACTAAGGACGAAGGACAATGAAAACTGAAGCTTACTGAACATGTACTTTCCTCCCGAAATTGTTGGTCTTTATTGATGACAGTGCATAAAGGAGTTAAAATCAGTGCTCAAAATGATTTAACTAAAATGTAAAATTGTTTCGTTCAAAAGTCAAGTTTTTGGTGCTGTGGGAGACAATTTTTATTTGTGTGGGTTCTGGTTGGATTCGTATGAATTGAGTTCTGCTAAATCTGCTGAAGCATGTGGCTAATTCCGGATTTGGAGCGCGCTCCTTCAACACCGTCAACAATCGAAACTTCGCCGATTCGTCTTGGCAGTATGAATTTAATCCGGCCAGAAGCAGTTTTCTTGTCGCGATACAGAGCGTCGTACAGCCTGGCTTCATTCAGACCTTTGAGATGAACCCGCAATTCCAGACGCGCGATCAGACCTCGAATACGATTAAAGTCATCTTTATCGAGTACATTTGTATCCAGAGCAATTCTACTTTCTGCGATCATGCCCAAAAGGACGGCTTCACCGTGAGAGATTTTTTTATACCCCATTGCCGCCTCCAGGGCGTGTCCAACCGTGTGTCCGAAATTTAAGATCATTCGTTGTCCGCGATCGTGCTCGTCCGCGGAAACCACTTCGGCTTTGATTTCACAACAGCGTTTCACAATGTTCTGCAACAAATCCAAATCGAGGGCAAAAATCTTGTCCAAATTCTGTTCTATCTGTGTAAACAATTCCGCATCTCGAATAATGCCGTACTTGATGATTTCCGCCAGACCGCACAGAATTTCTCTTCGCGGCAGAGTTGTTAAAACCGACACATCTGTCCAGACCATTTTGGGCTGATAAACTGTACCGATCATATTTTTGCCCAAGCGGTGATTGACCCCGGTTTTGCCGCCGATGCTTGCATCTACCTGCGCGAGCAACGTTGTCGGTACTTGAATCAGCGGTGCACCACGTTTGTAAATTGACGCCACAAATCCTGAGATATCCCCGATCACACCGCCACCAAATGCCAAAATGGCGGCATTGCGTTCCAGGTTCAGTTCCAGCATCTGTGCGATAACTTTATCTACGGTATCCAAAGTTTTTGACTCTTCTCCGGGGGACAATGTTATGATTTCAAAGGTGTTGACCTGGTCCGTAAAACCCTTGGTTAATTTTTCTCCGTGAATATCCTGGACTCGCACATCGGAGATGACGCCCACCTGACTGCCCAAATCATAAATGTTGTGCATTTCACCCAATTGATCGAGAATGCTTTCTCCAATGAAAACCGGATAGCTACGATCGGCTAATTCAACTACGACTTTAAACATTAAAATCAAGAAGAATTTTTAGCGAGTTTGATTGTTTGGCGTGTTCAATAGCTTTGAGGGACTGGTCAAATGGATATACCGTATCGATGAGACTCTCCACATCCACAAGCTTTTGATCCAGAACTCGGATTGCGGCTGTGAAAGGTCCGCATCGGGAACCAACGATGTTCACTTCATTGATAACAATGGGGGCAGCATTTAACCCTAACTTGCCGTGATAGGTGCTCTTCAAAATAATCGTGCCACGAGGTTTAATCAATTCCATAGCCGTGTCAAAGCCGGAAGACGAACCGGAAACTTCCACAACCGCATCGAATTTCTCTTCCGGGCGTTCGTCTAATAATACAGCGTTTACACTCCATGACTTTGCCAGGGACAACTTTCTCGAATGTTTTCCGATCAACGTGATCTCACATCCCGTCAGTTTGAGCACCTGGCAAATCAATAAGCCCAATTTGCCATCTCCAATGACCGCCACCTTGTGATTCGGCTCAATTTTTATCTGTTCAAGAATTTCTAATGCGGCAGCCAGCGGCTCAACGAAAACAGCGAACCCGTCAGGCAGAGAATCGGGCACCGCATGCAGATTTTCGATGGGCAGGACCGTATATTCAGCAAACACCCCATTTTGATCGAGAATTCCCAACACGGTTCGATTCGGGCAATGTCTACTTAAACCTCCCTCGCAATAGTTACACTCACCGCATCCGAAATTGATTTCGCCACATATTCGTTTGCCCATCCATCCCGAATCGTCTGCTTTCTCCACCACACCGACGAATTCGTGACCCAATACGCCTTCAAAACTCATGTAGCCTTTGACCAACTCCAAATCGGTATTGCAGATCCCGGCCATGCACAGCTTGACCAAAGCCTGACCTTCATGAAACTGCGGAGCTTCAAGCTCTTTGAGTTCGAGGTTGTCAGATAAGTAGAGTGCTTTCATATTTTTGATCGCCAAATACTTTCATGTATGAAGCCGGTTAGATTGAAACAATTCACGGCTTGGCTTAGTGCTCTAAGTGTCGGTTTTTAGCGTGGAGCGAGAAGCGTAGAGCTGTTGTCGCTTCTCCCTCAATAAGGGCACATAACCAAGTTACATGTCGAAAGTCAAAACCCTCTCGTTAAATCTGAAAGACAAGGAATCCGGTGAGAAAAGAAAAAGACTCCAATTACGGAGCCTTTAGCAACTCGTCATTACGATTCCTGCTCCTTAGGTCTCTTGCGCAAACTGCTTACCACGATACCGAGACCGATTGCAATCAATATCACCGGCCAGAAATCCGCAAAATCTCTCCAGTAAAAGAGCCTCATGTTCCTCAACAAAAACACGACGCCGAAAAATAACAAGATACCGCCCGGAATCAGAACGCCCCAATCTTCCGGTTTCACCGAAAATAACACAAGAAACCCCAAGCCAAAAGCAATTAAGAAAATGGGCCAGTAATCCTCAATATAATAAAGGTAGAATTCATAGGGAAGCAAGCCGTAATTTCTGAGGAAGAAGAAGAGTCCTAAAATGAGCAGTATTGTCGCAGGAAATGCTGCCCCCTTATCTTTTTTGGTAAAGATCGCAACCAGAAACAGCACACCCAACCCTAACAATATCAACGGGTAGAGGTATTCCCATCGAAAATAAAAAACATTGAGTCGGTCTAACAAAAAATAGAGACCCAGCAAAATCAGGATAACTCCCGGAATTAATGACCTCTCTCTGTTAGCCATACAAATCTCTCCTTTTGAAAGAAACTTATTTCTGAGTTTTGGCCTTTTGGGTAGTGGGTTTGGAACCAGAAGCTGATGGATCGACTGCAGACTCTTCCGGAACGACAATGAGCATGACAATATAAGCAACAATGCCGGGGATGAAGTTTGTGATCAAGGTAACGATTGCCCAACCAATTCTGACGATGGTTGGATCAATGTTGAAATAATTGGCAATCCCCCCGCAAACTCCTCCAATCATTCGTTCTTTCACGGATCTCGTTAGTCTTTTGTCCATGTTTTTACCTCCTGCCGTTTCTTGTGTTTTGGTTGCCTCGTCTTGCCTCTCTTTCTTCGTGACTTGATAAATGTAAATCACGCCAATGGCAATCAAAAGGATGGCCAAAAGTAGTTCAAACTGACCGCCAAACCACCATGGGTTCCAGCGCCAACGAAAATGAAATGGATGGTAGTTAAACCAATTCAACTGTTCGAAAAGAAAGAATCCGCCGATAGCAATTAGAATCACCCCCCAAATTAAAGCTGTGTTTCTGGACCCGCCCCTATCCTTCGGCGGAGGTGGCTCCTGACTCGGATTTTCGGGAATGATGACCCAGCCGATAATATAAGGGAGAATGCCAAACCCCGCGAAGAACACCGAGATTACCCAAACAACACGAATGATGACCGGGTCGATATTCAAGTACTCTCCCACGCCCCCGCAAACGCCAGCTACAATTCTGTCTGTTCTGGAACGATACAGCCTCCTAATTTCATCTTGATCGTTGTTCTTATCGCTTTTTGCTTTTTGGGGCTTCTGTGGACGTTTTTCTTCTTTAGGTTCTTCTGCCATAGCAATTTCCCAAGTAAGAATTTGTTTTGATTTTAATTACATGGTAGGTTTCTAGACAATGAACGGAAAAAAGAGTGGAAGGTTTCGTTACGATTACTTGGCATATTGTCGCTCAATTTCCACTATTTTGCCCACGCGCTTTTCATGGCGTCCGCTGCCGAACGACGTCTCTAACCAAGCTTTCAAGATTTGTTTGGCCACGTCCAAGCCCAGCACTCTGCTTCCCATGGTTAACACATTGGCATGATTGTGCTCGCGACTGTTTTTCGCGGTGTAGACATCGTGACAGGTCGCCGCCCTTACGCCCGGCACTTTGTTCGCTGTTATCGCGGAGCCAACTCCTGCGCCATCAATGATTACGCCACGCGAGCCATGTCCTTGTACGACTTTCCTGGCCACCGCATGCGCAAAATCGGGGTAATCCACAGAGTCCGTTGAGTGAGTGCCCACATCCTCTACATCAAGTCCTAACTCCATCAGATACTGCTTCAACTCCTCTTTAAGGTCAAAGCCGCCGTGATCCGAACCGATCACGATTTTACTGTCCACATCTCTTTTGGAAGCCGAAGCTGATGAAACGATCGTGGAAGACGGAGATGCTTTGATGATCTCAATATAGTGGGCTTTGGCTAAATCGGCAGCGGCTGGTGTAACTACCGTGTGGGGACCTATCGGAATCTGAAATCTACGAGACCGCCAGGCGTCGATTACATCACGTTCCGTGAGTAGCTTTTTCATTGACGGTCAGTCTCGATTCTCTGTTTCATCGATCATGGGTACAAACCGCACGGCAATGCGCGCCTCCTTCCGAATAGACCCATCAGACTGTTTTGAAACTACGAGCAACTCCTGGCTGGCTTGTCCAACCGGTATTATCATCTTTTTTCCGGGTTTCAGTTGCTCTAACAACGGCTCAGGAATATGGTCTGGCGCTGCCGTCACGATAATGCCATCAAAGGGAGCGTATTCCGGCCAGCCCTGGTAACCATTGTCGCACTTGAGGGAAACGTTATAATAACCCAATTTCTTTAACCGACCCGCGACTTCAATAGCCAGATTTTCGTTTACTTCAATTGTATAAACTTGGTCGGCAAGTTCGGCCAAAACCGCAGCTTGATACCCGGAACCGGTGCCTACCTCGAGAACTTTTTCGCCTCCTTTCAACTCCAATGCTGCTGTCATGTACGCCACAATAAATGGCTGGGAGATAGTTTGATTGTCGCCAATCGGTAGTGGCGAATCGTCGTAGGCCAACTTCTCCAACCGTTCATCGACAAACCTGTGGCGCGGCACGTTTTCAATCGCTTTTATGACTAATGGATCGACGACGCCACGCGCCACAATTTGCCTTTGAATCATCTTCCGCCGCAATTCACGATAAGCGTCTGAGTCGCCATGTTTTAAGGAATTCTTTGTCTTGATATCAAGCAATTGTTAACAACCTGTTTCTTAAGATTCCCAAATTTGAATATAATAATTAATCTTTTAAGAATCAAAAATTAGTTTAGCCATATGGTAGGGTATGTATATTTTATTCATAAAAGTCCATTTTGTTCAAATTTTGTTGCGTTTTCTCGCTAATTACTCTTGCATTTTGAGTAAATGTTTCTCAACGCTCTTGGCCATAGCATTCAGGTTGTATCCACCCTCTAATAATGACACAAAGCGCCCTTCGGAGCACTCCTTGGCGAGGGATTTTACCGCCTCCGTTAGATGCGCAAACCCATCTTCGGTCACCTGCATGCTCGCAAGAGGATCGTCACGATGGGCATCAAACCCCGCCGAAATTAAAATAAAATCCGGATTAAAATCCCGTACACTCGGCATAATCTGTTTTTCAAACATTTTCAAATATTCTTGGTCTCCCAGGCCCGCTGTAGACGGCAAATTTAGGGTTGTCCCTTCTCCTTCACCCATCCCGCGGTCTTCAGATTTTCCGGTGCCAGGAAACCAGGGATACTGATGAATGCTGACATAGAAAACAGTGGCATCGTCATAAAAAGCATTTTGGGTGCCATTGCCGTGATGAACGTCCCAATCAATGATGCAGACCTTTTCGATCCCGCAATGTTTTTGCAAATATCGAGCAGCAATGGCCACATTATTAAATAAACAAAAGCCCATGGCTCGACTTCGCTCGGCGTGATGTCCGGGCGGCCGAACAGCGCAAAACGCATTCTCTACTTCGCTATTCATAACAGCGTTGCACGCCTCTACGGTTGATCCAACTGCTAAGAGGGTTGCGCGGTAGGAGTCCTCGCTCACAACCGTGTCCGCATCCAGAAACTGCAAGCCGGACTTACAAGCACCTTGTATCGTTTCGATATACGACCGCAAATGAATTTCTTCAATCCAATCCAACTCTGCTTCTTTTGGTTGCAGCCGAGTCAGACTGGCAAACACCTCGGAGCCATTCAAATAATCCATTAACCTTTGCAGACGTTCGGGGCGTTCGGGATGTCCCGGTCCGGTTTTATGATAGAGAAAGGAATCGTCATAAATAAAGCCGGTTTTGCTCAAGATTACTCCTTACAAAAAATTATGAACGAATTTCCAATGAATTTGAATTGCTGTTTAGTCGCTGAACGAAAGTCCCATTAAACAAAAAGACCCCTCCCTAACCGGCAAGTTATTGTTTTCATGCCGGGCGCGTTCATCCGATTGGAGCAGAAAAGGCTATGTTTATTCACACGCTATTTCGACACTTTTAGGCTTTTTTGTACCTCCACCTCTTCCTGCGGACCCATTATCTGAATCTGATAATTACCGGGTTCAAGCTTGCCGACTCTGCAGACCTCTTCGAACGGCACCAACACCTGCGCCACCATCTTACTCGAATCATGCTTGACGATGGGAGTTATCTCGATAAGTTCATTTTTTACATTGACATCGAAGCCCTCTAACGAATAGGCTGGCGATGGCAAATTGCCTTTTACTGTTACCTCAACGGTTTCCTGTTCGGAGACGGTTTTCTCCGATTCTATCGATTCGAAATATATTTTGTGCTGCACGGCTTTCCTCTCTTTCGGCGCCCCGTTCTTATGTGACGTACAACCGGTCTGCAACATTGCCCCTAACACAATGATGAGTAACATAACATTTAGCTTCTCGATCATGAGTTTAACCCTCAAAAATGGTTATCATTCAACGGTCTTCTTTGGCTTGATCCAAGAAATCCTCGATCCCCTTTATAATAGCTTCGGCCGCCTCCTCTTTATACTCGTCAGACTTGATTAAGATCTCTTCTTCCGGGTGCATAATGAACGCCGATTCGATGAGCACGGCCGGCATCTGCGGCGGTCGGCACAAGGCCAGATTGTCATAAAATAAACCAAAATTCCGGAGCTCCAATTCATCCAAAAGACGCTTTTGAATGGCTACAGCCAACGGATGGCTTTGAACATGATAGTAGTACGTACTCGTGCCCCGATTGGTAAATGGATCGACGCCGTCAGGCAGAGCATTGTGATGAATACTCAAAAGCAGATCCGCTTCCAAAAATGCGGCCATTTTCGTTCTCACGTCCAAACTGGCTCCGTGCTGACCTTCCCTCGTGAGAAAAACCTCCGCACCTTTATCTTCCAATTCTTCTTTAAGAACCATGGCCAATTGCAAATTGGCGTTCTTTTCTTTTAACCTTGTGGGTCCTATAGCTCCGTCCACAGGGCCATGTCCCGGATCAATGCAAATAAACAAACACTTGATTTCATACTTTTCCGGTGGCTTCTTAATTTCAATGACCAGATTTTTATCTTCATAGTAAGGATTAAATCCCCACTGCTGCTTATGATGCAATTCGACAGTCAGTTCATAGACTCCGCTTTGAGGTTGCGACCATTTTATCAGCTTTATGGTCGGATCATCAAAATCGTATCGAATCCAATCTGTGTTAGACGTAGCTCCGTAAACGCTTATTTTCAAAGCAGAGGGACTGCGAACTTGTTCAATCTTAAATGGCAACCGCTCCTGCAGATAAACTCTTACCTTCACCTTGTTCTCCAGTTCCTGGGTTCGAACCAACGACACCCGGCTTGATGGAATTGGAGTTCCTTTGGGAAGCAATTCCAAATTGCTTGCAGGCACCCACAGATTTTCAGAATCGGTCAAACGTGCTCTGTAGTAGTTTCCGTGCTTTCCCGTAATCAGCAATTTGACACCCTCCGGTAGAAACTGCTGGTAGCCCAACGCGGGACCGGTTCTGGCAACCGTAAGCTCTTCTTTTAGAACCGCAATTTGAGGTATCTGTTCATTGCGAACCGTAAGCTTGCCTGGTGCGGTCGCCTGCAGATGAATGCCATCCATGCCCTTAAGATTGAATATAATCTCGGCGCTATCAAGCCTGGTGTCATGCGGAATCTTAAACACGCCGGTGTACACCCCTTCAATGGGGGAAGACGCGGACGCCCGGCCATTACCAAAAACTGCTTCGCCCCAATCAAATACATTCCAGGGTTCGGTCTCGTTCATGGGGCCGTGTGCAATCAACCCCGGAATGGTACAGGTTGCCATCAGACCTGGGGTGGCTTTGAACGCAACGTGGATGTAGTCTCCTGAAAGCAGCTCAACATCTTCTTGGGGAAAAATATAGGTCGAATCGATCGCAAACGAATCCCGCGGAATCGTCGATAAAAACGGCCTTACGAAAACCTTGCGCACAACCTCCACGCTCTGAGTGTCGTGAACCGCCGTGCATCTGAAGCTGAAGTCACCAGAAGTCACAGGCACGACGCCAAGAAACGCTCCGTTTGGATAGACTCTGGTTGGTATTTCATTGACAAACACTTTGGCTTTTGGTATGTTAGTCGATCCGAAAACAAAGGTCGAATCGAACGCATTTACCGTTTGCTCTTCACGCGGATAAACCACATCAAGCTCAAGCTGAGAAAAAACCGCCTCTGTTTGAAAAATGAGGAAAATGGTTAATGTGCAAATCAAGCCTCGCATGGGGTCTTTCGAAAGCAGCCACAGAACGACTTGAGTTATAAATTTCGAATTAATTGTATTAATTAAAAGAAAGTGAATTTGATCCTAAAAGTCAAGAGACCAAAGCTAAGTGGAAACAAAAAATTAGAAACACCTGCTTATCAGCATCAGATCGTATATTGTTTCGAACACAGATGAACTCAGATGTGCGCAGATTTATTAGCTTGAACTATTCATGAATTTAATAACACTTGTAGAATATGGGTGAGCAAGAATATTATATTAATTAATGAACATGGGGTTATGGAGTGCTGGATCAATGGATTTATGGAACCACCCGCTGTCAGACCAGTACTCCAACAATCCATTAATGCTTCAACATCAAATCAAATGATTCCACATTTTTTTATTTTGTTTCAGATTCATGAATTATTCAGGTTAGATACGAGTTATGAAGAGTTGTGAAGAATCTATCCGTGAAACTGACTGAGAGTGAATTTTACTAAGAAGGAGACGTTGTCGGCGGGTTTTCTGGTTGGTTATTCTCAAACGGAAGCATATGACGCATGTGAAGTTCAAGTCACTGACATACTAAAATCAGCGGAGGTCTTGTGCGAATCTGTATCCCAAAACAAGAATTTGTATCGCAAAACAAATGCCGTGCCATCGGTTCGCCTGCGTTACATTTAGCTTTTGCGTTTCTCGTCTTCAATTTGGTGGACATGTTCCATGAGGACATTCTTGGGACAATTATTGAGGAAATGCTTGCAAGTCATGAGCAGGATGAAAAGATCATCCAATTGTCCGATAAACGGAATCATATCAGGCAGAAAATCGAAGGGGGAAACAACATAAATGAGTGCCAACAACAACAGAAGCTTGGGAGAAATTGGCATTCGTGGATCTTTGAGTAAACGCCAAAATAATTTGAAATAGTGCGGCAAATATCTGATGACGTGGATGAAAGCGATGGGATGGCGCAACCCTTCGGCGAACAATCTTCTGAAGCGAATCATGATTTTGTCAAATCATACTTTGCTGGCAAGTTCGCCAAAATTCATCCCGAAGCAGAACATCTACTTCCTGACCTTTCTTGATTTTCATCTGGTGGCCAGGAATCACCATGTAAGCATTGCTTTTTGCGAACGCCAAAACGTCTGCCGATCCTTTTGAGGCGATGGGTGTGGCAATCAAACTATTTTGCTGATAGTGTACCCAAGCAGGCGCATAATTCGCTCGCTTCGTCTTACTTCTGAAATCTTCGCTTAAAATGGCGGTGAGTTTGGGACTGTGCACTTGCTCAAAGCCCATCATCTTCCGCAATACCGGTTTCGCGATCACTTCAAACACCGTGCTTGCAGAAACCGGATTGCCAGGCAGGCCGAACACGAGAGTGTCTTTCCCGGTGCCGAAGACGGATGGTTTGCCCGGCTTGATATCAACTTTGTCATAGAGAACCTTCACGCCAAGGTTAGCAAAAACATCTTCCACCAAATCCAAATCGCCCATGGATACACCACCCGAAATAAGCAAGATGTCTTTTGTGAGGCCGTGCGCAATTTTCTCGCTGAGCTGATCCAGATTATCCGGGGCGATTCCCAACCATTCGGGGGTTGCTCTGCATTCTCGCACCTGGTTGAACAGAACATATCCGTTGCTGTTTCTGATTTGCCCGGCACGCGGCGTTTGCGGAACCTCCACCAACTCATCACCCGTCACCAAAATTCCAACAGTCGGCCTTCGAAAGATTTCGACCTCCCTCTTTCCCACTGTGGCCAACACGCCAATCACTGCCGGACTGATAAGCATTCCCTTCGTGAGCACTTTTTCTCCGCTTCTCAGCACCTCAGCTTTCTTTGCGACATGATTGCCGAGAATGACGCCTTCCAGTATCTTAACCTTTTCCTTGTTAATGGATTGAGTTTTTTCAACCATCTGAATGGTATCAGCGCCCTCAGGCACCGGCGCACCGGTCATAATCTTGGCCGCCTCGCCCTTGCCAACCCTGACTTCGGGATAAACACCAGCCGGAATAAACCCAACCACTCGAAGTTCAACAGGAGCATCGGTCACGTCGGAATGTTTAAACGCGTAACCATCCATAGCAGATTTGTCCCACGGCGGAATATCGATGTCGGAGTAAACATCTTGAGCCAGGACAAAACCGTTTACATCGAAAATGGAGACGGTTTCCGTTCCGATTGGCGATGTCTCGGCAAGCGCAATCTCAATGGCTTTTTGTACCGGAATCATATTGGATAACCGGGTAGAAATTTCAGATTAATATCGTTCAACTACGCGGAAGGGTTTGCCATGCTGGCGCTTGAATCGCTCACCGAAGGTTTCAGCGGCTTCCTCGGTTTCAAAGGCTCCCAACCAAACCAAATACAAGGTCCCGTTTCGAAGATTCTTTTCTCGAACCTCGACAGGCAAGCCCAAGTCCTTGCAGTAGTCCTTTAAATTGAGGGCATTGTTGACCTGGCTAAAAGCACCAATTTGCAGGGTATATTCTCCGCTGCCATTGGAAATATCCCCGTTTGAAAGCTCTTTGTCACCATAGATGTTTTCACGGAGTGCATTTAAGTCTTTTTTAGCCAGCTTTGTAAAAGGAGAACGCGAATTTTCTACCAAGTATTTTTTCAATTCCTCATAGCAAGCGTCATCCTTTTTTATTGCACACTGACTCGCCATCGCAAAATATCTTGCGTCGTGAATTGAGGGCGAGCGCGGAAATTTTTTTTCAAATTCCACAAACTTCTTTCGGGCCGAAATATATAATCCCCGGGAAAAGTAATACTGGGCTACCTTAAACAAGGCGTCTCCGGCGTACCTGGAGGTTGGAAACCGCTCCATGAGCTGCTCATATTTCTTGAGGGCCAACTCGGCATCGGCTTCAGTCAAGGCATCCAGGTAAAACTCGAATGCCGTTCCCCGATAGCGGTCCATCAAAGTTCGGATGTCCTGCCGAAGCCGTGACGGGTCGCTCTTGCGCAACAGTCTTTCTAAGTCGACCTCCGGTTCCTGGGAAAACAAAGCTGTTGCACTTAGCAACACGGCTGACCCCCATGTAAAAAGAAAAGTCAAATCACGTCTCCCTTTTTGAGAGAACAATGCAATTTGACTTTTTCGATCGACGTAACTAAAGTTACTAATTTCGAATAGAAGTCTCCCACTCAAGGCACTCCGGGCATCTCCAAAAAGGTTCTTCCGATTCATAACCACACAGTTTACATTTAAAAAACTCTTTTTGCTTCAGCGACTGCTCGATGATATCCAGAGCCTCTTGAACCGCCTTATCGTTGGCACCAGTCTTGTGGTACAATTTGACGAGATACTTCTTGGCCTGTTTGTTCGTTGGCTCTTGCTCCAAAACTTCCAAACTCGTATCGATAGCTTTTTCGATTTCGCCCTTTTTTTCATAAATCTCAATTAACGCGAGTCGAGCCATCAGATTGTTTGGTTGGGTCCGGATGATGTCCAAGTACAGGTTTTCAATTTCTCCAAAAACTCCCCCCTCGTATAGCAGTTGTTGGATACGCTCGAAGGCCAAATAGGATTGATTGGGCACTCTCTCCACAAACTCTTTAAGAACCTTGAGAGCATCTCTCTTGCGACTTTCCCTCCTGTAGGAGTCAGCAAGGTAAATATAGGCAGGAGGAGTTGTGGGATCAATTTTGATAGCATCTCGGAAGCAGTTTTGGGCTTCTTTCTCGTGGCCATTTTCGATGAACTGCATTCCTTGTTGAACTCGATATAAAGCGAGTCTACCGGATTTACGACCATTCTTTTTGTGCAATTGCTTGTAAGCCTGGAATGCATTCTCCCATTCTTCTTTTTGTTCATGAAGCTGGACCTTCATTTCCTTTGCCCAGCGCATATTCTTATCTTCTGCCAAAACTTTGTTGACAACACCCAACGCTTTATCGTATTCCTTGGCAGATTCGTAATCCTTCGTCAAGCTCCACAAAATATCGGAACGTTGTTTGAAAGTTAAACCACTTCGAACCGTCAGGTATTTGTGGACATTAATTGCGCGTTCAATCTGCCCCATCTCCCGAAGAATATCCCCGATTTTCAGATACGCGTCAACATTATTGCTGTCCTTTGACACGGCTTCTTTTAGCTTCTTCAAAGCAACTTCGCGATTCCCCTCGAGAAGCAGGTTCAAACCCTCCGCATAGTCAGCAGCGGCCTGGTCCACTGCTGTGGAGTCAGGACTCCGTTTGAATAAAAGAAATGCAACCATCGCAATGATTGCACTGACGATTACAAGGATCAGTATGGCTGTGAAATCCATGCTTGTTTTATTTTAAGTCTCTTCCTTAATATCAAATCCGGTTTCTTCCTCACTGATGGGTAGGTTTCGCAGGCTTTCAAGTTCATGCTGCATTTCCAGGTTCTTCTTTTTCAGTTTTCGGATTTCGCTCTTCAATTGAAGAACCTGAAACACAGACACGATGAGCCAAAACAGAACACCAAGGCCGAATGAGACATAGATTACCATCCACAATTGGACATTATGGTATTCCCACACATTGTGGAGAAAGACAACACGTGTGAGTTGATTGGTGTTCTGCAGGGCAAAACCAAAAACCAACAATATTACGACGACTGCCAAAAACCATCTAATGGCCCACATCGTTTCTCCCTCAGTTCAAATGATCATGAGCTAACTCTTTGAATCTTGCTCGGATGACTTTTCCTCGTCTTGTTGAGCAGCTTCGGCTTCCGTTTTAGCCTCAGCCATTTCAGACTCACTCTCGCTCTCGCCCTCAGCATCACCTTTCTTCTTAGCCTCAACCGCTTCAGACTCGCCTTCGCTCTCACCCTGAGCTTCTGCTTTCGTCTCAGCCTCAGCCGTTTGGGAATTGCTTTCACCCTTGACATCGCCTTTCGAATCCGTGGTCTCGGATTTTTTCTCCTTTTCGGTCCCCGAAACTTTAGCTTTTGCTGATTTCTTTTTGGCTCCAGAGCCTTCGACTTCTTTTTCGTATTCGGCGATGGCTTCTTCATCATCGACAGCAAATCCGGGTTGTTGGTCACTCGTCGCTTTGTCGGTTTCTTGTTTCTCCGAAAGAATAATCTTCTTATTCTCCTTGTTGAATTCAATCACGGAGAGCTCGAGTTCATCGCCAACTTTGTAAGCGTCCGCAGGTTTCCGGATGCCTTCCTTCTGTAATTGCGACATTGGCACAAAACCGTCCACACCATCAGGCAACTCGATGATCACACCCTTTTCAATCATGCGAACGATCTTGCCTTTGGTTGATGCTTTAGGTTGATAGGTCTGTTCAAATTCATCCCATGGATTATCAACGGTCTGTTTATATCCGAGCGAAATCCGGCGATTCTCTTTATCGATGTTTAACACCACCACTTCGACTTCTTCGCCTTTCTTAACCACTTCACCTGGATGCCGGATCTTCTTGGTCCAGGAAAGATCTGAGATATGAATAAGGCCGTCAATCCCTTCTTCCAACTCAACAAAAGCGCCAAAATTGGTTAAGTTTCGAACGATGCCTGTTTGTTTGGAATTTTCCGGATATTTGGCTTCGATATCCGCCCACGGGTCCGGCTCGAGTTGTTTCAGGCCAAGCGAAATCTTTCTTTCCTCATGATCGATATTTAAAATCTTGGCTTCAATAGTCTCGCCAAGCGAAACCATTTTCGAAGGATGCTTGATATGTTGGGTCCAGGACATTTCAGAAATGTGAATCAACCCTTCGACACCTTTTTCAAGCTCGATAAATGTCCCGTAATCCGAGATATTCACAACCTTGCCTGTAACCACATCCCCTTCTTTATACTTGTCCTTAACATTATCCCACGGATGGGGCTGCAGTTGCTTAAGACCCAATGAAATACGATCTTTTTCTTCGTTAAAATCAAGCACCTGCACTTTGATCTTCTCATCGAGGGAGACCACTTCAGAGGGATGGCTCACACGCCCCCAGGAAAGATCATTAATATGAAGAAGTCCGTCAACTCCACCTAAATCTATGAAGACGCCAAAATCGGTAATATTCTTGACGCTTCCTTCAAGGATTTGTCCTCTTTCAAGATTCTCGAGGATCTGCTCCCTTTGTTCTTTCATGCCCTCTTCGATGAGCACACGATGGGAAACGACAATATTTTTTCGCAATTCATTGACCTTGACAATTTTGAATTCCATCGTCTGGCCAATGAGGGCATCAAAGTCTCGTATTGGCTTGACATCTATTTGGGAACCCGGTAAAAATGCATCAACACCCATGAGGTCAACCACAATTCCGCCTTTGATTCTGCGCATACAGGTCCCCTCGATAGTCTCGTCATTTCTGTAGGTTTCCAGCACTTTCTCCCATTGCCGCATGAAATCGGCTTTTTTCTTGGACAGCACCAATTGTCCTTCGTTGTCTTCGACATCGTCCAAAAAGACCTCAATATCGTCTCCGACGCTGAGAGAGTCTGGATCCTTGAATTCGTCAATGGGAATGGTGCCTTCCGACTTAAAACCTATGTCAACGGAGACTTCTTTGTCATTGATTCCGAGCACTTTCCCCATAACCAATTCACCCTCAGCAAAATCGGTCAAAGTCTGCTCGTAGAGGTCCACCATCGCGTTGTACTCTTCCTCGGTGTACTCTTTTTCGTCTTCCAACTCCTCAAGGGTGTAAACCTCTTCTTCATTGGAGGAAACTTGGTTGCTTTGTTTCTTCACTTCCGTGGCATCACCTCCATTCATAAGTTTTGAGTCATGTTCATTATTTTGCGTAGCTTCCGGCATAAAAATGTACCTCCTTTATATTATTTTTTTGCGAACAGTCAATAAACTTTGGTTACGTTTTCTATTATAAAACCAACAACTTGTTCAAGGTTTAAGTTTGTCGTATCCAATTCGACCGCATCATTTGCTTTTCGCAAAGGAGCGATGCTTCTTTCTTTATC
>JABAHQ010006258.1_pt1 | contig 16511 bp, 18 predicted proteins | sample 7062091 | NCBI WGS metagenome assembly JABAHQ01 (sample SAMN14534359, study PRJNA622989) | marine sediment metagenome | biome: marine biome [ENVO:00000428]; feature: marine pelagic biome [ENVO:01000023]; material: deep marine sediment [ENVO:00002113] | place: India: Gulf of Kutch | collected...
CCATCGGAATGCGCATGGGCTCCTGCCCGCTCGGCGAATTCGAGCTTTACGACGAGCAAAAGCACGGCGATATGGACAAGAAAAAGAAAGAGGACAAGTAACCCCGGACTTTCACCCTCCGGGGTCCTGACCGGCGTGTGCGAGCCCTTGCCGCTCAACGGCCCGGGCCGCGGCCGGTCTCCATCACCGACAACCCGCCCCGTCCGCGCAGCGCGAGCCACTTCATGATGTCCTCGCGACGCACCATGCCGACCATCGCTCCCTTGTCCAGCACCGGCAGCTGATTAACATTGTGATTCGACAGGGAAAAAAGCGCCTCCGCGGCGTCATCGCCGGGCTCCACGGCGATCAGCTGCTCCACGGGCGTCATGAGCTGATCGACGCGTGTGTCGTCGCGCCGGTGCGGCTCCAGCCGACGCACGTCGTCGAAGGTCACCAGCCCCACCAGCTTGCCCCCGCGATAGACGGGAAAGGCGCGCTGATCGCTGCGCATCAGGTAATTCTCCACCAGTTCACGCACCGCCAGATCCGCTTCCACGGCAGCCAGATCCCGCTGCATGAGCCGCGAAACCGGTACGTTCTCCAGCGACTCCTTTACCAGCAGCTGCCGAAAACTGGTCAGCGCCGCACTGTAGAGAAACCAGCCGATCAGCATCAGCCACAAGCCACCGGGACCGGTGCCGAACACGGGCACCCGGATACCGAACAGCATGGCGATACCGCAAGCGATCAGCAGCCAGGCAAAGCCCCGCCCCATGGCGGAGGCCCACTGTGTGGCCCGGTGCAGATCCCCGGTAATTCCCCACAGGGCGGCTCGCAGTACCCGTCCGCCGTCCAGGGGAAAGCCCGGCACCATGTTGAAGATCGCCAGGACGATATTCACGTTGCCCAACCAGAACAGCAGCGAGGCCAGCGGACCGAGCTGGCTGAAAAAGGCCTGTGGATCCGAGGGGTCCAGTTCCAGCGGCCCCGTGAGCATGCCCATCAGACTGAGACAGAAAAACCCGACAACCAGACTGGTCAGCGGCCCGACAATGGCCATCCACAATTCCGCGCGCCAGGCGTGGGGTTCGCGATCCATCTGCGCCATGCCCCCGAAGATGAACAGGGTGATGCGATCGACCCGGATGCCCCGGGCCCTGCCCACCAGGGCGTGGGAAAGCTCGTGGACCAGCACCGAAACCAGAAAGAGCAAGGCCGCCCCCAGAGCCGTCCCCCAACGCAGCCCGGCTTCCCACTCCGGGTGCCATTGGGGGAAGACGGCGGAGGCCAGCAGGAAGGCGATCAAGGCGAAAATAATCAACAGACTCCAGTCCAGCAGAATCTCGATACCGGCAATACGGCCTGCTCGAATAGCACCCATGCATATCTCCCGCGGTTGGAAATTTCATCAAATGCCCACAGTATAGATAGGGACAAAGCCAATGACAGACTCTATTCTTGATGCTGAGCGGTCTGTAGGGGCCGCTCATCGTCCAGCGGACCGGCGCATCGTGCGCCGGCGAAACGGAGGATCGCAATCGGTATGGAATTCAAGGATTACTACCAGACCCTGGGTGTCAAGCGGGATGCCAGCCAGGACGAGATCAAAAAGGCTTATCGCAAGCTGGCCCGCAAGTACCACCCGGACGTCAGCGAGGAAACGGATGCCGAACAGCGCTTCCAGGAAGTTTCCGAGGCCTACGAAGTGCTCAAGGATCCGGAGAAGCGCGCCGCCTACGACCAGCTCGGCAGCAGCTGGCACTCCGGCCAGGACTTCCGCCCGCCGCCGGACTGGGACGCCGGGTTCGAGTTCAGCGGTGGCGGTTTCACCGGCACCGACTCCGGCGCTTTCAGCGACTTCTTCGAGGAGCTGTTCGGCGGTCGCGGTCGGCGCAGCAGCCACTTCCACACGCACTTCGGTGCCCGGGGCGAGGATCACCATGCCAAGATCCTGGTCGATCTGGAGGACGCCTTCCAGGGGGCCAGTCGGGTCATTACCCTGCAGATGCCGGAGGTGGACAATCAGGGGCGGGTGCGCACCCGGGACCACTCTCTGCGCGTCTCGATCCCCCGGGGGATCACCCCCGGGCAGCAGATCCGGTTATCGGGCCAGGGCGGCGCCGGCATGGGCCGTGGAGAGGCGGGAGACCTCTATCTGGAAGTGCAGTTCCGCCCCCACCCCCTTTATCAGGTGGACGGTCGTGACCTGCACCTCTCACTGCCCGTCACGCCCTGGGAAGCCGCGCTGGGGGAGACCGTGCAGGTTCCCACACCCGCGGGCAAGGTGGACCTCAAGGTCCCGGCGGGTTCCAGCTCCGGCAAGAAACTGCGTCTAAAGGGCCGGGGCCTTCCCGGCAAGACTCCGGGAGATCTCTACGTGACACTGCAGGTCGCCGTGCCGCCGGCCGACAGCGAGGAGGCCAGGAACCTCTATCGGCAAATGGCGGACAAACTGGCCTTCAATCCACGCTCGAACATGGGGGTATGACAGATGGCGCAAGAGCGAGGGGAACCGGCACTGGTCCTCACCGAAGAAGTGGAACTGAGCATCGGCGAGATCTCCCGGGCCTGCGCCGTCCAGCCGGACTGGGTCCTGGAGCTGGTGACGGAGGGGATCATCGAGCCACTCGACGAAAACCGGCAACAATGGCGTTTCAGCGGCACCACTCTGCGGCGGGTCCGCACCGTGCGGCGGCTTCAGCAGGATCTGGGGGTGAACCTCGCCGGCGCGGCCCTGGCCCTGGAGCTGCTGGACGAACTGGACACCCTGCGGCAGCGGGTGCGGGTTCTGGACCAGCCCTGATCGGCGGTCAGCGATAGTCCCGAGCGGCGATATGCCGCAGGCGCTCGAGAAAGTTCTCCAGCGCCGATCGGGACGGGAAATCGATGTCGTACTTGTTGTGGAAGTGAATGGTCAGGCTCACCTGATCGTCACGCAGGAAGACGGTGTAGCCGTCGAAATCCGTACTGACCCGCAAGCCGTCCAGACAGTAGTCCTCGCCGTCCTTCTCGCCGTGCTGGGTCACCTTGGTGAACACCTCCAGCGCCTGACGAACGTCGATTTTGTGCTCCATTGTTCGGCTCCGGTTTCAAGGTTCCGGCTTTCCGGATGATGGCACGGGGGCAACCCCGACCAACACCCATGCAATAACCAAAGGTTATTTTTATACTGAAAAATCATCATTTCAGGATATGGTTTGTCGCCCCCATCTTATGGGGTGTAACACGAAACATTGCCAAAAGGAGGCAAACCATGATGACGATTTACGGCTTTTTCCTGGCCATGCTGACCGCCATCGCGATCGACGACCTGTTTCCCCGCAAAAAAGATCGGAAAAACCGCAAAGCCCGGAGCTGATACCGGCCCATCCCCCTTATCGCCAGGGCGCCGCGGTAAGCCCCGGGCTCGCCTCTCCGGGCTTGCGCCGTACAGGTCTGCCCGGCCGCGAAGATCGGCCCGCTGACACCCCGTCACCGAAAACACCGGGCAATCGGGCCTTCAGGCATCGGCCTCCGCGGCAACCGGTTGCCGCCGATAAAAAGGCTGAACGGCCAGGTAGAGCAGCAACGCGCTGACGATCCCCGGCAGCCCCTCGTAAACACCGGTGTGCAAACCGGCCAGTCGCCACAAGGTGGCCACCCCCAGACCGGTGATAGACATGGCGAACATCAGACTCTGGGGAATGCGACGCCCCGCCGCCAGCACCACCAGTATGGGCGCGAAGGCGGATGCCAGCCCCGACCAGGACATGATCACCAGGCTGAACACCGACTGCCGGCTAAGCAGCGCCCAAAGCAGCGCGATAAGGGTGATCGCCACAGTGAAGACCCGGAGCACCCAGGTCTTTTCAATCTTGTGGGGCAGGATATCGTGGGTCATGGCCGCCGAGCAGCTCAGCAGCAACGAATCGGCCGTGGACATGGTGGCCGCGAAGATACCCGCCAGAACCAGTCCCACCAGCACCGGAGGGAACAGGGTCTGGGCCATCATGGGCAGCGCCAGCTCGGCGTCGAAAGTGCCGGCATCCGGCAGATAGATCCGCGACAGCATCCCTACCCCGGTGGCCATGGCGTAGAAGGCCGTGAACCACAGGTAATACCAGACGCGGGCCCTGACGATATTGTCGGCATCGTCCAGTGCCATGAAGCGGATCATCACGTGGGGCTGACCGATCACCGACAGCCCGGCGCAGAACCAGCCCAGAATAAAGATCAGCAGGCCCGTCAGACCGGGCACCACCACGTCCCTGGGAAAGGGATCGAGAAAGCCCTCCACGCGGGCCATGTCGTTTACTACCGCGTCCATGCCGCCGTAGGACACCACCGCGGTGACCAGCAGCGCCGCCATGGCCACGATCATCACCATGGACTGGGCGGCGTCCGTCCAGATGGAAGCGCGGATGCCGCCGGCCATGCAGTAGGCGGCCACCATCACCGCGCCCATGACCGCACCGGCCCAATTGGGCCAGTCCAGCATCACGCTCAGGGCCTTGCTGCCCGCCACCAGCTGGGCGCCGGCATAGGCCAGCAGCAACACCAGGGAAATCAGGGCGGCCAGTACCTGCCACTGGCGATTGGAAATGCCGTACCAGTGGGCCAGAGTCCCGGGGTAGCTGCTCTGACCGGAACGCTCGGCGGCGTAGCGGATGCGCTTGTGAACCAGCAGGGAGGCCACCAGATCGCCGGCGATCCAGCCCACCATCAACCAGAAGGCCGCCAGACCGGCGGTGTAGGTGTAACCGATGACGCCGATGAACATATAGCCACTGTTGTTGGTGGCCACCGCCGACAGGCCCACCAGCCAGGGCTTGATGGAATGCCCGGCGACGTAATAGTCCGATTTGGTGTTCTGGCTTCGCCAGTGGGAGCTGATACCCACGGCGGTGAAGAAGAGGAGAAAACAGACAAAACTGACGATGACGCCCATACCACCCCGCTTGTTCTCGTTGTTAGCGATGTGCCCGGCGACGGCCAGCGCCGGGCCTTCACGACATTACCGCCATTGTATGCGGAATCGGCGCCGCTTGCAGGGGCGCCTCGTGCCGGGACTCGCTCTCAGGCCGCGCAGATGGCGTTGCCGTGGTCGTGCACTTCCACCAGGTTGCGGTGCAGACTCTTGACGGCGGCGTCGTAGTCCTGCTCGTCGATAACGAACTGCATATCCACCTGGCGCATGGACTGATGCACCGCCAGCACGCTGATGCTTTCCTCCGCCAGGGCCCCCACCGCCCGGGAGAGGATGCCCGGCACCTTCATATCACTGCCGATGGCGGACACCAGCGCCACCCGGCGCACCTGGATGCGGCTGTCCGGGTGCAGCTCCTCGATGGCGGCGCGGATACGATTGGCGGTCTTCAGATCGCAGGCCAGATAGTGGGTAATACTGTTGGCGGTGACGTCCTTGGTGACCACCTCGCCCCGGTGGCGCGCGATCACATGGAGAATATCCCGATCGTACTGGTGAATCTGTCCCATCATGTTGGGCTCGATGCACTCGATGGCGTGAACATCCGTGCGCCCGGCAATGATTTCCACCCGGGGGTTCTCGCTGACGTAGTCGCCGGTAACCAGCGTGCCGCCGTGGTCCGGCTCGAAGGTGTTCTTCACCCGCAGCGGAATGTCGTTCTGGCGCAGCCCCTTCGCGGCCCGGGGGTGGATGGCCTCCATCCCCAGGTTGGCCAGCTGATCGGCCACGTCGTAATTGGTGCGGCCGATGGGCACGGCGTTGTCCGCGCCCACCAGCCGCGGATCGGCGCTGCTGAGGTGGAATTCCTTGTGAATCACCGCTTCGCCGGCGCCGGTGAGTACCGCCACGCGACTGAAGGTCATCTCGCTGTAACCCCGGTCGAAGGTGGCCATCAATCCCTGGCTGGTATGGGCATAACCGGTAACGATGGGCAGTTCGCTGGAGACGTCCACGTCCTCGAAGGCCGCGTGAATGCGCTGATCCAGATCCAGGTGCCGGTCGCAGTGCCAGCCGCTGAGATCCACGAAACGGGCATTGATGCCCTCCTCCCGCAACAGCTGCGTCAGATTCCAGGCACTGTGGGCTTCCCCGAGGCTGGCGAGCATCTCCCGGACGGTTTCCAGGTGGGCATCCAGATGAAAGTGCCCGTGCTGACAGAGCCTCTCCAGATCCGCCAACCGGTCGCGGGTCTCCTCCACGCGCTCGTCGACGAACCGGTTGGCGCGTTCCCGGATTCCGGCGTCGGCGAAAAACCCGTCATTGAGGCTGTGGAACCGATCCTTGAGTTCGTTGAGCAGCGCCTGCCAGTCGCCGTCGCTATCGCTGGCGAAGAGTGCGAACACCCCCGGTCGGCCGGTTTTCTTGCCTTCCAGCAGAATATCGGTGATGCCGCCGTAGGCGGAAACCACGAAAATCCGGTTGTAGAGCTCCGTCGCCCGGCTGCCCTTGTAGATAATATTGTCCCGCACGGCAGCGTAGTCGCTCATGGACGTGCCGCCGATCTTCTCAACAGTATGCATGGCCTGTCGCTGGTACCTTGTCGGTCTGTAAATCAGTGAAAAAGGAGGGACCGACCCGCCGTACGGCGGGCCGGGTAACGAAAGGAAGGATCAATCGTCCTTGACTTCCTCGCCGCTCAGTTCGTAAGCGCCTTCCGCGTTGTGCACTTCCTTGCCGTGCAACGGCGGATTGAAGACACAGGCCATCTTGCATTCCTCTTCGGCCCGCAGGATGTGCTTGTCGTGCTGATCGAGGATATAGATGGTGCCGGGCCCGATCTCGTGAACCTCGCCGGTGGCCTCGACCTCCACGGACCCCTTGCCGGAAATGCAGTAAACCGACTCCAGGTGGTTCTGGTAATGCAGGTGCAGCTCGGCACCCTTGTAGATAGTCGTGATATGGAAGGAAAAGCCCATATTGTCGCCCTTCAGCAACAAACGGGTGCTTTCCCAGCCTTCGCTGACAATGCGACGATTGCCTTGTTCGCATTCCTTGAGGTTTCTGACAATCATGGATACACCTTTGCTGATGAAGAATTATTGGCTGACGATCAGTTTGAGGGGAGCTTCCCAGTCGTCGGAGAAGAAATCCTGCTCCTCGGGCACCCGGGCATCACCGCCCAGCACCTCGCGCACACTCTCCTCGACGATATCCAGCCCCTTTTTGAGGTTCTCGTCGCTGATCATCAGAGTGCACAGGCACTTGACCACATGGTCGTCGGCGCCGCTGGTCTCGATAATCAGCCCCTTCTTGAAGGCGAGGCTGGTGATCTTGTCAGCCAGCTCCCCGCTGACACAGTTTAGACCCTGAAACATACCTCTGCCGCGTGCAGTCATATTGCCGCCGCCGTACTGTTCGACGATCGCATCCAGCCGCTCGGCGATGTACCGCCCCTTGCGCTGGATGTCCCGGGCGAAACTGTCGTCGGCCCAGTAGTGATTCAGCGCCGCCGTGGCGGTAACGAACGCCATGTTGTTGCCCCGGAACGTACCATTGTGCTCGCCGGGCTGCCACTGATCCAGCTCCGGGCGCAACAGCACCACAGCGAAAGGCAGGCCATAGCCGCTCAGGGACTTGGACAGGGTGACGATATCCGGACGGATACCCGCTTCCTCGAAGCTGAAGAAGGTGCCGGTGCGACCGCAGCCGGCCTGGATGTCGTCCACGATCAGCAATACCTCGTGCTTCTTGCACACGGCCGCCAGGTTGCGCAGCCACTCGGTACTGGCGGCGTTGATTCCCCCCTCGCCCTGGACGGTTTCCACGATCACGGCGGCGGGCAGATCCACGCCACTGGAGGAGTCGCTCAGCACCTTGTCGAGATAGGCGGTGGTGTCCACGTCCGGCCCCAGGTAGCCATCGTAGGGCATGCGGGTGACGCCGCCCATGGTGATGCCCGCCGCGCCCCGGTGGTGGGAGTTGCCGGTAATGGCCAGCGAGCCCAGGGTGACGCCGTGAAAGCCGTTGGTGAAGGAGACGATATTCTCCCGACCGGTGACATTGCGCGCCACCTTGAGGGCCGCCTCCACCGCGTTGGTGCCGGTGGGGCCGGTGAACTGCACCACGTACTCCAGTCCGCGCGGGCGCAGGATCCGGTCGTTGAGCGCGTTGAGGAAGTCCTCCTTGGCGCAGGTATGCAGGTCCAGTCCGTGGGTAATGCCGTCGCCCTCGATGTACTCGAGCAGGGCTTTCTTGAAGATATCGTTGTTGTGACCGTAATTCAGGGTGCCGGCGCCGGCCAGGAAATCCAGGTACTCGTTGCCTTCCTTGTCGTACATGAACTCGCCCTTGGCCCGCTGGAAGAGATTGGGGAAGGAGCGCGCGTAGCTCTGAACTTCGGATTCGATTTCGTCGAAAATTTTCATGGGTTCCTCGGGTAATGGGTCTCTGGCGGGCCCTCGCGGGCCCGCCCGGTTATTTCCAGGGGCCGATGGAGAACAGCACTTCGTCCTCGTGATCGCCGCCGAAGTGGTCATCGCCGGAGAACAGGACCGACTTGTTCACCGGCGCGTCCCGGTCCCGGGCAAAGGACAGGAACATGCCCATGGAGGGTTCATTGGACGGAGTGACCGTGGTGTGCATGTGGTTGACGCCGCGATCGGCGAGGCGGTCCGCCAGATGGTTGAGCATGCGCTTGCCCATACCCTGCCCCCGGGCGGCTTCCGACACGGCCACTTGCCAGATAAACAGAACATTGGGCTCGCGAGGCGGTATATAACCGGAGATGAACGCCACCATCTCGCCATCGTCCCGCTCCACCTTGACGCTGGTGTCGGCGAAGTGGTGACACTGAACCAGATTGCAATAAACGGAGTTCTCGTCGAGCGGCGGGCAGGCCGCGATCAGACGGTGTACCCGCAGCCCGTCAGTGGATACCGGCGGACTGAAAACGAACTCCCCCTCCCGGACACTGCGATTGCCTTCACTAGCAGATGATGCCATAACTTTTACACTTCGAAATAAATTTAAAGGGCTTTATAGGTGCAAATCACTGAATTGAGCGGCTTATTGCACCCCGATTTTCAAATTTATATTGTACTCTAAATATAAAAAAATGCAAAATAGACGTTGAAAAGGCGGCGACAGGCCGTCGACACTCATCAATCGGATACAACCGCACTATCGTGAAAGTATTGAACGAACTGTCCACAAGCGACGAACGGGTGATGGACGACGTGCTGGTGGCGCTGCGCCGTCTGATTCGCGCCACCGACCTGCACTCCAAGCACCTGAGCAAGACCGCCGGGCTCACGGCCCCCCAGCTGCTGGTGCTCCAGACCCTGAAACGGCTCGGCGAGGTAACGGTGGGCGACATCGCCCGCGCCATTTCCCTCAGCCAGGCGACGGTGACCACCATCGTCAACCGGCTGGAGAAACGCGGCTACCTGCTGCGGGAACGCTCCGTAACGGACCGCCGCAAGGTGTACGTGCGTCTGACCCCGGCCGGGGACGCCTTTATCGAGGATGCCCCCACCGCGCTGCAGGAGCGCTTTATCCGCCGCTTTTCCAGCCTGGATAGCTGGGAACAGTCCATGATTCTGTCCTCCCTGCAACGGCTGGCGGCGATGATGGACGCCGAGGGGCTGGATGCTTCCCCGGTGCTGGACGTGGGCGACCTGGACCGTCATATCCACCAGGAGCGCGAGAAAAACCGGGCCTGAACCGAACGGCACTCATTTGTGCAGGAATGGGGGAAGCAGGCCCACCATCTGGATGACTGCGGGGTGTATCGAGCAGGACATGCGGCTCCCGCAGGCGCTGCCGGTCAACGGGCGTCCCCCGGCGCCAGGGGCAGCACCACCTCGAAGACGACGCCGCCACCGTCCGGTCGATTGCGGGCCCGGATACGGCCGCCGTGGTGCTCGGCGATCACCCGGGCCACATACAGACCGATGCCGAAATGCCCGCCGCCGGAACGCTCGCCGCTCATCAATTGAAAGATCGCCTCCAGGCGTCGCTCCGGGATAAGGGGCCCGCGGTTGGCAACCTGCAGCCGACAGCGCCCGGTTTCCGACGTCAGGCTCACACGGACCGCCGGCTCCCCGGTCCGTGGCGCGTCGCGGGAAAAATCCCGGGCATTGTCCAGCAGCTTGTCCAGCAACATTTCCAGGTGCTCGCCGGAAGCGCGCACCCACACCGGATTGCCGGGCACATCCACCGCCGGGGGCCTTTCGTCCAGGGCCGCCTGGTGATAAAGGTAGGTCCGCAACAGGTGCGCCAGATCCAGACGCTCCCGATCCTCGCTGTCCAGGGCCTCCTCCAGACTCGCCGCCTCGGCAAGCGCATCCACCACATGGCCGATCCGATCCAGACCGCGCCGGGCGCTGTCCAGATAGACCGCCCCGTCGGAGCGCCCCTCGAGGCGATCCAGGGAGGTGGCTATCGTGTTGAGGGGGTTGTTGATCTCGTGACGCAGGGTGCGGGGAATGTTGGCAAGAAAGCCCTGGTGCCGGACCAGCCGCTCCAGCAGCGTATCGATGGTACGCCCCAGCTCGCCGATTTCGTCATCGCGAGCGGAATCGCGCAGCGGCACCGGTTCCCGCAACCGGCCCGTGTCGTCGACGTTGGCGGCGGCATCCCGTCCCAGGCGCCGGATGCGCCAGGTCAGCCAAAGGGCGAACGCCAGCAGAACCCCCGACACCAGCCCTGTGCCGAGCACCGTCAGGCCCGCCAGAGTCTCCAGACTGCGGCGCTGCAGCTGCAGGATGCGGTCGGTGCTTTTCTCCAGCAGCAGCACACCCAGGATCCGACCCTCGGCACTGATGGGCTGGGCCGCGGTGATAATACCGGCCTCGCCGTCCAGTGAGCGCCGGCGCCGGGCCACAGCTTCCCCCGCCAGCGCGCGGCGGTAGACGGCATCGTTGCGGGTGTGCACGGTATCCGGATCGAAATCCCGAAAACGTTGCGGCGCCTGCCCCACCGCCAGACCGCTGAGACGGCTCAGCAGCAACTGCCACCAGGGGCGCGCATCCGGCTGTCCGGCTTCCACCGTCCGCTCCGGCGGTTGCAGATCCCCCACCACGGCGCGCACCCGCTGGCGATCGTCCACCAGCCAGAGACGGGCATTGTCCACGGCGAAATCCCGCAACAGCGCTTCCACTTCCGCCGACCGGGCAATGACCGGGTTGTAACTGCGCCCGGTCAGCGGCTGAAAGGTGCTGGTCACCCGGGGCTCCCGGCCCCCGCCAGCTCTGTCCACCACCGACAGTCCCAGCTGCTGGCGCTGCCCCAGCCAGGCCAGGGGCAGACGAAACTCGAGATCGTACCCGCTCGCGCCGGCCACCACCCGGGCCCGGGCGCCGGTTTCCGGCATGTTGCCCTTCGGGTAGCGCCAGTCGGTGCGCATACGCCAGACGCTGGCGGAGCCGTTGCCCTCAAACGCCAGCAACAGGCGCAGGTGATCGCCGTTGCGGTCCCGCAGATGCAGCCGCAGGTGGTCGCCCCGATCCAGACGGGCCACACCCGGATGGCGGCTCACGGGGGTCGTATCCGACACTTCCACCAGCCCGTAGAGCCAGCGCCCCTGCTCGGTCAACAGCAGCGAAAAACGCGGGCCGGCCCCCGCCTCTCCGAAGGTCTGACGCAGATCCCGCAACGCCCGCCAGTCGTCGGCATAACCGTCCAGCACCTTGTGTCCCCGGGACGGGTAGAGCGGCAACGCGGTGACACCCGTCGGGGCACCGGGCAGATCCTCGAACAGCTCCGGCCGATTGCCCAGCAGGGTGGCGATCCCCCGCGCGGTAAGCAATTGGGCCTGCTCCTGACCTTCCACCAGAAAACCCTTCATGGCCTCCAGGGACTGGAATCCCAGCCAGGGAACCACCAGCACCACCGCTGCCAACCACACCAACCGCCGCGCCAGTCTGGACGAACCGCGGGCCATGACCGTCACGGCTCCCGCCAGCGGTACCCGAAACCGTACTCGTTACCGATGGCGTCGAAGGCCGGCTCCAGCTCCCGCAGCTTGCGCCGCAGGTTGCGCATATGGGTGTTGATGGTGTTGTGGGTGACCCGCTGCTGAACCGTGGCATTCATCAGGCTCTGGTAGGACACCGGTTGATTGACGGTACGCACCAGGCGCGCCAGCAGACGGAATTCGGTGAGTGTGAGATCCAGGGGCCGACCGTCCCAGTCCGCCTGCATGGCCGCCTCGTCCAGTCCCAGACGGCCGACACGGCGAATGCGCTGCGCTTGCTGCGGACGGGCCCGGATTTCGGTAAGACGCAACAGGGAAATCACCTTCTCCGCCAGAAAGTCCAGGCCGATAGGCTTGGGCTGGTAATCCCAGGCACCCAGTCGCAACCCCGATATACGGTCGATCTCGTCGATGCGCTCGGTCAGAAACAGGATCGGCAGATCCGGATAGCGGGCCAGAAGCTCGCTGCACAGGCGAAACCCGCCGTCCCGCTCCGGTCCGAGGATGATATCCAGAATCGCCAGATCCGGCGGGTGCTGCGCCAGCGCCGTGGCTGCTTCGCCGCGATCGGCGTAACCGGACACGTCGAACCCGCGGGCCTCGATGGCCTCGCGGTAATGGCGGCGCTGATCGGCATCGTCCTCGACGATGGCAATGCTGGTCATGCCCGTGGCTCCTCCGGCCGACACTGATCCGGTTACATGATAACCCCTCGGAGCGCGAAGACGGCGTCCCGGGGCGCAATCCACGATTTCTCCATTTTCTGCGACGGTTTTCTCCACGCTCTTGCGCTGCAATGAAATCCCGTGAACGCAAGGGAGGAAAACACCGTGCAAGAATTCATTCCTGTCACCGACGAGATGCTGGAGCGCGACCCCGCGCTCTGGGAACAGCTGGTTCCCTTCCACGTGGATCGCCCCTGCCGGCACCTGGAAGCGCAGCCGCTGGCATTGACCCCGGTCGACCTGCAGAGCGACATTCCCGGAGGGGATCGGCGCGATACCGGGGGAACGGCATCATGATCGGACACCACCTGGTGCGCAATCTGCTGCTAATGCCGCTTCTGGCGCTGTCGGCCGCCCTCGCTCAGGCCGGCTTCCGCTCCGTGGAAAGCGGCACCCTGCTGCTCGCCTCGCCGAAGGGCGAGCCGGAACCTCGCCGCGCGGCGCCGACACTGGACACCTCGGTGGATATCCGTGTGACCGGCCCCCTGGCACGGGTTCGGGTGGAACAGCGTTTCCGCAATCCCGGCGACCAATGGACCGAAGCCGTCTATCTGTTTCCGCTCCCCGAGACCGCCGCGGTGGACCGAATGCGGCTGAGGGTCGGCGAGCGGACCATCAAGGGCGAAATACGGGAGAGGAAGGCCGCCCGCAGGGAGTACGAGCAGGCCAGCCGGGAGGGCAAGCGAGCGAGCCTGGCCAGGCAGCAACGGCCGAACCTGTTCACCACCCGGGTGGCCAATATTCCGCCCGGGGGCACCCTCGAGGTCACTATCGAATACCAGCAGGCTGTCACGAAAGACGGCGACCAGTACAGCCTGCGGTTCCCCATGACGTTGACCCCCAGGTACATTCCCGGCTCTCCCCTGCCCGGCGGCGACGACGGCGGCGCTGCGGCGCCGGACACCCATCGGGTGCCGGACGCCTCCGCCATCACATCGCCAAGGGGGCTGCAGGGGGAAAACCACCACCCGACACGGCTCACCCTGGATCTGCGATCCGGTTTTCCCCTGGCAGCGGTCACCAGTCTCCACCACCCGGTCAACGGCGAGAACCTGGCCCCCGACCACCGCCGCGTGCATCTGGACGCCGGGGCCCACGGGGCCAACCGGGATTTCGTCCTGCGCTGGCAACCGGCCGCCGGAGCACAGCCACAATCGAGCCTGTTCACCGAAAGTCTGGGGGACGAGACCTACAGCCTTCTGATGCTCAGCCCCCCGGATCCGGACCGGCTGCCGGCTCCCGATCCCCGGGAGCTGATTCTGGTCATCGACACTTCCGGCTCCATGGGGGGCGAATCCCTGCGCCAGGCCAAACGCGCTGTGCTGTGGACCCTGAATCGGCTCAGACCGCAGGACCGGTTCGATATCGTGGAATTCAACAGCGCCACCAACCGCCTGTTCGGCACGCCCCGCAAGGCGGGCGAGCGGCAATTGCGCCGCGCGCGGCACTTCGTGCGGGGGCTGCGGGCGCGCGGGGGAACGGAAATGCGCCCGGCACTGGAGACGGCCCTGTGCGGCGGCTGCGGCGATCCGGAATCGCTGCGCCAGGTCATCTTCCTCACCGACGGTGCCATCGGCAATGAAGAGGAGCTGTTCCGGGTCATCGATAACCGACTCGGCGACAGCCGGCTGTTTACCGTGGGCATCGGCAGCGCTCCCAACACCTGGTTCATGCGCAAGGCGGCGCAGAACGGACGCGGCACGTTCACCTACATCGGCGACCCGGAACGGGCGGCAAACACCATGGCCGGGCTGTTCCGGCGTCTGGAATCGCCACTGCTGACGGATATCCGCCTGGAGAGCGGCGACACCGACCTGCGGGTGCTGCCACGCCCCGTGCCCGACCTCTACGCCGGCGAACCGGTATTGCTGCGGCTGCGCGGGGCTTTGCCCGGGCAACTGACTCTCACCGGCGAGCTGGGGGGCAAACCCTGGCGCAGCACCCTCGATACCCGAGAGGCGATCGCCCGGCCCGGCATTCACGCCTACTGGGGCCGGCAACGCATCGAGTCCCTGCTGGATCGGCGCCGCTTTACCCACAAACGGAACGAGCGGGACGATCTTCGCCAGCAGGTGCTGGATACGGCCCTGCATCATCATCTGGTGAGCCCCTTCACCAGCCTGGTGGCAGTGGATCGAACGCCGGTCAAGCCGCAGGAAGCGACGGGCGAGCGCCACCTGATGGCCAACAACAGCCCCGCCGGCACCCGATTCGGGCTGGCGCCGACCGCCACTCCCGCCGTCCTGCGCCTGCTCCTGGGGGTGGCCCTGCTGGTGGCGGGGGGCGGCCTGCTGTGGCTGCAACGCGGCAGCGAACGGGAAGATATCGTCCGTGGCGAATCCCTGATGAGGGGGCGGCAATCCCGATGAAGGTTCTGCGAAGACCGCCGCGCCGGCTGACCCGGACCTTGCTGCTGGCGGGCCTGGTCCTGACGGTCTCCGGCGCCTGGATCCCCGTCAAGGCCTGGGTCGCGCACCAGCTGATCGCCGTGGCCTGGCAACGGGGGCTTGCCAGCGGCGAGCCGCCGGGACGCCCCTGGCCCTGGCTGGACACCCGACCCGTGGCACGGCTGCGGGTACCGGGTCTGGATCAATCCCGGGTGGTGCTGGCGGGAGACAGCGGCCAGGCGCTGGCCTTCGCGCCCGGTTATCGCCGCTCCAGTGCTGCCCCGGGGCAACCGGGCACGGCACTGATCAGCGGCCACCGGGATACCCACTTCCGCTTCATGGCCGATCTGGAACGGGGTGACGAGCTGCAGCTGACCGACCCACAGGGGCGGACGTTTCGCTACAGAATCTCGGAGCTGAAAGTGGTATCGGCGGCGGCGGAGCTGACATCGGACCCTCGACACAGACGCCTGGTGCTCGCCACCTGCTGGCCTCTGCACGGTTTGGACCCGGGCACGGACAAGCGCTATCTGGCCATCGCCCGCTACCTGGGTCCGCTGTCTCAGTCCAGCAGTTCGCTCACCGCCAGCCAGTAATCGTCCATCAGTTCCCGCAACACCGGCAGTACCGGGTCGCACAGTGCATCCACCGACTTCCAGCGCAGCAGGTCGAGATCGCCGCAGCCCCGGGCGGCGTACTCCCAGTCGATCAGACGCAATCCGCCGGCGGTATCGATGACATTGCCGGGATTGATGTCGTGGTGAACCGGCAGGGGTTGCCAATTCCCCGCCTGAAATCGGCGGATGCCCTCCTCGTGGCGGGCCGTCGCGCGCTCGAGCATCGGGGGCACGGTTCCACCGCGGGAAGCGATGACATCCCGGTAGTGGCACAGGTGGCCCCAATAATCGAAGCAGGGCAGGTCCAGGGGCAGCGCCTGCAGCTGCGCCACCATCCGGTGGAGACGCTCGGCAATTCCGGGATCGGCGAAATCCGCTTCCGTCAGGTGCCGGCCATCCACCCAGTCGGTAACCAGCAATTCCGACGCCGACCCGAAGTACCGGATTCCGGGGGCCAGCCCCGCCTGCGCGGCGGCGGTATGGATACGGAATTCCCGATGCCGGTCGATGGCCAGCGGGCCGCCGTAGTCAGAGTTGAGGCGCAATACCAGCCGCTCGCCGCCGGCTTGCAGCAACCAGGTCTCGTTGGTGATACCGCCATCGAGCCGCCGTAGCACCTGCGGCGCCGTCTGCAGCGCCGGCGCCCACCGCGGCCAGGTGGCCAGGGCCGCCTCAAGCCGCGGCCGCATACAGGGCCTGCTCCTGGCGGCGCCAGTTGAAATAACCGAACACCACAATCACCACATAGGCGACGAAAAGGGCCGCTGTGAGGTACAGCCCCCGATCGATATACAGAAAGACGGACACGCCGTCGATAACGATCCAGTACAGCCAGTTCTCGATGACCTTGCGGGCCACCATGAAAGTGGTGAGCACCGCCCCCCAGGTGGTGAAGGCATCCACATAGGGCCAGGCGGC
>JABAHQ010004100.1_pt2 | contig 16505 bp, 11 predicted proteins | sample 7062091 | NCBI WGS metagenome assembly JABAHQ01 (sample SAMN14534359, study PRJNA622989) | marine sediment metagenome | biome: marine biome [ENVO:00000428]; feature: marine pelagic biome [ENVO:01000023]; material: deep marine sediment [ENVO:00002113] | place: India: Gulf of Kutch | collected...
AGAGGCGTGGTCACCGCGTCCCGCAGATCGCTGTTCGAGCCGGTCATTTTGCGCCACGGTCGGCCCCGACCGGTTCATGTCGCTGCCACGAGCGGTCCAACGGCCGACCGGATCGCCCGCCGGATCTCCGAGGCCTTTGCGTGGGACGCGGCGCCAGGACACCTCGTTCGCGATCGCGATGGTGCATACGAGCAGGTCTTGAAGCGGCACCGCGGAGCCACGGCTATCCGGGGGGCGCCCCACGGCGCCAAGCTCGTCATGGCAAAACGCCCATGTCGAACGGCTGATCGGATTGAATGGAAGGCACAGGCGAACACTGGCGGCCGGGTCTCGGCCGCGTTCGTGGCCGGCGCGACCGGATCGCGGGCCCCGCGACTCTGCGAACCGGGCGGCCGGACGTCGCCCGGCGGGTTCGGCACCGGCCGCACGCCGCTCAGAAGTCGTATCCCACTTCGATGCCGATCTTGTAGGCCGGGTCGGCGTCGCCGGGGAAGGCCCGGCCGGGGAAGAAGCCGCCCAGCATCAACGCGATGTCCAGGTCCTCGATGGCGCGGTACCCGACAATGAGATCGAGGCCGTGCCCGATGTCCGCGGACTCGCCGTCCGGCTCGACCTCCAGGTCGGAGCCGTGGATGTCGTCCTCGGCGTGATGCTGCCAGTAGCGGTGATAGACGAGGTCGAGCGACGCCCTCTCGACCGGTCGAAAGCCGCCACCGACGGTCAGGATCCCGAGGTTGCTGAGCTCCGGGTCGAGAACCTCGCCGTAATACTTGAAGCTGGTCACGCCGCCCAGCTTGTCGCTGTTGTCGTCGAGGCCGGTCTGGCGGAAGTCGCGGTCCACGTCGTCGTCGCGGTTGGAATCGCCCGATCCGAACGCGTAGGCGAGCGACAGGTGGGGCCGCCAGGGCAGGCCCTTGAACGTGTAGATCGCCCCGACATCGACGGCGAACGCCCGCAGGTCGTCCGAGCCGTTGGAGCCCGTCACATAGGCCGCATCGAGCCAGTGGTCGAGGCGCGAGCTGAGCTCGCCGATCGAGCGAACGCCCAGGAACACGCGATCGCGGCGCCGCCGGGAGCGGTCGTCGCGCGCCAACACATAGCCGTTCAGTTCCCAGTCGTCGGCCACGGCGTAGCGGCCGACGGCGAAATAGTTGTTCACGATCGGCTCGTCGTCCTTGTTCAGCAGGTCCTTTCCGATGAGCTCCTCGCGGCTGGCGGACAGTTCGATGCCCGTGCTGTCCCAGCGGTAATAGAAGCGCACCCCGTCCAGCTCCTCGTCGTAGAGCCACTGGCGTTCGTCGGTGAAGTCCTGCCGGCCTATCTGGAGCGATGCCCCGTCGAAGACGTCCTGCAGGACGACATAGGCCTCGTCCAGATCAAGCGAGGTCCTCGGGCGCCGGGTCTCGTCCCGATCCTCGAACAGGACCGGCCGCGACAGCACCATGTTGACGAACGCGTAGGCGCTCGGCGCGAGCTCGAGGGACAGGGCCACGTCCCATTCCGGATCCAGTTTCGAGAGATCGTCGGCCGCGTTTGCATCGAGGTCGTAGTTCTTCTCCAGGTCGTATTCCAGCCGCGCCTTGGTCCCGAACCCCACGCCCGGAGCGAGGCGATGCCGTGTCTTGGGCGGCGCGTCGATGTCGAACTCGATGGCCGGCCTCTNNGCGTCAATGTCGAACTCGATGGCCGGCCTCTCCTCCAACGTCTCCAGCGCGGTCGGGCGGCCGATGGTTGCCGTCAACTGGGCCGGCTTGTGCTCCAGACCGTCGAGCGGGTCGCCGCGCCCGCGCGGCGCCGGGGCCGCCGTCGGCCCCGCGTCGGCGGCCGTGGCCCCATCCGCCGCGACCTGGGTCGCCCGCAGAGCCTGCAGGGACCGGAAGCGGGTCCGGTCTCTTGCCGCGGCCGCCGCCTCGGACCTGACCACGAAACACGGCTGTGCCTCGACCTTCAGCATGCCGCAGATCGCCCCGGCCGCCGCCGCCGTGGCGAAGGTGCCGGTCTGAAGACGGTAGAGCGGGGCCCGCCCGGAGTGCGAGTCGCGGACCTGCACGTACGGCCGCCGATCGGACAGCAGGTCCGGGTAGGCCTCGGCCAGGCGCTCCCAGAGAAGCGCCGGGCCCTTCGGGTCGTGGAACGCGCCCAGCTGGATCCGGTAGACTCTCGCCGCCTGCGTTCGCTGCGCCGCGTGCGGGCCCGCGGCCGCGCGAGGCACGCCGTTGAACCCGGCCGCCGAGACGAGGGCCCCATACGCGAGCGCCGAAACCACCACCGTCCAGGCAGTGCGTGCCGTCCAGGCGCGCGGCGTGGTGCTCGCCCCTCGCGGCGCGCCGACCCCGGCCCTTGCCGCGACGCCTCCTCGAAACGGGCGCGGTGGGCGGGGGCACGGTTCGGCTGCCGTGGCCGGCGGTGCCGCCGCGACGCAGGCGGCCGCGCCGTGACTCGGACACCTTCGGCCTTGCCGCGCCCTCACGGGTCCCGTCGACTCGATGCGCCCGCCAAGGCGCCGCGGTGCGAGTCAGGCGGCCCCGCCAGGGCCCGTTCCGCACAGGAGACGAAACGCTCCACCGCGGCGCGCCAACCGGGTTGTTGGCGGCGAACCGTCTTGCTCGCGCGCGTGAGCAGGGCGCCGGCGTAGTGCCTCTGAAGCCGGCCCAGGTCCGCGTGCGGCGCACGCTCGAGGTACCTGCGCGTAAAGGCGCGAGTCATCCGCTCGATGCGATGCGCGGGCGCCTTCTTGCGGATCGCCAAGCCGGCGGCGTCGGCATTGATCGAGGCCACGTCGAGGAGCGGGTCGCCCGCGGCGAGTTCGTCCAGGTCGATGAAGGTGACCTTTTGGCCGTCGAGAAAGACGTGCTTAGCTTTGAGATCGCCGTGGATGAGGGCCGTTCGGGCGCTCCCGCCTCTTCCGGCGAGATCGGAAAGGAGAGCCCGGATCCGGGGTCCGAGATGGGGACAGCCCCATTCGACGAGGCGCCCGGCCTGGCCGAGAGCCTCGCACCCGTCTGCCGATGGACGCGAATCCGGCGCGGTGACGCCGCTGTTGTGCAGGGCGGCCAGCGCATCGGCGGCCTGACGCGTCGGGCCGTCGACGTCTTCGCCGGCCTCGATCACGCTTTCGAGCGACGTGCCCGCCGCCTCGCCGAGGATGAGGGCCTTGTGCTCGGGCACGTATGCGAGGGGCGTGTTGATGTGAAACGCGCAGCGCCCGCGGCGAGATGCCGCACTCACCTCGCGCAGCATCCGGTACAGCGCCTCGCCGCCCTCTTTGCGCCAAACCTTGAGGTAGAAGCCCCTGTCCTCGACCCGGCCGCTGTGCGCGTTCCTGGCCCGCAAGGTGTAGCGCAGCACGGCCTGTCGGGCGGCCCGGTACCGCACCGTCTCGATATCGCAGCGCTCAGCCACCCAGGGGCCGGCGTCAAAGCGCCTCAGCATCGGTTCCAAGACCTCCGCCGGCGGATGGGTGGCCAGTCGCGCAAGCGCCGGCAGCCGGTAGTCGAGCGGATACGCCTGCACCAGCATGTGCAGCTCGCGGATGTAGGTGAGAGCATTGATCGACGGCCGGCCGCCGGGCCACGCGCGCAGGATGCCCGCGCTTTCCAGCTTCTTGCGGATGTGTCGCGCGCGCTCTTCGCTGCACAGAAAGCCGGTCACCATCCGCTCCCATGTCCGCCCCGAGTCTCCATCCACAAGGGTGAGCAGATACTCGACCAGACACCGCTCGCCCGGCCGGTGCCGAACGATCGAGAGCCGGCAGTCCCGGATGGCCAGCGGCCAAGCGTTGCTCGGCGCAAGCGTCTTCGTGAGCCAGCCGCGCATCGCCTCCGGATCCATCGCGGTCGCGAGATGCGGGAAGGCGGGGTCAGGGGAAAAGGCGGCCGCGTTCATGGACCGTGTCCAGCAGTGGTTTGACGACGTGGGTCCAGCGCGAGCGCAACGAGTACAGGCACGCCAGGCGCAGCAGCGTGGCGCGCGCGTAGCTCTCGACCCTGTCGGAGAAGTCCGGCGATTGCGCGGCGCCGTAGGCGGCGAGAAAGGCCTTCGCGACGGGCCGCGCCCGGCCGCGGCCCTGCAGCTCGGCCAGCCTCTGATGGGCGAGAAAATTGCCGACGTCGAGGGCGGGATCTCCGAGGCACAGCGTGTCGAAGTCGATGAGCACCGTGCGCGCGCCGTCGACGAGAACCTGTTTGTCGTAGAAGTCCCTGTGAATCGGCGCCGCACGGAACCATCGGCGGCGCTCCAGCTCGGCCGAAACGCGCGCCAATGCCGCCGTCATCCCCTGGCGCAGGTCCGGGTGCACCTCGCCCGCCAACGCAACCCAGCCCGCCAGCAGCCCGATCTCGTCGTCGACGCCGTGCCGCGCAGGCGTGGCCGGGGCGCAGCGGTGCAACTCGGCAAGACCCAGGCCGGCTGCGGCCGTCGCGCGGAGGCGTTCCGCGCCCTCGAGGTCGTGCAGCAGGCGCCCGCCGAGATCCTCCATCAACAGCGTCCGGCAGCCGGGCAGATAGGCGATGGGCCTCGGCACCCGCGCGCCCGTCCCTTCGCCGAAGCGGCCCGTCGCCAGGCGCGCCATGGCATCGAAGACCTGTTGCCCGCGCGCGCTGCGCATCTTGTAGGCCTTCGCGATCAGCGAGCCGTTCCGCGCACCGCCCGCGCCGGCCGCGTAGGCCAGCCGCACAACGCAGCGCTTGCCCAGCCGGTGACCCAGGACGGCACTCGAGACGGGCTGCGCCCGACCGGCCGCCGCCGGGACGCATTGCGCAAGCATGACGGCGGCCGCCTGCGGGTCGTGCAGGAGCCTCAAGCCGACGAGGCGCTCGTCCAGACCGGGCGCCCGGATGACCAGGCCTAACTGGGCGAGGCTGGCGAGGGCGTCGTCCGAGGCGCCGGGCCCCAGTTGCCGGCGCTTGGCGCTTCGAAGCTTGCGCAACGCCCTGAGGCGCCACTGCTCGGCCCCGTCGCCCACCAGCTCGCCGATCACCGGCTGGCGTCGCGTCCCGTCGGGCCCGCGCAGGACGACCTCGTAGTCGAGCACGAACCCCTTCGCCCCGCGCGGCACGACCCGCAGCACGTGGCAGGCGACGACGTCGAGGCCACGCCGCCGGGCGTAGGGCCAGTCTCGCCGGAGCGCGCCGAGGATCACCGGCGGCGCCATGGCGGCGCGCAACAGCCCGACGAGGTCGCTGCGATGTCGGGGCGCGGGCGGCCCCTGGAGTCGAATCGCCGCGCGCGCCGTCATGTGGCGGGACCACGCGTCACGGGCGCCTCGGGCGCCGGATCGACCTCCGCGAGGGCGGCGCGCATGTCGTCGCGTCCTCCTCCGCGTGTCCGAAGGGGCTTTTCCACCTCGCCGAGCACGCCGTCGCGCAGAGCGTAGACGCGGTCCGCGTCGAGCACCGTGGCGAAGTCGTGCGTGATCACGAGGCACGTCTTGTGCGCAGCCAATCGCAGCAGGGCCTCGCGAACCGCGTCCTCGCTCATCACGTCCAGGTTCGTCGTCGGCTCGTCGAGGACGACGATCGGGGCATCGCGGACAATGGCCCGGGCGATGGCGATGCGCTGGCGCTGGCCGCCGGAGAGCCTGGCACCCCGCTCGCCGACCACCGTGTCGTAGCCGTCGGGCAGACGTTCGATGAACGCGTGCGCATTGGCGGCCCGGGCCGCGGCCACGATTTCGCGCTGCGTGGCGTCCAGCCGCCCGTAAGCGATGTTCTCGCGGATCGTGCCGTGGAACAGCACGGTGTCCTGCGGCACCACGGATATCTGTTCGCGCAGGGACGCGAGCTTGTAGCGACGGACATCCACGCCGTCGATTCGCACGCTGCCCAGGACGGGGTCGTAGTACCGCAGGAGCAGGCTCGCCAGCGTCGATTTGCCCGAGCCGTTGCATCCGACGAGGGCGATCGTCCGGCCCGGTTCGATGCGCAGATTCACGCCGCGCAGAACCGGCGCCCCCTGTCGGTAGGCGAATGCCACGTCCTGAAACTCGATGGCGCCGCGAAACGGCGGCGCCGCGATCGCGTCCGGCGCATCCTTGATGTCCGGCTCGATGTCGAGGATCGCGAGGATGCGCTCGCCGGACACCGTGGCCCGGGCGATGCGCCCGCTCACCCGCGCCAAACGCTTGATCGGCTTGTACAGGCCCTTCATGTAGGCCGCGAAGACGAGCAGGTCGCCGGGCGTGATCTGGCCCGCCTGGACGCGGGTCACCCCGAACCAGATCACGGCGCAGGTTCCCGCCGCGAGAATCACCTGCACGCCGCGCATCAACGCCTCCTGAAGGCGCGAGGTCGCGATGCCGGCCTCCGCGCTGTCCAGGTTGTCGCGCGCGAACGCCTCGTCCTCGTGGGCCTGGCGCGCGAAGGCCTGGACCAGCGAGATCGCCGAAATCTTCTCGGCGATCACGTTGGAGATCCGGCTTTCCCTGCGCCTTTGCCGCCGCACCGCGGTCTTGATCTGCCTGGACGAGCGCATCACCGCCAGGGCCAGCACCGGCAGCGCGACAAGCGCCACGACGGTGAGCTGCCAGTCCATCCACAGCATGACCGCGAGCATGCCGACCAGGACGAGGCCGCGCTCGGCCAGGAACAGGATGGAATTGACCAGGATCTCCTGCAGCATGCGGATGTCGCTGGTCAGGCGATACAGCAGATCGCCGGTGCGGTTGGCGTCGTGGAATGAATGGGACAGGCGCTGGATATGGCTGTAGAGCCGCTGGCGGATCGCCGCGCTCACCCGCTGGCCCACGCTCGCGACGAGGTAGGCCTGCCCGAATCCGAACACGGCGTTCAAGGCGGCGAGCAGCAGGATCGACAGCGCGGTCAAGGCGAGCAGCAGGGCGCTGTCCTCGCCAAGCCACGGCAGGCGCTCGACCAGCGGCGCGGCCTGTTCCGGCGGCGCCAGGATGACGTCGAACACGACCTTCAACGGCCAGGGGCGAAGAAGCTCGCTCGCCGTCGCACCGAGCACGCACAGCCCCGCGGCCAGGAGCCTCGGCCGATGCGCGCGCAGATGAGGCCCGAAGCGCTGCACGATCCGGCGCATCGAGTCGGGGTTCGCCCGTGTCGTCGATTTGGCTGGCCGGTGCATCGCGCTCGGGGGGCGGCCCCTCAGGCCGCTGTGACGAGCGGGCCGATCAGGTCGACCACGCGCCGGGCATTGTCCCGCCAACCGTGGAGGGCCGCGGCGCGCGCCGCCCGATCCCCCATCGTGCGGCGAAGCTCGTCGCTCAGGCGCAGGCGCTCGATGCGCTCCGCGAGGCCGCGCGCGTCGCCGGGCGCGGCGAGCAGGCCGGTGACGCCGTCCTCGATCGCCTCTCCGACCTGGCCCACATCGCTCGCAACGACCGGCTTGCCGACGGCCAGGTACTCGTAGATCTTGAGCGGCGAGAAATAGAACCCCTCCATGCGCGGGTACGGCGCCGCCGCGACGTCCATTGCCTTGATCAGTCCCGGCAGCGCGTCGTGCGAGATCCAGCCCGTCACGCTCACGCGGCCGCTCAAGTCTGCGCCCCTGGCGTAGCCGTCGATCCAGCTTCGCAGCGGACCGTCGCCGACGATCAGCAGGCGGTAGTCGTCGCAACGCGCGGCCAGAACGCGGAACGCGTCCATCAGGACGTCGATGCCATGCCAGGGCTTGAGACTGCCGGTGAACCCGACGACGAATTCCTGCGCCGGCCCGGCGATGGGGCAGGGCTCGACATCGGGGTTGAAACGGGCCAGGTCGACCCCGTTCGGTACCAGGTGTGTGCGCTCGGGCCGCGCGCCCTTGGACAGGACGTAGCGGCGCACCTCCCGCGAGACGGCCAGCACGGCATCCGCGCCGCCGAGGACCTCCGCCTCGTTGGCCTCGGCCTGCGCCACGTGGTGCAGCGCGCGGTACTGCTGCTGCTCCAGCAGCAAAGGCGAATTCACCTCCACGACGTAGGGGACTGCGAGGCGCCTGGCCGCGGCCAGGCCGCCCGTGCCGAACAGCGTGTAGCGTTCATAGACAAGGTCGAAGCCCGTCCGCCTGGCGCGCCGCAGCAGCTCCTCTTCGTGCGCCCGGCTGACCTGCATGGCGTGCCGTTCCTTGGCCCAGGTCTTTTGCGCCGGGTCGGCCGAAAAGGCCGCGCCCGTGTCTGTCCACCCGGCCCCGTCGGCCTCGACGACGGACGCGTCCAGCGCGGTAGCGGGCCCGCCGCGAGAGGCGGCCAGCACCGTGACGTCATGGCCGAGGGCGGCGAAGGCGTTGACCATCTCACGCACATGGACGCAGGCGCCCTTGCAGCCGAACACGGGGATGCTGCTATCCGAGACGACGTACGCGATCCGCATCGACGTGTTCCTCGAACCGGCGCGGGCTCCCGCTCGCCGACCACATGAAGTACTGGCGCAGGCGAGCGGCGTTGCGGCGCAGGTCGAACTCGTGCTGCGCCTTGGCGCGCGCCGCGCGGCCCAGCCGCTCGCGAAGCTCCGGCTTCGACAACAGCTCTTCCAGGGCCGCGGCCAGGCGGCCCGCATCTGCCGGGGGGACCAGCAGGCCGGATCGATCGTGCTCGATGATCTCGGGGATCCCCGAGACCGCCGTGGACACGCTCGGCAGGCCGGCGGCCAGGGCCTCGAGCAGCACGGTCGGAAGGCCGTCGCGATCGCCGCTGGCGCTGACCACCGCGGGCAGGACGAACACGCTGGCGCTCCGGATCAGGCCAAGCAGGCGCTCCTCCGGGAGCGCGCCCGGCAGGCTCACGTGGTTGGCCAGGCCGCGCGCGGCGATGCGACCCAGCAGGGCGTCGCGCTCCGGGCCGTCGCCCACGATGACGCAGCGAAACCCCGCGCCGCCTGCGCGCAGGCGGGCGCAGGCGTCGATCAGGTGGGGAAACCCCTTCTTTTCGATGAGCCGCCCGACCGAGAGAATCAGGCCGGGCTCGCGACCTCCGGCGCGCGGACGAAACCGCTCGAGGTCGACGCCGTTGTAGAGGCGGAAAATCTTGCCCGCCGCCCCGGGGCCCGCCAGGCGCGCGAGGTGCCGCAGGTTGTAGTCCGAGACGGTCGCGACAAAACGCGCGCCGCGGATCTTCTCGAGAAGGAAGGCGTCGTCGCGCGCGCGCTCCGTGTAGGTGTGGAAGATATCCTTCGCGTGCGCGGTGAACGAGTACGGAATTCCGCTCAGACGGCTGGCCAACATGGCGACCGTGGTCGCGTCGGTGGCGAAATGCGCGTGCATGTGCTTCACGCCCATGCCCCAGGCCGCCGAGGCCACGGCCGCCGCCTGCATCATGAGCACGGCCGCATCGTCCATGTCCTTGCCCGGGAACGGAGCGGACACGCCGGGGCCGGCCGGCCGGTACAGCCGCTTGAACGGGCGTCCCTCGATGGCCTCGGCCGCGCAGTGGCCGCTTAGCAGCGGCAGGTTCTTGATCGCGCGCCCACGCGGCAGATACGTCACCCGCGCCTTCAGCCTGGACACCGCTTCGCGGCTGGCAAGCTCCTCGGGCCGCATGAGCGAGTAGATCTCGACCGACAGGCCCGTCCGCTCGAGCTGGTGGATCTCGTTGCGAATGAAGGTCTCCGACAGGCGCGGAAAGCGCTTGAGGACGTACGCGACCTTCGGCGGCGAGATGCTGGCGACGACGCTCATCGGGGCGCCCGCTCCGCCGCAGCGCCGGGCTCGCGATCGGGACCGCCACGCGTGGGGACCGGAGTGAGCGGTTCGCCCGCGCACCCGCGGGGCGCCGAACAGGGCAGGCCCAACGTGCCTCTCAGGAACTGGGGAAGGCGCGACAGCCCGCCGAAGTCGATCACGTTGCGCGCCTTGCGCACCTCCAGCGGGTCCTGCGCCAGCCAGGCGGACAGCGCGGCCGGCCGCAGGTCGCGCGGGTGCAGGATGTCGACCAGTCCGAGCGCCTGGACGCAGCGGGCGCGGATCCACTGCTCCTGCCGGGGCTGGACGCGTGGGACGATGAGCGCCGGCTTTTCGTAACTGAGGATTTCGGACAGGGTGTTGTATCCGCCCATGGCGATGACCCGATCGGCCCGGGCGAGCAGCTGCCTCGGTTCGGAATGGAAGTCCACGACCGCGAACCGCTCGTCGCGCGCCGCGCGGGCGGCCAGGGCCCGCCGCATCGCCGTGGTCATGAAGGGGCCGGTCACCACCACGCACCCCAGGTGCGGCGGCAGATCGGCCCACAGCACCGCCCGCATGAGCGGGACGCCGTCTTGGCCGCCGCCGGCCATGCACAGCGCGAAGCGCCCGGCCGACGGGACGAGGTGGCGAATCGCATCGGGTCCGGTGTCGGCGAGCCCATCCGAGCGCCGATCCAGGTACCCGACATACCGGACCTTGCGCGCCGTGCGCGGCGACCAACCGTATTCCCGGACCGGGTCGAAGACCGCGGGATCGCCGTATACCCAGACGGCGTCGTAGAATTCGCGAACAGCCTCCTCGTAGGCGCGCTCGCGCCACTCGCGGCGGACAACGGGCGTCTCGTCGAGAACGTCGCGCAATCCGAGGACGCAGCGGGTGGTGCCGCGCTCGCTCAGGCGCCGCAGCGCATCGTCGAGCTCGCCCAGCGCGCCGCGCGGAACGTTGTCGACGATCAGGACGTCCGGCGCATAGGCCTCCAATGCGGCGCAAATCGTGGAGGCGCGGACGGCGACGACCTGCTGCAACGACAGTCCCAGCGAGCGCGAGTGGTACTGACCGTCCGTCTCCTTGCGCAGCGCCGGCAGCGTCAAACAGTCGACCCGGCGAGGCATTCGAAACAGCTTGGCTTCGGCGGCGCCGGCGATGAGAAGGACATTGGCTCCCAGATCGGACTCGGCCAGGGCGCGGGCAATCAGCATGTTGCGGCGCATGTGGCCGAGTCCCATGGTGTCATGGGAGTAAAGGGCGACCCGCGGCCCCGTGCGCCCCTTGCCGGCGACGGCCGGAGCGGCGATTGGGCCCCACTCGCTCGGATGCGCCCGGCGCAGGGCGCGCGCGGCCCAGATCGGCGGAGACGAGCGGCCGTTCTCCCGTTCGGCCGGCCGGGTCCGGCTCGCCGTGCCGTTCTTTCGGCCTTCTCTCATTGCCCCGGCCTCCTGCCCGAGTTTCCTGGCGCGCTCGGCACCCTTGCGGGGCGCGACCTGCGCCGGCGGCCACGCTGCGTCGAGATCCTCACCCCGTGGGGGCAACGGCGATCCGCCGGGCTTCGCGGGCCTTCAAGGCCGGACGTCGCGCCGGCGAATGCGCTTTCGGCTTCGCAATCCCACGCCGGGCTGCAATCCGCCGTCAGCGGCGATCCGCCGCATTCCCGCACCCCTGTCGCGCCATTCGCGTTTGTCGAAGCTCCCGGATCTTTGTCCTTGTCGCGTGGTGAGGTCGCTTGCCCCAAGAGCGTCGCGATGATGTCACCTTGACTGACAACACGCTTCGTGCGGAAAACTTCCCGCGGTGATGAGGACCTGTCGCGGCGAAGCGGCCCGCGCTCGTCGGTTCGCACGGCGCGACCGCCGGAATACGCCCTGAGGTCCATCGTCGCGTCCCCATCGTTCGTGCGCCAGCGGCGGGCGGGCTCGCGTCTTTCGGCAAGCCGCGCCGCCCACTTGCCTCTCGGGCGCCTGAGACCTTCGATCCCCGAAGCGCGTGGCACGGGCTTTACAGTGTCGCGCGCGTCCATGAACGCACGCTGAGAGGAAGATGAAAATTCGATGACAATCGGATTAATTTTTCAGGGCAGGAACAAAGCGGCCCGGGCCGCCAGCGTTACGCGCCGAACCGGTAACCGGCGCCGCGCACCGTGTGAATCAGTTTGCGCGCGGACCCGGCGTCGATCTTCTGCCGCAGGCGGCGAATGTAGACGTCGACCACGTTGCTCGAGGGGTCGTGGTGATAGCTCCAGACCTGCTCCTGGATCAGGGTACGGCTGAGCACCCGGCCCGGCCGGCGCATCAGGTATTCGAGCAGGCCGAACTCGGTGGCCGTCAGCGCGATCACCTTGCCCGCCCGGGTCACCTCGTGCGTGTTCTTGTCGAGAACGAGGTCGGCGACCTGCAACGTCGCGGAAATGTCCAGCTCGGCGGGCCGCCTGAGCAGGGCCTGAAGCCGCGCCAGCAGCTCCTCGAACGCGAAGGGCTTGGTCAGGTAGTCGTCGGCGCCGACCTGCAGTCCGCCGATCTTGTCCTCAACGGCGTCCTTGGCCGTGAGCATCAGGATCGGCGACTTGACGCCTTCTGCGCGCAGTCTCCGGCAGACCTGCAAGCCGTCACAGACGGGCAGAAGAACGTCCAGAATGATGACGTCGTAGAAACCGGACAAACCCATTTCAATGGCGTTGGGGCCGTCCGCGGCCACGTCGACGGCGTAACGCTCGGCCATGAGGCCCTTTCTGATGAACCTGGCCACACGGACGTCGTCCTCGACCAGCAAGACACGCATGTTTTTCCCGCTCACCCTGTCGCGCGGGCCGTGGGCAGCACGACGCGCACCGTAGTCCCCTGCCCGGCCGCGCTTTCCATCTCGATCCTTCCCGAGTGCGCCTTGGCGATGGAGTGGGCGATGGACAGCCCGAGGCCGGTTCCGCCCTGGCGCGTTTCCTTGGCCGTCTCGCCGCGATAGAAGCGCTCGAAGACGTAGGGAATCTCCTCGTTCGGTATGCCGACCCCGGTATCGACGACCGTGGCCACGAGCTCCCCGTTCTCGACAGAGGCGCCGACGCGGACCCTTCCGCCCGGCGGCGTGTACTTGATGGCGTTGTCGAGCAGGTTCATGAAAAGCTGCACCAGGCGCTGGCGATCGCCGGATATCACCGCCGGCGGCAACGCCCCGGCCGTGAGGTCCACGTCCTTGGGCACCGCCAAGCCCTCGCCGCGCTCAACCACCTCGCGCAGGATCGGCCCGAGGTCGACATCGCGCATCTCGTATTCAATTTGTCCGGCCTCGGAGCGCCCGAGAAAAAGCAGCTCGTCGACCAGGACGCTCATCCGATCGGCCCCGGCGCTGATGTGCTGCAAGGCCTCCCGGTAGTTTTGCACCGACCGGGGACCGCGCAACGCGACGTCGGCTTCGCCCCTGATAATGGTGAGCGGCGTTCTCAGTTCGTGCGAGGCGTCCGTGTAAAAGCGCCGCTGGTCGGACATGGACCTGTCCAGCCGCTCCAGCATTTCGTTGAACCGCCGCGCCAGGTGCCCGATCTCGTCGTTGCGATCGATCTCGGCCTTTGACGACAGATCGCCCTGCGCGACGCCGTCCGTGAGCCGGACAAGCTTGGTAATGGGTTTGGTCAAGGCGCCGGTGATCAGAAACGCGACCAGAGCGCTCACCACGATGCCCGCCGTCAGCAGGCCGGTGAGGATTCTCCGTCCCGACTCGCCGCTGGTCAGGGCGAACACGGCCTGACGTTCGATCTCCCGATCCTCGTGATTCAACAGGCGGCTGAGGCTTTCCAAGACGCGGTGGTAGCTCGTCTCGACGTCGTCCCCGAACGTCGTCTCGGCTGCCGCGGTGTTCCCCTCCTCGAGGAAGCGCAGCACCCTCGTGGCCGCCCCGTCGAAGGCGTCGTGCCGCTGCAGCAAATCGGCGAAGACCCCGGCCCCCCAGGTCGACTGATGGCGATGCAGCGCCAGGTAATCGCGCACCGACCGGCCTACGGCCCGCCGTTCCTGCGTAATCACCGAGAGCTGGACGGCCTGCCCATCGCCGGCCACAACGTGGCGCAGCTTGGAGCGGAGTTCGACGAGACGGCTGCGGATTTCCCACAGGGTGTGCACCTCGGGGATTTCCTCGCTGACCAGTTCTCGCAGGATCGACTCCAGGTTTGACAGGCGCGTGATGGCGACGACGACGATGGCGCCGGTCACCACGATGACCAGGAGGAACCCGCACAGCATCCTGGCGCCGATCGGGAACTTCACGCGCCGCATCCCGCGCCTCACCAGGCTCGCCGGTCTTCGCCGGGCGATCCCGCCGGGCCCGACCAGGGCGCGGCCCGACCCGTCCGGGGTGGCCCGCCGGCCCGGACGAGCCCGGCCGGGCGCAGCATCGAGGCGAGGTCTTGCGCGGCGCGCGACATCAGCCGGCTGTGCCTGTCGCGGCGCGACACCGACCCGCCGGAGCGGATCGAGCCCGCATGCGCCTCGCATCGCTTCGCCTCGTGCCGCGACAGCGGCCTCATGTCGCAACGCCATCGCATTAAAATGCCTCCAGCTTGCAAGAGCGCGCGCCGCGCCGCGCGGCTCAACGCTTGGAATTTGCCCGATCGGGCGCGTGTTGTCATGAGCGCAATGGGCGCGGCCCGGGCCGATCGGGCAGGCGGCGCTCCGCCCGGAAAGGCGGTTCGCGACCCTCAAGACGCAGGGCGCAGCCGGACCCCGCGCCCGCCGCACCGGGTGCGCGAACGGCTGGTCGACCGCCGGACGGCGTTGATCAACCGGATCCGCGGCATCCTGCTCAAGCGCCGGATCATGGTGGCGAAAGGCCAGTGCCAGCCGGTCCGAGCCTGCCGGAGAGCCTGTCCGCGGAGACCGGCGGCCTTGCGCCCCTGCATCCGACGGCGCCTCGCGGAGTTGCGCGCGGCGTGGCGGGTCCTGGATGCGCGCGTCGGCGGTGTCCACCTCGAGCTCGTCGTCCTGGCCTTGATCAGCGTCTCGGCGGTAAGACAGATCGTGTGGGTTCCCGCGAGGATCGCCTCGACGATGTTCGGTGCGAGAAAGGCCAGCGGCATCCGGCGGCTGACGTTAGCGGTCGCTTGAGGCCTTCGGCTCCGGCGATGCTCCCGAGCGAGCGGGCGTGGCCACTAACGAGATCGTCAAACCACCTGCGGGCGGGCGCGACGGCCTTGATGAGCGCGCGATCCGGTTTGGCGGATTCGCTCCCGGCTCCGGCAAGGACCTGTCGTTACCGAAAATCCCGTCCGGATCTGACTCGCCGCGACTCGGAGGGGCCGTAACACGATCTCGATCCATGGTCGGGATCATCAGCGCGCTGTGGTGAAAATTTGGCTCCGCGTTCATGTCGCGTGAGCGCCCAGAGGCCGAGACCCTGGCCCTGCGGCAGCAAGGGGCCGTGCCCCGGCCGATCTGCCCTCCGCAGCCCGGCGGCTCCGGTCAGATCGTCGCTTCAACTATGGGTCAAGGATCTAGGCTAGCGACTGGAGCTAAACTCGAGACTGGTCATCCCAAGCACCTCCAATGCTGCGGATCTCTAAAACCAGCCCTTGTGGCGATCACTAGGGCTCTTCGGTACAGTAGCTTGGGATGCGGAGCATCGCCCTCCGGGGTGATGCGACCGGCATGGCTTCCAGTTTAAGCAGGATTGCAAGCCGCGGCACACTTGCATTGACCTCTCTTGGGCCGGTGCCTTCGCACCGGCCTTTTTTGCCATGTGTTGGCGTGCCGCGCGGCAACCTCCGGCTCGGTGACGGGAGAGACTGAAGTCACTGGCTGATCTCGGGAATTCGCCCGTACGAAAAGCACACGCGGCCATATAAGAATATTTACAGAACTTGGGAAATGACGTGCAATTTGGTAGGTTCGCCAAGAAGCACCGAATTGGGAAGTGACTGTCATGGCCAAGAACAAGGCGCTTCTGAGGACGATCGGCCTTATCTATGAGGCCAGCCTCGACAAGGATCTCTGGCCCAGGGTCATAGCGGAGATCTGTGACCTGACCGACAGTTCGCTCGGCGTCATGTCCCCGGCCGACCGAACCAATTATTGCCTTAATTTCCTTCATGAAATTGACCCGGCCCTGGAGCCGCGCGCCAGACAACATTTTCACGATAATCCGTACATGAAGCACCGGCATCGCCTGCCGAGCGGTACTGCCGTCCTCGGGCACCGACTGGCGACGCGCCGGGAAATAGAAGAGTCCGCTTTCTTCCAGGAGGTTCATCGCCCGATGAACGGCTATCACGTCTGTACGGTCGCGTTTCACAACGAACCCGAACTCTTCGGCGAACTCAGCGTCTTTCGCAGTGAGGCGCAAGAGCCGCACGGGGAGACGGAGCTGGCGCTGGCAAATGCGGTGGCGCCGCATGTCAGGCGCGCAGCTAGGGTTTCAAGTTTACTTGAGGGAAGTTCGCCTCAGCTTGCAGGCTTTCAGGCACTCGCTGGCCGTTTCACCTTTGGTCTCGTGCTGCTGGGCCACAATGCCGGGATACTCTATGCGAGTCCACGCGCCGAGGCCATGCTGCGCAACGGTCCGTTCACAATACTGAACGGCCAAGTCATAGCGGCAGGGCGAGCAAGAGGTGACACGGTTGCACAATTGACAGACCGGGCGCGTGCAGCAGGACATGTCACGGCCACGATACTTGACCGACCGGACCGGTCCCCAATCCAGCTGGTCGCTGTACCGCTTCCAAAACGACGTCACGATTTTGCAATTGTGACGCGCCAGGCCGATGTGGCGCTCCTGTTGCTCGAAGGGTCCGGCGAAGCCGGGCTTCCCCGCGAGCTGATCGGCTCGGTCTATGACTTGACACCTGCCGAGTTGCGCCTCGCCGAGGCGTTGCTCTCCGGCATACAGCCGGCAGAGGTTGCGAAGGCGGC
>JABAHQ010004776.1_pt4 | contig 16491 bp, 18 predicted proteins | sample 7062091 | NCBI WGS metagenome assembly JABAHQ01 (sample SAMN14534359, study PRJNA622989) | marine sediment metagenome | biome: marine biome [ENVO:00000428]; feature: marine pelagic biome [ENVO:01000023]; material: deep marine sediment [ENVO:00002113] | place: India: Gulf of Kutch | collected...
TCCACGCCCGGGCCCTCGAGGCCCTCGACCACGCCCACTGGGAGGAGTGACGCGGCCTGGACCTGGTTTCGCCGCACTCGCCGGGCCGTCATGATTGCCGGGGTCGCCGTGTGGGAGCGACGAACGCACTCGCGGGATCGGAGATCGATGAATGGCGATGATCGGGTGGGTCGCCCTCGGGGGCGCTCTGGGCGCGGCGGCCCGTTACGGGCTCACGGGCTGGGTCCACGGCTGGGCCGGTAGCGTCCTCCCCTGGGGCACCCTGGCGGTGAACGCCGGGGGGTCCTTCTTCCTCGGGCTCACCGTGCGCTATCTCGAATTCGTCGTCGCCGCGCCCGAGCTCCGGGCCGCGATCACGGTGGGCTTCCTCGGCGCCTTCACCACCTTCAGCACGTACAGCTACGAGACGGTGGCCCTGCTGCAGGAGCGGGCGTGGGGCAGGGCGGCGGCCTACGCCATCGGAAGCCTGGGTGTGGGCGTGCTCTTCGTGGTGGTCGGGCTCGCCGCCGGCCGGCTCCTCGTCCAGAGATAGGAGGTCAACGATGCCCCACCGCTTCGAGGGCGAGCGCACCCTCATGCGCATCCACATTGGGGAGAAGGACCGGGTCGAAGACGGTCCTCATCGGGGAAAGCCCCTCCACGAGGGGATCCTCCTGACGCTCCGGGAGCGAGGCTTCGCCGGGGCCACCGTCCTGCGAGGGATTTCGGGCTTCGGGGCCAGCGCCCGGGTCCACACGGACCGGATCCTCCGCCTCTCCCTCGACCTTCCCATCGTGGTCGAGGTGGTGGAGACGGAGGAGAAGATCCAGGAGATCCTGCCGGAGCTGGACCGGATGATCGGAGGGGGGCTCATCACCCTGGAGCGGGCCCGGGTGATCCTGTATCGGCCCGAGGACGCTGCGGACTCCGAGCGGGAAGAGCACCGGACCGAGGGGCTAGAGCCCGACGACTGAAGGGGGCCCGGGCCGGACCGGGGGCCGGGAGCCCTACGAGTCCGGGGAGGAGCCGGCAGCGATCAGGCCGCTTCGCCGAGAAACTCCCGAATCCCGACCGCGATCTCCTTGGGGGCGTCCTCCTGGATGTAGTGCCTCGCGTCGAGGCGCAGGACCCGGACCGCTTCGAAGTCCTCCCGGAACCGGTCCATGAACGAGGGCGTGAACGCCATGTCCTCCATGCCCCACGGCAGCAGGACCGGACGGTTGCCCAGGATCTCGGGCACGTCGGCGGCGATCCTCCGCAGCCACGTCTCGGAGCGGGTAATCTGCCGGGGAAACTCCGCGACCCCGGCCCGGCTGGGGGCGTCGGGCAGGGGCCCCCGGTAGTGGTCCATGACCTCCGGGGCGAGGGGATGCTTCACGCCCAGGGGCATGATCCGCTCCACGAAGAGGTTCCTCCGCAGGATGAGGCCCTGGACGGGACCCGAGGACATGAGGGCGGCGAAGGCCTTCATGTGGAGGGCGTCGGTGGGCCAGTACCAGGTGTTGCCCATGACCAGCGCCCGGATCCGAGCGGGCTCGTCCAGGGCCACCCTCATCCCGATCGGTCCACCCCAGTCCTGGCCCATGATCGTGAGGCCACCCAGGTCCAGATGGTGGACCAGCTCGCCCACGACCCTGGCGTGCTCGGCGGGGGTGTAGCCGTAGTCGTCGGGATGGTCCGACAGACCGAAGCCCGGGTAGTCCACGGCGACGCATCGGAAGGCGTCCCGGAGGCGGATCACGATTCCCCGGTACAGGAAGCTCCAGGTGGGGTTGCCGTGGAGGAAGAGGATCGGCGGGCCCTTGCCCTCGTCGATGTAGTGGAGCCGCCCCGCGGAGCTCCCGAAGAACCGTGACTCGAACGGAAAGAGGGAGGGGTCGGGTCGGAAGCTCATGCGCCCAGGAAGTCGGCGACCGACGCCAGGTCCGGGACCTCCCGCTGAGGCCGCAGGTCGGTGTCCGGCGCAACGCCCCGCCCCGGCAGGCGGCTGGGTCGGTCCACCCGGATCGAGGGGAGCCCCAGGTGTCGGGCCGGCTCGTGGTCGTGGTAGAGGCTCTGGGCCAAGTGCAGGATCTCCTTCCGCTCGCACGGCAGGCGCTCGAAGAGCAGCTCGAAGGGCCGAAGGGAGGGCTTGTACGCCCGGGCCTGCTCGGCGGTGACCACCTCGTCGAACTCCACGCCCAGGACCTGGCGGGTCCCTGCGAAGAGGTCGTCGTCCACGTTGGAGACGATCGCCAGGCCGAATGCGGAGCCGAGACGCTCCAGCGCTTCCCGGGTGTCGTCGAAGAGGGGCCAGCCCGGGAGCGACTTGGCCAGCGAGCCGGCCTCATCCTCTCCGAGGGACACCCCTCGGGCGTTGCAGAGCCCCCGGAGCACCTCTTCGAGGACCTCCCGGTAGGGGCGCCATCCCTCCACCGACTCGGCCCGGGCCTCAAGATCGGCGTATGCCCGCAGGATCTCCCCGTCGGGCGAGCTCACCCCGTGGCGGGTGAAGATCGCCCGCACCGACTCCAGGATTCCGGTCTCCCAGTCCACCAGGGTGCCGTAGCAGTCGAAGGTGACGTATCTGGGAATCATGGGGTCTGACCGTCCTCTCCGAGGATAATCCTTGGTTTCCGCGGAAGGCACGTGTTATTTTTTCAGATCGCTACAATCTGCCCAAGATGCCGGTCGTTCCGGCAAGGAGGGGGATGACGCCCCTTGTCTCGAGTCCCGGTGCCGCCTGCCGGCGCCAGTGAAGTGTAGCACGTTGAACGCCCCCCCAAGAGAGCATTCGATGGAAACGTCAAGACCTATGCGGGGCGTCAGCCCCGACCGCGAGCCCCCGTGCACCCGGCCCTCGACCGACCGCTCCGGCTTCGCGCTGGAGGCGACGATCATCATGCTGGTCCTCCTCTCGGGGCTGCTCCTGGTCATGATCCAGACGGCGACCACCGCCTTTCGCACGAGCTTCCTGGACTACACCAACTCCCGGGCGTTCTACGCCGCCGAGGCCGGCGCCGAGGCGGCGATGGGCCAGATCGCCATCATGATCGAGGACGGCGCCCTGGAGGACCAGGAGGTCTCGGAGATCACGCCTCCGGACCTGGAGGGCTTCTCCTTCGACAGCTTCGCCGTGCGGAAGGTCGGCGGCATCGACATCGAGACGATCACCGACGGGCCCTTCTCGGGGCTCTACTCCCTGACCCAGTACGTCGACGTCTACTCCGAGGCCCGGGAGCCGGCGGGCAGCTCCAACGCGGTGCTGGTGTCGGCCAAGGCCCAGGCGATCCCGATCTTTCAGTTCGGCGTCTTCTTCGACGACGACCTGGAGGCCACCAACGGCCCGCCGATGGAGTTCGACGGGTGGGTCCACTCCAACGGCAACATCTACCTGAGCTCGGACAACGCGTGGTACCGGGACCAGATCACCACGCCGAACGAGCTCATCTGGGACCGGATGGACCACCACAGCGTCCGGTCCGGGGTCTACGTCAACGACGCCATGGGCAACGAGGTGCAGCTGGACTTCGACAGCCGCACCCACCCGGAGCCTGCTGCGTTCCGGGCCGAGAGCGAGGCGAGCTTCGACAGCCGCGTCAAGACCGGCGCCCACGGCGTGGACTCCCTGAAGGTGCCGCTCCCCGCCGGCATGGACCCGGTGGAGGTGATCCGCCCCCGGGAGGCCGACGACACCGAGATGGAGAAGCGGGCGAAGATGGCGTGGAAGGCCGACCTGCACGTGGAGGTGAACCTGGCCAACCTCGACCGGGCCGGGAGCGTGTGCGGGTCGGCGATCCCCTTTCAGGGACCCGACAACGTCGCGGTAAACCAGATCAACATCACCGGGATGTCCGGGATCTGTCCCGGGGCGGCGGTCACCTTCGTCCTCTCCCACCCGGACCTGGACGAGTGCTCGGAGTTCGACGACCGGGCCCTCCTGACGGTGGAGTGGGGGGGAACCACTCTCATCGGCCCGAACCAGGGCATGGACGGCTGCGAGTTCACGGTCACCCCGCCCTCGGGCGTCGCCCGGGACTTCCGCGTCACGGTCTTCCTGGACGGCGACGCGTACGCCGAGCTCGACGAGGACCAGAACGTGGACACGACCTGGCTCGCGGGTTCGATCGCCGACAACTGCGGCGCGGGTGAGGGCGGCGGCGGGAACAAGTACGGGGCCAACGGCTTCAACACCTTCTATCCCTCGATCACGGTCACGCGCGCGGAAGGGCTGGAGGTCCCGGACCAGCCCGAGCTGTGCGAGATCTTCTTCTTCGACTGGGCGGCGTTCTACGACGGCCGGGAGCAGGATTTCCGGGAGGTCCTGAACATCGACGTCGTGCAGCTGAGCGACTGGGTGGCGGGCGGCGGCGCCCGACGCTCGGAAGTGATCTACGTCGAGTTCGTGGTGCCCCCCACGGTGAACGGGTCGGTCCGGGACGAGGTGAAGGACGACTCCTACGATCCCGCGGTGCGGATGGTGAACGGCACGCTCCTCCCCAATCCCCTCTCGGTGGCGACCCACTACCCCATCTACGTCCAGGGCGACTACAACGCCGTGGACTGGAAGCCCGCAGCGGTCGTCGGAGACGCCATCACCATGCTCTCCAACGCCTGGCGGGACGACCAGCACCAGGAAGCCGAGGTGATCCGGACGAACGCCACGAGCACCGAGTACTGGATGGCGGTGCTGGCGGGCCATTCGGCCACGCCCTGCGACCACGAGGACGCGGGCTGCTCCGGCGGATACGCGGACTTCTACGGGGGCGGGATCGAGAACTACCTCCGCTTCCTGGAGCGGTGGAGCGGCCAGACAGCCACCTACCGGGGCTCCCTGGTCTCGCTGCACATCTCCGAGACCGTGGACGGGACCTGGAACGGCAGCTACTACAGCCCGCCGAACCGGGACTGGATCTTCGACATGCGCTTCGAGGATCCCTCGAACCTGCCGCCGGGCACGCCCACGGTGGGCAACGTGATCCACACCGCGTTCCGGCCGGTCTACTGAGCCGGACGGCGCACGAGCTCGCCGGGACGGACCCTCCCCCGGGCAGGTCTTCCGGGGGAGGGTTCTTCTCTTCCTGACGCTCTTCTCCCCGACCTCTGCGCCCGGGGCCCGGAGCTGCGCCCGGGGAGCTCGGAGCTACGCCCGGCGGGCGCGGAACCGAAGAAATTCCGAAACAATTCCGCGCAAAGATTTCCGTGGAGCGAACCTTTTCGCCGGCCGGTGGGGCGGGACCCGGATCGGTGAATCCTCCCCCGCGCCGGCGTACCGGAGCGCGCTCTTCCCCCCATCGTCCCTCGATTCCGGGACGCTCTCCTTATTCCCCGCTTGTTCCCTGCAGGGAACGACCCCGGGGTATGCCCCTTGCTGCATTCTGATGCTGCCGCGATGTGCGGTGCTGGAAAAGAGTGGCATGCTGGACCGAAATGACACCAGGGAGCGTCCGATGGATACGCGACGACACGACAGGAGCCGCCGACCGGCCCCGGACATCCGGGGCGACGACCGGGCCGGGTTCGCCCTCGAGGCGACGATGATGATCATGATCCTCCTCTCGGGTCTGATCCTGGTCCTGGTCCAGACGGCGACCACCGCCTTCCGCACCGGGTTCCTGGACTACACGAACTCCCGGGCGTTCTACGCGGCCGAGGCGGGCGCCGAGGCGGCCATGGGCCAGGTCGCCATCCGGATGGAGGACGGGGTCCTGGACGACCAGGACATCTCGGAGATCGTGCCTCCGGACCTGGAGGGCTTCTCCTTCGACAGCTTCGCGGTGGAGAAGATCGGAGCCGTGGACGTGGAGACGATCACCGACGGCCCCTTCTCGGGGCTCTACTCCCTGACCCAGTACGTGGAGGTCTACTCCGAGGCCCGGGAGCCGGCGGGCAGCTCCAACGCCGTGCTGGTCTCGGCCAAGGCCCAGGCGATCCCGATCTTCCAGTTCGGGGTGTTCTTCGAGAAGGACCTGGAGGCCACCAACGGCCCGCCCATGGAGTTCGCGGGGTGGGTGCACTCCAACGGCAACATCTACCTGAGCTCGGACAACGCGTGGTACCGGGACCAGATCACCACGCCGAACAAGTTCTTCTGGGACCGGAAGGACAACCACAGCGTCAAGTCCGGGGTCTACGTCAACGACGCCATGGGCAACGAGGTGCAGGTGGACTTCGACAGCCGCTCCCACCCGGATCCTGCGAACTTCCGGGCCGAGAGCGAGGCGAAGTTCGACAGCCGGGTGAAGACCGACGCCCACGGGGTGGACTCCCTCAAGGTGCCGCTGCCCGCCGGGATGGACCCGGTGGAGGTGCTCCTGCCCAAGGAGGGCACGGACACGGAGATGGAGAAGCGGGCGAAGATGGCGTGGAAGGCCGACATGCACGTGGAGGTGGACCTCTCCAACCTGAACAAGGCGGGGAACGTCTGCGGCTCCACGCTCCCCTACGCGGAGCCGGACAACGTCTTGGCCAACGACATCAACATCACCGGCGGCTCGGCGATCTGCCCCGGCACCTCGGTGACCTTCACCGTCTCCCACCCGGACCTGACGTGCGACGAGTTCGACGACCGGGCCACCTTCGTCGAGGTCTCCTGGGGCGGCGACTACATCCTCCAGAACGACCCCATGGACGGCTGCGAGTTCACGATCTCGATCCCCCCGGGGACCGTCTACGACTTCGTGATCAAGATCGACCTGCTCAAGGACAACTACGCCCAGCTCACCGAGGACCAGAAGCTGGACGTGAAGTGGACGAAGGAGTGGATCTCGGACAACTGCGGAGCCGGCGAGGGCGGCGGCGGCAACAAGTACGGGGCCCAGGGCTTCCAGACCCTGCATCCCACGCTCACCGTGACGCGCTCCGACGGCCTCGAGGTGCCCGACCACCCCGAGCTGTGCAAGATCTTCTTCTTCGACTGGGCGGCGTTCTACGACGGCCGGGAGCTGAACTACCGGGAGATCCTGAACGTGGACGTGACCCAGCTGAGCAACTGGGTGGCAGGCAACGCCAGCCGGAAGAGCGAGGTGATCTACGTGGAGTGGATCGTGCCGACCACGATCGACGCGAACGTCTCGACCGAGGTCATGGACTACAGCTACGATCCGGGCGTGCGCATGCGCAACGGCACCACGCTGCCGAACCCGCTCTCGGTGGCGACCCACTACCCCATGTACGTCCAGGGCGACTACAACGCCGTGGACTGGAAGCCCGCCGCGGTCATGGGCGACGCGATCACCCTCCTCTCCAACGCGTGGCTCGACGCCGACCACCTGAGCGGGTGGTCGTTCGACGACGGCGAGCTGGAGGGCTACAAGACCACCGCCTTGGACACCGAGTACTGGGTGGCGGTCCTCGCCGGCCANNTACCTCCGCTTCCTGGAGCGGTGGAGCGGCTATACCGCGACGTATCGCGGCTCCCTGGTCTCCCTCCACGAGAACCTGACCGTGGACGGGACCTGGAACGGTGACTACTACAGCCCCCCGAGCCGGGACTGGATCTTCGACACCCGCTTCGAGGACTGGCAGAACCTGCCGCCGGGCACGCCCACGGTGGGGAACGTGATCCACACCGCCTTCCGACCGGTCTACTGAGCCGGCGCCATGCGAGCCCCGACCCCCCCGCGCCGAGACGCTGCGATGACTGACGCGAAGACTCAGCGACAGAGAGGCTTCACGATCATCGAGCTCCTGGTCGTCATGCTGATCATCGGCATCATGGCCGGAATCGCCGTGCCGCGCTTCCGCCTGAGCAACTCCCGCCAGGTGGAGCTCCAGGCCGACGAGCTGGCCCAGAAGCTGGAGATGGCACGGACCAAGGCCCTCTCGACCCGGAAGATGGTGCGCCTCGAGTTCGACGTGACCGGCCACTCGGTGACCGGCCGCATCGACCACGACGAGGACGGCACATTCACCGGCGCTCCGGAAGAAACCCAGCAGTTTCGGGAGTTCGACTCCGGTGAGCTGAACGAGGAGATTCGCTTCGGGCGGGGCAACGCGAACCCTCTGATCGAGGACGAGTCCACCGACCCGGTCACGATCGAGAACGACCGGCTGGACTTCAACGTCCGGGGGGTTCCCACCCCCTACGGCACCCTGGGCGCGATCTACCTGGTGCACCGGAGCGACCCCGACGCCGTCTCGGCGATCTGGGTGGCCAGCTCCGGCGCCTTCCGGGTGGTGCGCTGGAGGGACGGATCATGGCGATGAGCGAGCGCGTCGAGCGGTGGGCGCCCCTGAGTGAAGGGGGCTACTCGATCGCCGCGGTCCTCGTGGCCCTGGTCCTCCTCTCCGTGGGGATCCTGGCCCTGGCGAACGCCGGGACCCAGACGGTGATGCTCCAGACGAACATGGCGACCCGGACCAACGCCCTGGAGGTCGCGCGGACCTACATGGAGGAGGTCCGCAGCCGCAACCCCATCGATATCACGTCGGAAGACCCGGTGCAGGTGGACGAGGAGGGCCAGGCCGACGCGAGCGGCGTCTTCACCCGGGAGCTGATCGTGGAGGACGCCGGCGAGAACATGAAGAAGGTCTCGGTGGAGGTCGCCGGACCCAACATCGGGCAGCCGATACAGCTCACGACGCTGGTCTACGTGGGCGTCTTCTGAGGAGTCGTTGAGGAGAATCTGATGGATACACGAAGCCGGAATCCAGCGCGCGACCGCCGGGGGTTCACCCTGGTGGAGAGCCTGATCGCCATGACCCTGGGCCTGATCGTGATCACGGCCACCATGTCGTTCGCCTGGGGCACATTCCGGGGCGTGGAGGGCGACCGGATCCGGCAGGAGGTCTACCGGAACGCCCGCTTCCTGGGGATGTCCCTGGAGCGGGACTTCCAGACCGCGGGCGTGGCCATGGAGAGCACGGTCTCCTTCGGGAGCCTGTCGGTGTGGGCGGACACGGTCGCGATCCTCTCCGTTCCCTTCGAGCCCCACCAGGCGCCCGTCCACGACCTGCTTCCCCCCGAGGGGGCCACCGATCCCATGCCTCCGGGTGGCACCTGCGGCACCTACTGCCTCGACCTGATGAAGGTGGACGGCGAGATCAGCCTGAAGGCGGGGGACCTGGCCCGGCTGCAGGTGAACGACGCCCGCCGCCTCGTCCTGGTGCGGGAGATCGTGGAGACCTCCGACACCTCGTTCGCGCTGGGATTCACCGACGACCAGGAGCTCCTCAACTACAAGGCGGGCCTCACCGACCTGATCCTGAGCACCTCGGGGACCTTCGTGCAGAAGCTCTCCCCCATCGTCTACTATCAGAAGGAGAACAAGCTCCTGCGCGCCGAGGGCCTGAACCCGTCCACCAGCGAGCTGCGCGGCGCCGTCATGGCCTACGGCGTGAATCGGTGGGACGCGTGGCTCATGTTCGTGGACGGCGAGGAGGCCGAGAACGCGGACCTGAGCGACAGCGACAACACGAACGACTACGACGATCTCCTGGGTGTCCGGATCGAGACCCTCCTGACGGCCAATCGCCCGGACCTGCGCGTGAATCGAGGCGAGCTCTTCACCCGGGCCTACGAGTGGCAGTTCGTGCCCCGGAACCTCATGTACGAGCGGAACCGCTGATCTTAGGCTGACCGCCCGAGGGCCCACGGCCCGGCCGCCGAGCGCGGCCGGGCCGTTTTTTTTTTTCGCAGCGAGGGTCGAGGAGAGCGCTCGCCCCTGGTGAGGAACCTTCCGTCCCCCTCCCGAATTCTCCGGACCGCCCGGGGGGATCAGGTTTATGTCATCGCGGCCGAGGGCCCCCCTGGACGCGCTCGAGATCACCGAATGCCAGCACGAACAAAGGGGACATTCGACATGAACGAGAAGAGCGGCACCGGAACCGGACAGCTGATCCTGCGACTCGCCATCGGCGTGATCTTCCTGACCCACGGCCTCCCCAAGCTCCTGGGAGGCGTGGGGGCGACCGGGGAGTTCTTCGCCCAGATCGGGATCCCCCTGGCCGGCCTGGCCGCCTGGCTGGTCACCCTCCTGGAGACCTTCGGCGGGGCGCTCCTGATCACGGGCACCCTGGTGACCCCGATCGCGGCGCTGCTGTCGATCCACATGCTCCTGGGGATCCTACTCGTCCACCTCTCCAACGGGTGGTACGTGCTGGGGCCCGGACAGGGCGGGGCCGAGTTCAACGTCCTCCTGATCGCGGGCCTCATCTCTCTCATGGTCACCGGGAAGGGCTCTCCCGCCCTGGAGCTGCCGACCTCCCGGGACGAGGCGCCGGTCCACGCCCCGTGATCGCGGTCAGCGGGGCCCGGACCCGGGAGGAGCTCGTCGACGACCGTCTGGAGGAGCCGAAGCCCTGACATGTCGACAGCGTCCCTCGGCCGGACCTTGGCTTCGACGGGTGCGCGGAGCTCCTGGAGCGGAACGTGGCCGAGCTGAGACGGCTCCTCGACACCCTCTCCCAGGGGGATCTGGAGCGCCGCGTCGCCTACCGGAACTCGAAGGGGGAGGAGTTCCGGACGCCGATCGGGGAGATCCTGCTCCACGTGCTCCTCCACGGGTCCTACCACAGGGGCCAGATCGCCCTGCGCATGAGGGACGTCGGGGAAGAGCCGGTGAACACGGACCTCATCACCTTCGTGCGGGAGCGTCCGGCACCCGAAGCCTGAGGGGGGGCTCGAGGCCGGGAGGCGAGCCCCGGGAAGAAATCGGGGCCTCGAGGGTAGGCGCCTTCATGTCCCCATCCGCCGCCGAGGCCCGGGTCTCCGCCAGCCCCGTCTTCGCCCGGGCTCTGGAAGAGCGACAGCCCGCCTCCCGGGAGGGGCGGCGCTGGCTCTTCGTGCCCTACGACCAGCTCACCGACGCGGTGGGTCCCCTCTCCCGTGCGCAGCCGGGTGAGGTGGGCATCGTCGTGATGGAGAGTCCGTGGAAGGCGGCCCGTCGGCCCTACCACAAGCAGAAGCTGGCCCTGGTCCTGGCCAACCTGCGCCGCTTCGCCCTGGAGCAGGCCGAGCGAGGGGTCGCGGTGCGGCACGTGGTGGGCCGTGGGCCCTTCCGCGAGGCCCTGGGGTCCCTGGCCCGGGAGCTGGGGCCCCTGGGGATGATGGAGGCGGCAGAGCGGGAGCTCCGGCGGGACCTCGCACCCCTGGTCCGGGACGGGTCGATCGAGGTCGACCCCCACGAGGGCTGGCTCACCTCGTACGCCCAGTTCCGGGAGAGCCAGGAGGGACCGCCCTGGCGGATGGACGCTTTCTACCGCCGCGTGCGCGGGGACACGGGGATTCTCATGAAGGACGGATCGCCGGAAGGCGGGAAGTACAGCTTCGACCCGGAGAACCGGGAGTCGTGGGACGGGGAGCCCCCGGCGCCGGAGCCCCCCACCTTCCCCGGCGACCCCGTGAAGGAAGAGGCGGTGGAGCTGGTCCGCGAGGCCTTCGGTGGCCATCCGGGAGAGCTCCGACCCGAGCTCCTGCCCACGTCGGCGGGGGACGCGGAGCGCCTGTGGGTGTGGGCGCTCGAGTCCTGTCTTCCCCACTTCGGCCCCTTCGAGGACGCCATGTCCACGGCGTCCCGGGGTCTCTTCCATACGAGGATCTCGCCCCTCCTGAACCTCCACCGCCTCCTGCCCCGGCGGATCGTGGAGGACGTGGCCGGGCTGGAGGTTCCGCTCCAGAGCCGGGAGGGCTTCGTGCGCCAGGTCCTGGGGTGGCGGGAGTTCGTCCGCCACGTGCACCGGGCCACCGACGGCTTCCGGGAGATCCCCGGGGTCGATGTGGAGGTTCTCGCGGAGCCCGGGGACGGGGGCCACGCCCGCTGGCGGGGGGAGGATCCCAGCGAGGATCCCGCCGAAGGCCCCGATGGGGGAGCCGCCCCGTCCTTTCTCGGGCCGGGACGGCCCCTCCCGGTCGCCTACTGGGAGGGGGCGTCCGGCCTCCAGTGCCTGGACCGGGTCGTGAGCGAGGTGTGGGAGGAGGGGTGGAGCCACCACATCACCCGGCTCATGGTCCTCTCCAACGTGGGCCTCCTCCTGGACACCTCCCCCCGGGAGCTCACCGACTGGTTCTGGGTGGCCTACGTCGACGCCTACGACTGGGTCGTGGAGCCCAACGTGCTGGGGATGGGGACCTTCGCCGCCGGCGACCTCATGACCACGAAGCCCTACGTCTCCGGCGCCAACTACATCCGCAAGATGAGCGACTACTGCGGGGAGTGCGCCTTCGATCCCCGCCGGGACTGCCCTCTCACCGACCTCTATTGGGCCTTCCTGGCCCGGTACGAGGAGGCCCTGGACGGGCTGGGCCGCATGGCGCTGCCCCTGGCCTCGATGCGAAAGCGGGACCCGGAGCGGAGGGAGGCGGACCGGGAGATCTTCGAGTGGGCCCGGGAGACGCTGGATGCCGGCCAGAGGCTGTCCCCCGGGGGACGACCGGAATAGGGCTCCGTGCAGTGCGCCGTTCAGACCGCGGGCGCGAGGGCGTCCTATCCTGCCAGGTCCCGGAGCACCGCGTCCGCGGCTCTCCGCCCGGAGAGCAGGGCCCCCTCGATGGAGGGTTGGAGCGTGTGGTCCCCCGCCAGGTAGGTGGGGGGCCGTCCCGGGCGCGGCGGAAGCCCGGGTCCGCGGCGGGGAACGATCGCCGCGGGAAGCGCCCAGGGGATCGTATACGCCCGGATCCGCTCCCAGTCGTCGACCCGGGAGCCGTACCAGGAGCGGAGCTGGCGCTCGGCGGCGGGCCAGAGCGATTCCCGGGCGAGGCCCCGGGTGCCGATCACGGTGGCGGAGACCAGGGAGCGGCCCGGGGGTGCGTAGGAGGCGGAGAGCCGATCCGGAACGCACAGGTTGTTCACGGGACCGCGGCCCGTTCCGTTCAGGACGAGGAGGGGCTCGGGCTCCGGAGGCTCGGGCGCGGCGAAGTAGAGGCAGGTCGTGCCCCGGAAGGAAACCGGCTCCAGCTCCGGCAGGAGGCGGACCGCGTCGATGCGCGAGCCGGCCACGACCACGGCGCGGGCCCCGATCCCCTTCCCGCCGGCGAGCTCCACGCCGTCACCGGTCAGGCCGACGACCCGGGCCCGCGTCCGGAGAGCGCCCGGCGAGAGTCGGTTCCCGAGCTGCCGGGGGATCGCTTCCATGCCTCGGGCGGGGAGGGCCGCGTACCCCCGGGAGAACATGTCGAAGACGAACTCGAAGAAGGCATCGTTGGTATCCAGGCGGGCTTCCAGGAAGATCCCGCCCAGGAAGGGACGGAAGAACCGCTCCACCATCCGGGAGGAGAAGCCCTCATTCTCGAGCCGCGTCCGGGTGGGGCGCGGGGGGCCGTGCCGACCCCCGGGCGGGCTGCCGCCCCGGAGGGACGCGCGGAGGCGGAGGAGGCGGAGCTTGTCGGCCAGGGTGCCCACCGGGGCCCGGACGGTGGGCCAGAGATCCCGGGGACGCCGGAGGGGATCCGCCACCCGGACGAAGCGGTCCTCGAGGCGGATCCGGGCGCCCGGAAGGAAGGGACGGAGGTCCAGCGCTTCCACGTCCAGCACGCGTCCGGCCTCGGGATACGCGGTGAGGAGGACCTGGAATCCCCGGTCGAGGAGGAAGCCGTCGACGCGGTCCGTTCGGACCCTCCCCCCGATCCGGTCCGAGGCTTCCAGCAGCCGCACGTCGAATCCGGAGGCTTCCAGGTGGAGGGCGCACGCCAGGCCGGCGAGACCTCCTCCCACGATCACGACGTCGGTGCTCTCCAACGGCCCCTCCACGGCTCGGCGTCATGGCGCGGCCGCCGCGGCGGGTACAGGCCCGCGGGCGATGGCCGTCTAGGTATTGTATAATAATACCTATACAACTATTATACAATATGGAACTTCAGAACCTGTCGACCGTCCTCGCATCGGGTATGACGCGTCCGTGCCCCCCTCCCGCGAGCCGATGACCGAGCCGAACCCGCGCCCCGGCCCTGACCGCCCTTCCGGCAGCGGCGAGACGACCCTCGCGCTGGTCACGGGGGCCACGGGCTACATCGGAGGGCGACTGGTGCACGCCCTCGGGGACGTCGGGATCCCGGTCCGGGCCATGTCCCGACGGCCCGAAGAGCTCCGGGCCCGCCTGCCCGACGAGGTGGAGGTGGCGGGGGGGGACGTCCTGGAGGCCGAGTCCCTGACGGGGGCGCTCCGTGGCGTGGATACGGCCTACTATCTGGTCCACTCCATGGGCTCGGGGGGGGACTTCCGGGAGCGGGACCTGGAAGGGGCCCGCAACTTCGCCCGGGCGGCACGGCAGGCGGGGGTCCGCCGGATCGTCTACCTGGGCGGGCTGGGCGAAGGGGACGATCTCTCCGAGCACCTGGAGAGCCGTCAGGAGGTGGGCCGGGTCCTGCGCTCCTCGGGGGTGGAGACCCTGGAGCTCCGCGCATCGATCGTCATCGGCTCGGGGAGCCTCTCCTTCGAGATGATCCGGGCCCTGGTGGAGCGTCTGCCGGTCATGATCTGTCCCCGGTGGGTCGAGACGCCCACCCAGCCGATCGCCGTGGAGGACGTGCTCGAGTATCTGGTCCAGGCCCGGCCGGTGCCCCTGGAGGGGAGCGAGGTCGTAGAGATCGGCGCCCGGGAGCAGGTGACGTACGGGGACCTCATGCGGGAGTACGCCAGGCAGAGGGGTCTGCGTCGCCTGATGATCCCGGTGCCGGTCCTGACGCCCCGCCTCTCGGGCCTCTGGCTGGGGTTGGTCACCCCGGTCTACGCCCGGGTGGGGCGGGAGCTGATCGAGGGGCTCCGCAACCCGACGGTGGCGGATCTCGGCGCGGCCCGGAGGCTCTTCGAGGTGGAGCCCCGGAGCGTTCCCGAGGCGATCGAGCGGGCGCTCGCCCGGGAGGACCGGGAATTCGCCGAGACCCGCTGGTCCGACGCCCGCTCCTCGGCCGACTGGGGTTCGGAGCCCATCCGGGAGCCGAGCGGGGGCCCGATCATGGACCGCCGGACGGTCCGGGTGGAGGTCTCGCCGGAGGAGGCGTTCCGGCCGATCCGCCGGATCGGGGGAGAGATGGGATGGTATTTCGCCGACTGGCTCTGGCGGGTGAGGGGGGCCCTCGACCTGACCGTCGGGGGGCCGGGAATGCGCAGAGGGCGGAAAGATCCCGAGACGCTGAGCCCGGGAGACACCCTGGACTTCTGGAGGGTGGAGGCCGTGGAGCCCGACCGTCTTCTTCGCCTCCAGGCCGAGATGAAGCTCCCCGGCCGGGCCTGGCTCCAGTTCGAGGTGTCGGAGGACGGGAGCCAGGGCACGGAGATCCGACAGACTGCGATCTTCGATCCGGCCGGTCTGCCGGGCGTTCTCTACTGGTATGCCCTCTACCCCCTGCACGCGCTCATCTTCCAGGGGATGCTCCGGCGGATCGCCGACGAGGCCGAGAGGACCTAGCCTCAGGAGGTCCGGGGAACCTCCCGGGCCGGTCCCGAGGGGCCGTCGGCCCGGGGTTGGCGACCGGAGCGTCCCGCCGCGTCGGCCATGCGGTCCAGGAACTCCCGCTCGCTCTTGCTGAGGCCACGCACGCCGTCTGCCCGGACCTTCTCGAGGAGCTTCACCACCTCTTCCCGGTTCACCTCGTGGAGGCTCTCCAGGTCCATCCGCTCCCAGCGGTCCTGGGCCTCCAGGTCGAGGACGTAGGGCGACTTGTACTGGGAGTTGGGGGCCTCCACCCGGCGCACCTTGGCGGCCTTCTTCGCCTTCCGGTAGAGGACGGCCACGGCGATCAGCGCCGCGGTCTCCACCGCCAGGAGCGTCAGGAGGAGAACGGTGATGGAGCTCATCGGGGCTCCGGGAGCATTGGGGAGAGCCTACCCTGCAATACTATAAGACGAGATCACCGGGCGAAGGGTTTCCGACCCCTCCCCCCGTCCGGATTCAGACGGTCGCAAGGGTGCGCTTCTTCAGCCGCTCGATCTTCTCGCCGGGGCGCCAGCGGGTGATGTACCCCGCCACCGCCGAGGCGGCGACCGAGTAGGGCGAGACCAGGTAGAGCTGTCCGGGACCCGAGCGGCCCGGGAAGTTCCGGTTCTGGCTCGACACCGAGACCTCGTCGGGGGAGTATGTGGCGCCGGGGCCCGCGTTGATGCACGCGCCGCAGCCCGGCTCGATGAAGGTGGCGCCGATCTCCTCGAAGAGGTCCAGGTAGCCCTTCTCCCGGGCGTACTCCCGGACCTCCACCGAGCCGCACTGGATGTAGCACTCCACGTCGGGGTGGACGCCGAGGCCCCACTCGTCCCACGCATCGCCGAAGACCCGGGCGTACATGTCCATGTCCTCCTTCTTGCCGGCGGTGCAGGAGCCGGCGTAGGCGATGTCGATCCCGATCCGCTCGTCCTCCAGCTCGTCGAGGTAGACCCCGTTGCCCGGGTCGCCGGGGAGGGCGGCCATGGGACGGACCCGTGAGGCGTCGATCTCGATCACCTTCACGAACTCGGCCCCGGGGTCGCTCCTCATCCCCGCCGCCAGCTCCAGCGCCCGGTCCCGCTCGATCCCCCGCTCCTCCACCAGGTAGTCGACGGTCTTCTCGTCGGCGGCCACGATCCCGGTGAAGGCGCCCACCTCGGCGGCCATGTTCGTCAT
>JABAHQ010001406.1_pt1 | contig 16488 bp, 15 predicted proteins | sample 7062091 | NCBI WGS metagenome assembly JABAHQ01 (sample SAMN14534359, study PRJNA622989) | marine sediment metagenome | biome: marine biome [ENVO:00000428]; feature: marine pelagic biome [ENVO:01000023]; material: deep marine sediment [ENVO:00002113] | place: India: Gulf of Kutch | collected...
GGTGGTTCCGTTCCATTTTCCTGGGTCACTTTGTACTGGAGAGAGGTCAATTTTTCTCCAAGCTCTTCTTTCGAGGGGATTTCAGGATCTTTTCGTTCATTTTGCAATTGTCTCACCGATCTTTTAGTACATACTCAGAGAGTGTACTAATATTTTCCTTTTGAGCCAATAGAGGAGGCGGATCAATGCAAGTTTAAGAACCCAATACCGTCCATAATGTTTTCCAAAAGAATATCTATTCTAAATGTGATAAATTACTGCAATCAAACACCCACAAAAGTGAGAAAACATTATTGAATTTCGATTGGATTGCAAAGAATAATCACAAAACTGTTAAAGATAGAGCTTGAAGCCTGTCGGCTAGATTCAGAGAGTTTTAATGCACTTCCTCCTTGAATAGAGGTTATGGGCAGTTATCTCACAACGTCTTCTACCACTCTCCACCATTGTTTATCAGTACCTATCTTGGCTCTTTTTTTCCACTCCTTGGTCTTAGGTTCCTCTTTAATATATTCTAGTAAGGTATCTATTTTTTTAGTGACATCTTCATAATCATTGGACTCCATCTTGCCGTCTTTAAGGTATTCCTCAGACAGGGTTTTTACCTTCTTTAGGTTTCTGGTCACGTCGTACCAAAAGCCCCAATCCTTGGCTAGGATCTTTGTAATCCGGTTTACATTAATCACTTCCCTCTCATCTGTTTCTCCTAATTCATGTGCTCTAAAGAGTACGATGAGATCTTTGATATCTTTCGCATTTATTTTATGGATCTGGGTTTTCTCCAACACTATATCTGAGAGAGGTATCGTAGGATTGTCGAGCTTTAAGCGTCCCTTCTCAGGGTTTTTACCAAAAAAAATGTCATGACTAAATCGGAGGGCGTTAAAGAAAATATCTGAGTGATACCATTGTTTAGGATGGTAAAATATTAATCGTTGGTGACCAAATAGGGTGTTAATGCCCCTGTTTGGAATAAAATCGAGCTCCTTTCTAAAGTAATTTTTTATTAGCTTACTCTGAGTAGAGTAAGCCATGAAGTCAATATCACTAAAATTCTGTTGATCCTCCCCTAATCGACCCAAATTTTTATGTAATTCTACAAACTCTTGACTATGGATTCGAACAGCAACTGCTCCAATGACTCTGAGTATTATCCCCGTTTCTATAGTCCTTTCTACTATTTTATGTGCATCTTCAATAAATACTTCATCTGGAACTTCCTTTTCTTTTCCATGTGACACTTTAATTCCCTACACATTTAATTGGTTTACTATATCCCTCTCTTTTTTTTAAAAAAATAGAAAGAATAATAAATTCTAAAAGAGATTACTTCCTGCACACCTTTGATCTGTGGTGGTTGCTCGAAGGCTGGTGGGGGTGGCCCTTTTAATCCGCTCTCTAGGACGAGACCTGCTCCCGTTACGATCAATGTAAAGAGGGTAACTATTCTGACATCGTCAAATTCGATATGCGAAGCGCATCGTGGGAGCAGATAACAATCAAAGGTGAACGCTGCGAAGATGAGGAGGAGTCCCCTATACGCCAGAAAGGGACTGTTCGTTCATGAAAGGAACCGTTTTACACACTTGAAGTCGGTCTCGATTCCCCATCGCTTCCAATAACGGATAGTCACACCAGTCTCGACACCCCAGTACACCAGCACCCACCACACCCCTATTTCCTCGTTCGTGTTCCATCCACTTGAAAGTGACGGGAAGATCGCGTTCCTTCCCCCTTCCCTGCATCTTGTGCTCTATCGTGTGAAGCTTGTCCTTCGAACCAGCTGCATTAAACTTATCTATCCATTGCTTCGTCCACTTGCTCTTTGGGACGCAAACCACTAAGGATAGATCTTGTTGCATGAACCACCGCATAACATCTACTTCATAGAAGTCACCATCAAGGTAGACACATGTATCGTAATCCCCGCGTTTCTCACATCCTCCATGAGGCGTGTCACCCATGTTTCGAGATCCTCTCGTTCTTCCGTCGGATATGTTGCAATGAAAACGTTGTCCCCCTCTCCAACCACCCTTACAAAGGGGAACTTGAAGGTTCGCTTCCTATTCTTGTACGGCTTGACGGCTGCTCGCTCTTTCCCATACTACTTCTACTTCATGAAATCGATCGCTATCCACACGTCCCGTTCAAGGATGTCCACTTGGTATATCGCCTTCGTGAGGTCTTTAAGGTAGGTTTCATTCATTACTTTGGAATCTTTAGATATATGTGAGTATCTTTTAAAATTTCAAAAAAAGTACTTGATAAAAACTTTCTTTCATAGAGGTATCAATAGATGTCGAAAGAAGAAGAAGAAGAAATAGTCTTCGTAAGAAAAAGCTCTGGTTTAATAAGGATGATAGGCCTTTTCACTGTCATGGTCTTCGGGGTTAACTACACTATCGCAGATGGAATCTACAATTTTACGATGTGGCAAACTTATAAGAATCCTGGTGCATTCTATCCATTTTCTCTAGTTCTAGGAGCGATTATTCTTTGTTTCAGCGCCTTTAGTATAACCATGCTTACAGTAGCTATGCCACGAACTTCATCAGATTATGTTGCTGTTTCTCGTGTTGTTCATCCTTTCTTAGGCTATATGGAAGCGTTTATGAACATAGGCTGTCACCTCTTCATTGTGGGTGCTCTATCATACTTCATGACATGGTACTTTGGAAGTTTCTTAATACAAACTGGTCTCGCCCTAGGTGTATCTGGATGGGTGGAAATGGGAGCGTGGTTATCAACTAACGTTTGGGTGGGAGTAGCTGTAGGAACACTCTTTTGTATATGGGCTGGTCTTGTTAATCTATTTGGTATCGGATCTACAAAATGGACTATCAATATTCTCTTCGGAGTCGCTTTAATCGCTGGTATAGTGACAGCAGGAGCGGGGATATGGGGGACTACTCTAAGCCTAGATAAAGTTCAATCACTCTGGGACAGCACTTATGGAAGTGGTGCCTGGCAAGAAATAATTGATATTGCTAAAGACGCTGGTTGGAGTGAGTATACAAATGGTGGTGTCTATGGATGGCCTGGAACATGGACCTGGGCTGCAACCGCATCTGCGATGGTTCCAGCAGCCTATGCTTTCTGGGGTTTTGAATATGGTAACTATGTTGCTGGAGAAGTTAGTGAACCACGAAAATCATTCATTTGGGGGACTCTTGGAGCGATAATTCTTATCCTCGTCTACTATCTTCTCATTTCCGTCCCAACATTATCTGCATATGGGCCTTTTACCTCCTATTATAACTACGTAATGTTTGGTGGGCATGGGGTAGACAATGTATCAATAAATCCCGTACAGACACCCACACTTGCTGTCATGCTGGCTTCACTTGTCTCATCTGTAGCTCCTTGGGCGGCAATCGTGATTACGTTAGGGATCTTCTTATTCGTGCTAAACGGTCTACCTGTGTACATGATCATCCCTTCAAGGATCATGCTTAGCCTATCATTCGACAGGTTCTTCCCTGAAAAGCTCTCTGAAGTTAATGAGAAATGGCATACTCCCCATTGGGCAGTACTCGTCTCGATAATTCTCGCTGTCATCAGTGTTATCCTGACTGCTATTACTCCATGGTTCTATATGGTAAGCGTAATCTTTATTACAATGATCAGATGGTGGTTGGGTTCATTAGCAGCCTTGATCTTGCCCAAAAGTAGGCCCGACCTTTACGAACGAGTAGATTATGAGGTTGGTGGAATTCCTCTCGTGAGTATATTAGGGGGATTGGGAGTTGTGACTATGGGTTGGCTCTTATACCATGGTTTCCTAGCAACAATCTCATCGCCAGTCTCAGCGTGGTATGTCTTTGCTTGGTTCCTTGGTTCCGTACTGTTCTATGCGTTCTATTACTGGCGCAATAAGCGGAGAGGAATTGACCCAAAGGACATCTTCGGGGAAGTACCACCAGTGTAAGAGCGGCTCTAAGGCCAGAGTAATTATTTTATTTTTTTATTATTTTTTAAAAAAATCAATGAGAACCCGAATGTTTTTTTAAAAGCTTCTTAACCTTCTAATCATTAGTGATAACATATATTAAAGAGGTATTCAACGATGAGATTAATGTATATGGCCGATTTCCATGGAAGAGAGCTTCTATGGCGGAAATTTTTGTCTGCACAAAAAAAGCACGATGTAGATGTTTCAATCGTTTCTGGTGATCTTTCTGCCAAAAAGTGCGTTCCTATAATCGAACAAGACGATGGAACATATAAAGCTGTCTTTAAGGGGAATAAGTGGACTGCAGAGAATGAAGAGAAACTTGAAGGAATTAAAAAAAACTTACGGAAAGGGGGAGTGTACCCGTGTATCAAAACGATGCAGGAAGTACGGCAAATCCAGAGAAATCCTCAAATGATTGAACAACTTTTCAGGGACGTGTCAGCAGAAGAGTTAGATCGCATCCTTGATCTTGTCGAAGAAAAGAACCCTGAGGATACAACTGTTATCGTAACGCCTGGGAACGATGACCCCGAAGGAATTGATGAGGTAATTAAAGAACATGAAAACATAGTGTACCCCTTGGGTAAAGCGATTTCTTTTCCAACTGGTCACGAGTTGATTAGCTTCGAATATACGAATCCAACTCCTTGGAATACCCCTCGAGAGGTTCCCGAAGAACAGCTTTGGGAGATGCTTCTAGAGCTTCGTGATCTCACCTCGGGAAATTGGTCGAAGGTCATCGCTAATTTTCATTGCCCCCCACGTAATACTCGCATAGATCTAGCCCCTGAACTAGATAAGAATCAGAAACCCGTATATCGCATGGGAAAACCTCAAATGACTAATGTCGGAAGTAAATCTGTACGGAAGTTCCTCGAGGAATACCAGCCATACATCGGATTACATGGACATATCCATGAATCTCCAGGACATGACTACTTAAAACGCACAGAACTGTTTAATCCAGGATCGGAGTACCAACAAGGTATCTTTAAGGCAATTGTCCTAGATCTTTCTGAAGACGGCCTTGAGAACTGGTTTAGGATTGGATAAGAGATCTGGTTCACGGAGGAAGTCCTATGCATGGAGTAAGTATCGGTAGCCAAGCTATTGCCTCTTTTTCCCCTAAAGCTTCAAAGACTGGAGCAAGAGTCCTTAAAAATGGTGGTAACGCCATTGATGCTGCTGTGGCTTCGTCGTTAGTCTTTGGGATTGCAGAACCGGGTTGGAGCGGTATCGGTGGTGGAGGTTTCATCTTAGCTCACCTGAGTACAGGAGAGAATATAGTTCTCGATTACCGGGAAACAGCACCCTCTCAGACAGACCCTGCTTATTATACGGATGAGAAAAAAACATCTATTGGCTACCGATCGATAGGAATCCCAGGAACCATTGCGGGCCTCTTTTCTCTTCAGAAACGATATGGAAAGATGCAACTGGAGGACGTGGTTCAGTTTGCTATTGATTGCGCCTCAGAGGGTATTAAAGTCACTGAGTTATGGGAAAAAAGTATGCACCAGAACTTTGATGCCGCCCTCGATAAACTACGGAGATCTCCCTACTCTACAGAAGTTTTCCTGCGAAACAATAGACCGTATCAAACTGGCGAGCGTCTTATCCAAAAGGATCTGGCTAAAACTTTGAGAACGATAGTTAAAGAAGGCCCCCAAGTGTTTTATGAAGGAGAAATTGCGGATGTTATTGAAGAAGATATGGTAACTCATAATGCTTTCCTACGAGGAAACGATCTTGCTGATTATGAGGTAAAGAACAGGGATCCCCTAGAAATCGAATTTCGCGACAAGTACAAGATCATTACGATGCCTCCCCCTGGTTCTGGAGCGTCGTTGATCGAGGCATTACATATTTTAGAAACGCTTATGGAACACCATTCAGAGTTTAGCTCTGAAGATCTGCTCGTGGAAACTTTAGCTCAGGTGATGGAGGATCGTGCTCGCTATCTCTGTGATCCAGATTTCCATGACGTACCAGTGGAATTGTTAGTGAGCCAAGAATATGCCAAAAATGTTGCCCAAAACATATTAAATACCGCTCGAACAGCTACAAGTGCTGATAAACAAGGAGGAACCGCTCATGTTACCGCTCTTGATAAAGAGGGGAATGCTGTGTCAATTACAGAAACTATTGAATGCTTCATGGGTTCTGGTGTTACTATACCGGACACAGGCATCCTAATGAATGATGAGATACATGATTTTTCGTTTAATTCAGATTCCGTTAACTATATCCAGCCTGGAAAGCGCCCTCGAAGTAGTATGACCCCAACCGTTATTCTTAAGAATGGAAACCCTTTCCTCGTGTTAGGTGCGACGGGGGGAACACGCATCTTAACCGCTCTGATACAAGTTTTATTTCACAGACTACAGCTAAATCAGGACATTGTTCGAGCAGTACATCATCCCCGACTCCATGTCCAAGGAAAGAATGTGTATGTGGAACACGAAGGTATGACAAGGGATATCTCGAAGCCTCTTCACAAGCAGGGGTTCTCCGTTGAGTGCAAAAAGGTGTTTTCTCCTTGCTTTGATGGATATGATGTTTACTATGGGGCAGTTGAGGCCATAGAAGTTTTAAGTGAAAACAAAGTACTAGCCGTAAGTGATCCACGGAAGTATTACGGACTTGCTACAGTTTAAATGAGTCAATCATTCAGGTGAAAGGGGTAATGTATGATAAAGAAAAATACTGAAATCGCCACAAAGAAAATCGCCACAATTTCTTACTGGATAATAGCGTTCAGCATAGCTTCTTTTCTCTTTCCTTTCGTGATGGGCTACTTAATAGCGACCATTCTTCGATCGTTCCCCTTCCCAACGAACTTGGGCACCCTAACCTATCTTTTGGGGATCGTGGGATTTTTTGAGAACGCTGGATTAAGTAGGGCTTACCGATTAGAATCAATTAGCGAGGAGAGCCTCTTCCGCTATGGATCCATTCTACTTCTCATTACCCTTACAATTCTCCTCGTAGCAAGCGGTATTCTTTTGGGAGGGGTCTCTATGGAGGCAAGCTTCTGGCTAATTTTCTTAGTTACAGGTATTTTATCTCTGGTAGGTCGAGTTATCTTAGTTTTTGCATTTTGGAGGTATTCGAGGGAAGTTGGTAAGGAAAATAACTTACTCAAGCTGGGAGGAATACTGACACCAGTAATTTTCATACCGCTCTTGGATACCTTTGGGATTCTCCTTTTAGCGCTTGGTTTATATAAAATTAAGAACGTTAAATTGGAGAGGCCAAAAACCTAGAGACAAAAATTTTTCACACCCTCATACGGAGTTCCCTCTTAAATTGAAAGTTTTGTTTGTGATCCAATTTCGTTCCTACGAGGTGATGTAGGTGATCGACAATATAGAAAAAGTGAAAGAAGAGATTGAGAAGCATGAGTTAGAATTTGTTCGGTTACTTTATATCGATTTGGATAATGTCATCCGAGGTAGGGTAGCTACAGCGGAAGATTTTGAGAGTACGGTCAAGAGTGGCCTAACTTTGGCTGCAGTTATGCAATCAGGCTTTAGTTTGCTTGAGCACTTAACTCCAGAATCTCGTTTTGGTCCTGTAGGAGAATCAAGATTAATGCCCGACCTGGATACGTTTCGAAGAGTGCCTTGGACTGATAAGGCAGCTCAAGTAATATGTGACCAATTCACAGAAGAATTCGAACCATTCAAGGTTGATCCAAGGCCTATTCTTAAAGAATACTTGGAAGAACTTGATTACAACCCTTTAATTGGTGTAGAACCTGAGTTCTACCTCTTTAAGGAGAAAAATGGGGAGATAGTTCCGTATGATAAGCATCTCTGCTTTGCAACTTCTGGGATGAATAAGGTTCACCGTTTTATGGTGAAACTAAAAGACACACTTAAGCGAATGGGTGTGGAGATGAAACGGTATTATCCTGAGTACGGGCAAAACCAGCACGAAGTACCCCTCGGTCCAGCTAGTCCAGTAGAAGCCGCCGATAATTTAATAGTGTTCAGAGAAGCTGTTCGGGGCCTTGGGGAGCGCAATGGAATCAACCCCACCTTTATGCCTAAACCTTCTGAAGATCTTCCGGGAAGCGGCCTGCATTTACATGTAAGTCTATGGCAGGATAACAAAAATATTTTCTATTCAGAACGTGATGAATATCATCTTAGCGATGAGGGGTATTATTTTGCGGGTGGTATCCTTCGTCATCTGGAAGCCTTGCTGGGTATTACTGCGGCTTCAGTCAATTCGTATAAGAGACTTATTCCTCATAACTGGGCGTCTGCTTACAAATGTTGGGGACCAAAAAACAGAGAAGCAGCGATAAGGTTACCTTTACCGTTACATGAAATGGCGAAACAAACTACTCGATTCGAGTTAAAATTCATAGATGCTACCGCCCATCCTCATTTTGCCATTGGTAGTATTCTTGCAGCTGGAATAGATGGCATTGAAAAAGAGATCGATCCGAGTGAGGTCAGTGAGGTAGATCCCGGCTCCTTAACTGAAGAGGAAAGAGCAGCAAAAGGATGGGAGAGGTATCCAGAAAACCTCCTAGATGCGATCAGAGCTCTCAATAAGAGTGAATTCTTTCGTGAGGTGTGGGGAGATACCCTCATTGAGGAGTACGTGCAATTGAAGAAGTTTCAGTGGGATCACTATCATCTCAGAGTTACGGACTGGGNNATCGTGAAACTTTCTGATGTTTTTAATTTTTTTCTGTCTCTATTTGAACACCTGAAGAGGGAATCAGTTGAATGACATAAAAGAAAGTTCTCCAAAAACGTGGGAGCTACTTAAGAAAGAGAAGGAAAACGTCGGAAGAGCGTTATGGATTCGATTTTACCCAATCGTGGTTAAGGCGGCCCAGGGTGCGAAGGTAACTGGTGCAGATGGGAAACAATATTTGGACTTTAATGCTGGATGGGCGGTGATGAACACAGGCTACAAACATCCCAATATCCTTAAAGCTCTAAAAAAACAAGTAGATGAGCTAGTGTTCTCCTCGTATACCACTTTCCCGAATGAGGCATCAATCAAATTAGCTGAAGAACTTGCAGAGATTACTCCTGGTGATTTTAAGAAGAAAGTATGGTTTGGCCTAACTGGATCAGATGCTAATGAGTGTATCTATAAACTTCTCCCACTCTATAAAGAACGAAAGAGGTTTGTCACCTTTGTGGGTTCCTATCATGGGCAAAATATGGGTGCACTTTCCCTGTCAGGTCATAAGGCTACATCAAAACTGGTAGGATTTGGTAATGTGGTTCGAATACCTTACCCTTATTGCTATCGATGTCCATTTGATAAGGAATATCCAGAGTGCGGATTGTTCTGTTTTGAGTACATCAAGGATTTTGTCTTTAAAAATCAGGTGTTTCCTGAGGACGTGGCGGGATGTATTTACGAGCCCATTCAAAGTGATGGTGGCGACATAGTCCCTCCAGATGGATTCTTAGAGAAACTTCAAACATTATGTCGAGACAACGGAATTGAGTTCATTGCCGATGAAGTTAAAGTAGGCATGGGTAGAACTGGGACGATGTTTGGCTCTGAAAATTGGAATCTAGAGCCAGATGTTAATGTGCTAGGGAAACCATTAGCGTCAGGTATGCCACTGAGTGCTATTGTTGCCCCCCAAGAAATGGTAGATGTGGCGATGGGGACACACCTCTTCACTTTAAGCGGCCATCCTATCTCATCAGCAGCAGCTTTAGCAACGATAAAGACGATCAAAGAGGAAAACTTGGCCGACAATGCTAAGAGCGTAGGCGAGTATTTCTTAAAAAGACTCAAAGAATTGAAGGACAAGCACGAAGCGATCGGTGATGTCCGAGGTAAAGGACTCATATTGGGCGTAGAACTGGTAAAAGATAGAAAGACCAAAGAACCCGCAACTGAAATGACTGCAAAAGTTGTGTATCGGGCAAAAGAGTTAGGACTGCTCCTGGCGTACGTCGGTATGTTCTCTAATGTGATTGAAATAACTCCTCCCCTTACAATAACCAAAGAACAGGTTGATACGGCGGTTGAGATTATAGATCAAGCGATCAAAGATGTTCAGAGAGGTGTCGTCTCAGATGAAGCGATGGAATTCTATAAGGGCTGGTGATAGCTGTGAATGAATCTATTAACCTAAATGAACTCTCCCTCGTTGATGAACATTGTCACCCATTTGAGAAGAAAGCTAAGCGAATGACAAAGGAAGACCTTCTGAATTTAGTTTTAATTGGTGGCCATCACCCTAAGGATGGTAGAGCACTTCAACATGCACAAGAATCTATACTCTACAAAGTGATTATAAGAGAACTATCAAAGCGTCTACAAGTTGCGGGGGATGCTAAGGAGATCTTAGCCGAGAGAAACGAAAGAGCAAAAGATCTCAAAGGATATGTAAAGAATTTACTTGATAGTATACGAACAAAGGGTATGATCATTGATGATGGGTATTCAGAAACACAAGTGGAGCACGCTCTTCCGAAAACTAACTTAGAAGACTTTAGAAAACTTATCGATTCTAGCATCTATTTCGTTCACCGAATCGAGCCGATCATACTGTATGCGTACAAGAACTCAAAGAGTTTTGACGGATTTCTTTCTCGTATTCATGATGACTTTGAGGAAGTCTCGAAAAAACCTAGGTTTCGAGGTTTTAAGACAATAACGGCTTACAGAACGGGTTTGAATCTAACGTGGCGAGAAGAAGAAGAAGCTAAAGAGGATTATCAAACACATAAATCGGAGCAAGGAAAAAAAACGTGGTTTGGTCCCCTGTTAAGAGAAACCCGAGAATACATTATCAGAAGAGTGGTGGAAATCTGCGCGGAAAATGGGTTTGTACTCCAAATACACACGGGTGTGGGGGATAAAGATATTATGCTTGATACGTGCAATCCACGTTACCTTTTTAAATTTTTAAAACGAGAGGAGACACGAAAAGCTAAAATCACACTTGTTCATGGAGGTTATCCCTATTCTTCTGATGCTGCGTGGCTTACCAATGCTTTTTCAAACGTATACATGGACCTCTCTGTTCTCGTTCCCTTTGGAGTTACGAGTGCAGTGAATAAAATGAAAGAGGTTCTGTCATTGGCACCTGCAAGTAAGGTATTCTATGGTTCTGACGGGTATTCCATTCCAGAGCTCCAGTGGATTGGAGGTGTATTGGGAAAAAGAAGTTTAGCTAAAGCACTAGAAGAAATGATGGCAGAAGACTTGATTGATGTTGATGAAGCATTTCATATCGCAAGGTTGATCTTGTCAAAGAACGCTGAAAGAGTGTATAACTTGGAGTAATCCCCTTCTTCATCTATTTATTTTTTATTTCTCTCGTACTTTTCATAAGCAGATCCGTAAGTAGATCCTTCTACGATGAGTTTTTATGAACGGTTAGACAGTAGTGCCTTGTCCATAGAACCCTCCTTCAAATTTTTACTATTGTTAGCTAAAGTCTGCAAATTGGTGTTATCGTGCATCACGTTTAAGTTTTTACGTATGCTTATGTTCGATCGTCTTCAAAGCATTTTCAAGTACATTGACACCTTTATCAGCGAGTTCTTTTGTTAACACTAGCGGAGGTAACAATCTTACCACATTATGGTAATGACCCCCAACTTCTATAATTATCCCCTTTTTAGCCGCTTCTAATCTAATCTCTTCCGCCATGTCTTTCGCTGGTTGTTTTGTATGTTTATCCTGCACTATTTCTATCCCTAACATTAGGCCTCTCCCTCTTACCTCTCCAATAATTTTGCATTTTTCTTCGATTTCTTTGAGGCGTTTGAGTATATGGTCTCCAAGCGCTGTAACGTGTTGCAAGATATTTTTTTCTTTCAAAAAGTCTAAATACGCTATGCCTCCCGCCATAGCGGGAAGGAACCCCCTAAAAGTTCCAATGTGAGCACCTGGGTGCCAGATGTCTAACTCTTTCTTATACATGATCCCAGAAAGAGGAAATCCGATGCCTCCTCCTAACGCCTTTGACATAGTTATAATATCGGGGGTAATTCCAGTTCCTTCACACGAAAATAAGTTTCCTGTTCTCCCTAATCCCGCTTGAATTTCGTCTGCGATTAACGGTATTGAGTGTTCTTCTGTGATCTTTCGTATCTCTCTTAAAAAGCCATCTGGTGGCACAATACTCCCTCCTTCTCCTTGGATTGGCTCAATTATAAGTCCCGCTACGTCACATACCCCCGAACCAGGGTCACTTAGAACATGATCGATATATTTCGCACAAGCTAGGTCACAATTAGGATGTTCTAGGTCAAATGGACAGCGATAACAATAGGCATAAGGAAGAAACTGTACGGATTGTCCCATCGGCATGTAGTGCTTCTTAAAAAACGTATTGGCTGTAACTGCAAGCGCATTTCCAGTCATACCATGATATCCACCTTCAAATGAAAGCATTGTAGTGGCGTTTGAGTTGTATTTCGCCAATTTCACAGCTGCTTCGACTGCATCTGATCCAGTAGGACCTCCAAATATTACTTTTGCGTTCCTCATTAACGTTCCAGGGGCTGAACGTATTAATTTCTCTGAAAGTTCTTCTCTAACGTTTGTTGCAAGGTCAAGTGTGTGAATCAGATGCTCCTCCTGTTTTCTTATCGCGCTCAGAATGGAAGGATTCAAATGCCCAGCTCCTAACACACCTGCGCCACCAAAAAAATCTATGTAAATATTCCCATCCACATCTCGCAATGTAGCTCCCTTGGCGTCTTTAAATGCCACTGGGATACCTTTTGGATATGATACGGCACTTCCTTCGAAGGACTTTTGACGTTGCAGCACCTCTTGTGATTTAGGACCAGGTGGCGTAGTCACGATTTTTGGGGCATCTTTATAATTCAGTGATGAGAGTTTCATTTTCTTCCCCATTTGCTTTTCAAATTTTCCAATAAAAAACTCTTTATCACTGAACTTTTGCAAATTTGTTCTTAGATCTCCTCTATTACAGAAGGAATTGCAATAGATCTTGCCATTGAACTACTAGAACGCGTGAAAACACTCAATATGGGAGACCCCCTTTGACCTCCCCCCAATCCAGAAAACAAGACGGTCAAAGGGATTACAGAACAGATCGGGCGGTCTGGCGATCAAGATAGTCTGAACAGGAATGTCACACAAGGACCCTGGAATGGAAGCAGAGAACGATCTAAGAACATGCAAAGATGATAAGGCACGAGGAGTGGCCAGAACTGCCATCTTCGCTTGAAACAAATATTCATGAAACAGTCGATTGGATGAAATCAAAAGGAGGAACGTCACCTAAGAATGCTGCCCCAGAAGAATAGATACAGAGGAGATGTTTGATGTGGTAATAAAAAATAAAGTAGCATAGGTGCCAAGTGGGCCCTTCTACCTTGAAAATCCGAGGAAAAACATGATGAGGATCAATTATACCTTTCTAAGGGATGAGAAAGTTAGGGAGAAAATAAAAAGAATCGCAATGTCCCTAAAAAACAGATAACGTAGCCAGATGGTAGTGTATTTCCTCTCTCTTTTGTTTTCTCTCCCATTGTCTCCTCTCTAATCGTTCTTTTTTGGCCTTAAACCACCTCTAAATCTTCCAAAATGCCTTTAAGTTCTTTTTTTTCTTCCTCCGCCAGTTCATCACAAGGGAGCCGTAAGGGGCCTCCATTCAGCCCTACGATATCTAAAGCTGCTTTTCCGACACTCATATACATGTAATTAGCTCTCAAACATTCTGGAATGATTGAAGTAGATGCCCGTTTCTCCATGGATTTGGCAGTAAAATCCCACAACGGTAATTGTCTCTGCAAGGTACCAAATGCCTTCTCAAAATCCTTTTCTTGGACGGCTTCATACATTTCATAGGTTAAAGAAGGAGCGAAATTTCCAAAAAAACTCACAAAACCCTCGTATCTGTAGCCATATGCAGCTGAAGCCAGATATTCCATCTCTCCTAAACCATTAATCAACCGTATGTCCTCTGGGTCAGTTTTCAGGGCTTTCAAGGCATAATCTGCGACACTTGTGGAACAGTCTTTGAGTGCCACGATATTATCGATCTTCGATATTCTTACGGTAAGATCGGGGGAAATTTGGGCACCTGAGACATCAGGATTGTTATAGACCATGATACCAATATCTACTGCATTAGCTATCTTCTTAAAATAGCGATACATCCCTTCCTTAGTAGGGGTATGATAGTAAGGAGAAACCACTACTATACCGTCTACACCCACACTTTCAGTGTATTTGGCCAATTTTATTGTTTTTATAGCACCTGCTTGAGACACCCCCGCGATCACAGGAATTCTCTCATTTACAGTTTCAACAACGGTCTTAATCACCTTCTTTTGCTCCTCAACAGTGTTCGCATAACACTCAGTAGTACTCCCATTGGTGAACAATATCACATCTCTCTCTCCATTTTCTGCGAAATCCACGAGGAATTCCGTGTTTTCCCTCAACCCCTCCCAATTCACACCAAGATCTTCTCTATAAGGACAATATTGTACGACTATCATCCCTTTGCAATGTCGCTTAAATTCTTCCGGATCCATCCAGCTTCACCTTCGGTAGGAAATTTTCTTTTTTCTTATCTTATTTCTTAAATAGGGAATTCAAAAAAGGTATGGGTTTTTTACGTTCTATCTTCGTTATTCTCTGGGATCAGAAGTGAGAATGCTATCCACTAGATGCAATTTTGCATTTTGAATCATGTTTAAGCCTATTACAAAAGGGAAGAGACTATACGAGAGGTTGGGGGTTCAAGCTTAGGATACGCTCACTCGGTGTATCTGACAAAGTCCCATAGTCTTTTTCTGGAATGAAGAAGTTAATCTTCGTGTCATAGATTTTTTGACGTTGAGCGGAGTGATGTTATTTGTTAAATTTTAAAGAGGTAGGAAACTACGAAAATCCAGTTTTTGCTCCATAGGACGCGTAAATAGTGGTTTTAGATGCTATTTATTTTCCCACTCATAAATTGAACATTGACCTTTCCCACCGTTACCTTTTGCAGAGATGCCTTATTGAGAAGCCGTTGAGTTACTGATTCGGGATCCGGTTCAAGTTGGTTGATCAGTAAACGCAATGCTCTCTTCTTTTCAGAGATTGTGGTCACAAATTCCACTTTGCCTTTGAAATGCAGAGTACGATAAGCATAGTCACATTCTCCCTCCCGATACCCTCTATCATCTAACACTTGTCCCCATACTACGGGGTTGTTTGTGAGGTAGTCGATCTTTTTCCCCCTACGAGCACAATGAAAGAAAAAACAGCGGTCATTGTTATCAAAAGCATAATTCACCGTAACCAAATACGGTTCACCCTTATCACACATGGCAAGGGTCATGTATTTTTGATCTCTGATGATCTCCAAGAGGATCTTCGGATCATCAATCTTTTTTTCTGATCGACGCATGTGATATTGGCCCATTCGTCTCTCCCTTTCCAATAGACTTCACCAGAAATAAATCTTGATTTACCTTAAGAATTAAGAAGGAAAGACATATGGAAAATGAAATCAGATTCTTTGTTTATCAAACTTTAAATGAATTCGTCAAGGTATCGCAGGAAATGGTTTGGAGCTTTCCATAGCCTTCTCTATTTTTTTCTCAGTTTGATCAAAGTCTTCAAATTTATCAGGTCTCATCAAAATCCACATAGCTCGGTGCTTCTCTAAATCTAAAAGTGCAACGGGGAGTCGATTGAATGATGCTTGGTGTTTGAAGAGCTTTTTTCTGTTTTCCTTGGTATTCAATAAAACGAGAAAAAAGGAGCAATTCTCACATTGAATATTCTTGTCTTTCTTGTAACAATCGATTGTAGATCGTATCTGCCTTACAGTTTCATCTATATGTGTTAACCTAGGTAGAAAGTGAAATAGATGATGCTGCTCCTCTATTTTCAGTCGATCCATTTTTCGCCATCGAGCTACTAAGTCAACAAGCTTCTGTTTTCCAGAATGCTCATATAGAACCTCCGTGTCATATTCGAGATCAAATTGATGAGGTGCGTAATAAATATATTCTTCAAGTAGGGCTATAAACGCGTTCACCATTTTCGAGTGTTTTTCATCATCAACACTTTGTTTGCTCACTTTAATCGCTTCCAAGTAATAGAACTGAATTTTTTAATTGTATTAGTGCTCATTATCCGTATTTTAAAGAAGTACTCAGCTTTAAATAAGTGCTCTAAAGGTTCAATCATGCTTTAACTCCAAGAATGCACCTAATAGCCCAGTTGAGAACCTGCAAAGCCAGATTATAAGAGAAATAGGAGGCTTTGAAGTTGCTTTATCCACTACGAACACTAGTTCACCACCAGATCTTTCCGTGGCCTTAGATGAAAAAACCATAGCCAGGAGATCCCTACATCCGATAGGGAGAACCTCCAAGATATAAAACTTCATGGGAGTGGAACTCTCTACTTTATCAGGGTACTGTATTCCCTCGTGAGGACCCCCTAAGGAAAGAACTGTAAAAACAATGTAAACCCTCCGATCTATTGTTCATCGTTACTTTCAAAAAGGGACTGATATTCGCCGTATCCTTCTTTTTTGAGGTCTTCCT
>JABAHQ010001862.1_pt1 | contig 16485 bp, 19 predicted proteins | sample 7062091 | NCBI WGS metagenome assembly JABAHQ01 (sample SAMN14534359, study PRJNA622989) | marine sediment metagenome | biome: marine biome [ENVO:00000428]; feature: marine pelagic biome [ENVO:01000023]; material: deep marine sediment [ENVO:00002113] | place: India: Gulf of Kutch | collected...
TGAAGAAGACGGCCCCATGCTTATCCACGGGCTGAAGGGATTGCATCACTCAAAAATCAGCTTACCTCACCAGCAAAACCATCACCCCAACCGGGAGTATCTGCAAATTCGGTTCGAGAAATTCCGCCGGGCGGTGTAACTAATTCTCCAATTCTTTCCTTTAAGAACATCGTAGATGTTAAATTATTGTAGAAACGGTAATCCCCATAAAAACCTATCCTCGTAGAGGATATATAAAAAAAGGAAGCCCAAATATGAAACCGGGTGTATTCACACAATTATATATCCAATTAGTCTTTGCCGCCAAATAACGTGATCGTTTGTTGAGAAAGGAAATTCGACCCGAGGTTTTTACCTACATTAGCGGCATCATTACAATTTGAATGAATCCTCTACGAGGATTTGAAACACAGGTTAATCTTATAAATCTTAAAATCTACAATAATCAAACCTCTACGAGGTTAATTACTACTCGGTTAGAGAAATTCCGTCGGGCGGTTTAGGGTTGAGCATCCGTGGCCAATTTCTTATAAGGCGGCAAACGAAAACTCCCCCTGCATTATAGTCGGAGTGCGGTGCCTTTATACACAGCACACTGCATCGCATAAAGGCGATGCACCTCTGCGTTTCATAAAAGCTCAACAAATTCATCCACTGTTAAGTGGGCTTGTTTGATGATATGAGATAAGGTTGATCTTTTGATTGGATTATGAGCCGGTACAGTGATTTTTAAGGTTTCTTCTTCAACACGTTTTTGTAAACGAATATGACTTCCTTTTTGACGAACGACAACCCAGCCATCCCTGCGTAACGCTTTGATGACACTGGTATATTTTAGACTGGGAACTTTGCTCATACTGCAATTTCTATTATCTCGGAATCCGGGTCAAAGCTATGATCATCTTCGATAGGCTCAAGATACAGTTCAATGGCTTCGCGGATATTTGTCAAAGCCTCTTCTTTGCTGTTCCCTTCGCTAATGCAACCAGGCAATGACGGTACAAAAACGGTATAGCCTCCCTCGTCGCTTGGCTCTAAAACAATTCGCAGTTTCATATGGTTTTACCTCTCGTTGATTCTTACAAAGCTAAAAGAATGTTAATAAAATCCGCTATAAAATATCAAATACTGTATATCCGGCAGATTACTAACAAATTTTTATAAAATTTAATTAATTGAGTGGTAAAATTAAAGCGGATTATGGTGAAAATGCGGGAAACTCATTTATGCTCGGCATCACCCCGGATTACACCGTGGAAGTCCGCCAGGACATCCTCGATGAAGAAGACGGCCCCATGCTTATCCACGGACTGAAGGGATTGCACCACTCAAAAATATTCCTTCCCCGCCAGCAAAATCACCACCCCAACCGGGAGTATCTGGAGATTCGGTTCGAGAAATTCCGCCAGACGGTTTAATGCTCAATATAAGGGTTGTGTATTAGAGGCAAGCCATTATAATTTGTTGATGGAGATTCCCTTCTAAGGTTGGTTATTTATCCCAGTCTTCCAAACTTATTCCCTCTACTCGTTTAAATTCTTTGATGTTATTGGTTATCAAAGTTGTCGTATTTGCCTTTGCAATTGCGGCGATTAATAAATCATTTGGACCAATAGGGGTTCCAAATTTTTCTAATTGGGTACGAATTTCACCATAAACCTCCGCAGCCTTATCATCAAAAGGCAATGACACAAATGGTTCAAAGAACTTTTGCATTCTTTCCAGGTTCTCCTCCGGCCTGCCACTTTTCAACGCGCCATAATACAATTCCGCTTTTACCACAGAACATAGCACAATTTCCCGTGAATCTTTGGAAAGTAAATTTTCGCGGATTTTTTAGAAGTTCCATTCAGGTATTTGATACAAGTGTTGGTATCCAGTAGAAAACTCATTCCATAGCCTCGCGTATTTCAAATTTTCCCTGATCTCCTCGTTGAATGGGAGCCTCTGCCAAACACCCATAGGTCTCTTTGACAAATTGCTGCCAATCGAAATCGCTTCTCTTTTCAGTTTGAAAAACATCCTCTCTTTGAGGGGTAGTCAATTCCCCGGCAGGTATCTCAAAAGCTTGAAGAATTCTGTAAAGAATCTCCAAATATTCATCGGGTACTTTGTCAATTGCTGCTTTTAATTTTTCTTTGGTGTTCATTTCATTACCTCCTTTTTTACATTTCGATGAACCGAAAAAAGTAATCAATACAATTTAATGTAAAAACAATCCAGCGCAAAAACGACGTTAAATAAAAAACTTGCAATATCCTTCTCTCAAGGTGGAAGTCCGCCAGGACATCCTTGATGAAGAAGACGGCCTCATGCTGATTCATGGGCTGAAGGGATTGCACCACTCAAAAATATTCCTTCCCCGCCAGCAAAACCATCACCCCAACCGGGAGTATCTGCAAATTCGGTTTGAGAAATTTCGCCGGGCGGTGTAAGTAATTCTCCAATTCTTTCCCTTGCCGGAACTCACGAGGGGACGATTTTGTCTTTTAATTCAGTATATTATACTTTAAATTATTGATAAGATGAATATAATTGATGAAGTACGTCGCGCCGCTTCAAAACGCATATTGTACTTACCTCATGCAGTACGACAGATGTCGAGACCGGAACGTATGATTAGTTTTCATGAAGTGCAAAGTGTCATTGAGAATGGAGAGCTTATCGAAGACTATCCTGAGGGTGTGCGTGGACATAGTTGCCTGCTATTAGGATTCGGAGATTCAGATAGACCCATTCATGTCGTTTGTGCTCCCAAAAAGGATTATTTGGCGGTAATAACCTCGTATCTGCCGGATCCTGCACAATGGAATGAGAATTTTAAAAAGAGGAAATCAAAATGAAATGTATGTATTGCCAAGGTAGAATGGAGCGAAAGACTGCCCCGTTTCAAATCGACCGCAAGGGGTATCATTTAACATTTGATAATATCCCCGCATGGGTATGCACCCAGTGTGGAGAAGTCTATTTTGAAGAAAAAGAAGTCGAAGCCATCCAACAACTTTTGAAAGTCATTGATGAACGGACAGAAGAATTGGCGGCGGCGGGATAGTTGTTCTGAGCAACTCACCTTGTCTTTGTTAGCTTTTTCGCTCAATAATCACTTTACCACCACTTAAACATCGTAGATGTTTAATTATTGTAGAAACGGTAATCCCCATAAGCATATATCCTCGTAGAGGATACATAAAAAAAGGATGCTACGAGATGAAACCTGGTGTATTCACACAATTATATATCCAATTAGTCTTTGCTGCCAAATATCGTGATCGTTTGTTAAGAGAGGAAATTCGACCCGAGGTTTTTAGCTACATTAGCGGCATCATTACAAACCGGAAACATAAATCAATAATAATTAATGGCATGTCGGATCATATTCATATTTTAATCGGACTAAACCCGGCCGACACGATTTCAGATCTGGTTGGAACCATTAAAAAAAGTTCATCTACCTTTATTAATGAGAAGGAATGGTTTCGAGGTAAATTTCATTGGCAAGATGGGTATGGAGCATTTTCTTATGGGAGATCCCAATTAGATGATGTATATCAATACATCAGAAATCAGGAATTGCATCACCGAAAGCGTAGTTTTCGGGAAGAATATATTGAATTATTAAAAAGGTTTGAGATTGAATATGATGAAAAATATTTATTTGAATTTTTTGAATGAATCCTCTACGAGGATTTGAAACACAGGTTAATCTTATAAATCTTAAAATCCACAATAATAAAACCTCTACGAGGTTGCAGTGTAGCGCTTCAAAAGCAACTTTATGCACCGTACTGCATCGCATAAAGGCGATGCACTCCTGCCCTTATGTTTTCAACCGGGAACTTTGCTTATAATGCGCCGCCGACAATTCATCCACGGTTTGACGCGTTTTCCGGGCCAGCCACAGGATCGAGGCCAGCGTTATTACGAGTATGGCTACGATTTAAACGCCAACATAAGCCGGTATGCGCTCACTAACACCAATGCCTGCCCGATAGACGCCATACTGCAAGGCGATGAAAATGACGATGGCGCCGGTGGTTATCCAATAAAGGTAACGCTGCACCACCGCCACCACTTGCCGTCTGTCCTCTTCGGAGAGCGCCTCATACTTGCTCTGATCATGGTATTTTTCATCATCGCATGTCGATTTACGGCTCGATGTTTACTTTTTAATAATTCGATCCGGATTATACCCCTGCGATTTTAACAGCTTACGATTGCGATCCAGGAATTGAAGAATCGCGTCTATCGATGTAACCGAAGTGATGCCATAGTTTGATCGAAGGCGCTTTTTGATATAGATGTCACCTTCATACCTTCGCTGCTCCCCAAAATCGGTACCAACTTCATTCGCGGGCACCAAAAACTGTTCTGTCTCGGCGGATGTGCCGGTTGCAATACCCACCCACTCAAGTTTGGAGCTACCATCGCCAACAGCCAGAACCACACTGCCACTACCGCCCCGGTTTAGCAGAGCGTCAGTAAAGAACCGCGACTTGCGATTGCGTTGAGAAAGGCTCACTACCCCGCTTGTGAGCATAGCAAATCCTCTTGGATAACCAATTACATAGACGAAAGCTCCCCATTGCAACGCAGAGACTTTACCGGGCTTCAAATCAAAAACAGGAATAGATTCTCCAACGAGATTTTCCGAGATTTTTCCGAGTAACGCAATATCCCAATCCGGCTCTGCGGCCAAAACTTGAACATCAATACCACCTGCCAGATCAGCCACATAGTTTTTTTGTCGCCGCTTGAGCATCACTCTCCTGACAAACGGCGTATGAATACCCTGCTCATTTTTATAAAATTGCAATACGGTATCCGGGAAATCTATCACATGGGCGGCAGTGAGCAGGACGGTTTTCGTCCCCGCAGAATAAAGAACCACAGCAGTGCCGGCAGTGGAATGATCCTGAACCGTTCTCTCAGCCGCCTGCTTTTTAAAAGTGTCTTTTTGAATATGAAGTTTCCGAATCCGGCTTTCCGGGGCAAAGGTAAAACTCTCGAAATAACCGGTGCTTTTCATTCGCTTAACCGTCTCCAATAAATTCGGCAGAAGTTTTTCACTAGTCCTGAGCGGATATTGAAAATCATATTGCCCGTCCCCCCGGGGTTCTTTTGTGGGATTTTGAACCACTGACCGGGAGCCACAACTATAAAAAAGTACCCCAAGCGCAACGCCAACAGTCAAAAAAACTACGGTCAACTGATAGCCCCTGAGTTGGTGAACACGGGCCTTCGTGAGCTTTCCCTTACACAAACGTAAATAGTACTCATTCATAACAAATCGGAGCAACAAATCCACGCAGTTTAGAAATGGACCCATCATTCATCTTCAAACAAATGCGTTAACAGTTCTATCGGATCCGTTCCCTTTAAGCTACATACCTGATACGTGAATATTTCAAATCGGTCATCCACATCCTGCATTCTCTCCGCAATCTCACGATAAGTAAAGGTTGGGATCAGGTTCATCTCTTTAATCACCCGGTTTACCAGCTCTGCCAGCATGCCCACCTGTTCTGATTGCAGGATCAAATAAATTTTATCAAGGCACAAATTCATCATCTCTNNTTGGGATTGAATCAATAGCGGTGAGATTTCGGGGAATTTTTCTGCCCGTGGTGTCATCGGTCAGCAAAGCGCGAACCGTGTCGGCAGATTTTTCGTTATAATCCTTCCAATAGCAGCAGTTTTTATATTTCTTGCCACTGCCACAGGGGCAGGGTGAATTTCTGGGCACAGCTTTTTTAGCACTCTCGAATTTAATGGTTGTGTCCGAGTTTATGCGTAAAATTAAAACAGATTTTAAGGGTTGGCAGCCGTGAACCTTACGCCCGCGGTAAAAAAAGCCAGCCGAAGCCGTCGGCTACCATCGCCATCGGCAACGTAACAATTTACACAAGGTTCTGGACTCAATCAATTTAATTATTAGTCAAAAAATATTCAAAGGTATCAGGTCATTATCCTTTTACCCAATCTTCAGATTCCGAGGGCTTCATCATTGGCGGTTTGTCCTTAGGGCTCTACCATCCCGGTTGGGTGAATCGGAGCTCTTTGCAATAAACTTCGAAATCGAGCATATGCTCTCTTGCTTCATCTAGGAGACCGTTGAAGATTGCAATCTAAAGCTTTCAAGAAACTAAAAAATTTCCTACTTCAATACCATCAGCTTGCGGGTTTGTTTAAATGACCCTGTCTCCAGGCTGTACAAATAAACGCCGCTCCTCAATCCGCTCGCATCCCACTCGTATTCATAGCTGCCGGCGGGAAGATTTTCGTTAACCAGCACAGCGACTTCCCGGCCGACGATATCGTAGATTTTGAGTGAGACGAATCCGAAATCGCCGGTCTGAAATTTGATCGTGGTAGTGGGATTAAAGGGATTGGGATAGTTCTGATATAACGCAAAAGTCTTCGCCGGATTACCATCGTTAGAATCCACACCGGTAATGATATCTCTTTGCCATAACCCGTCGCTGGTTGCGGCAATAATTTTGTCGTTATACGTCATCAGTTTTTCAATCGATGTCAGGAAAGGTAGTCCGTCACCGTAATCTTCCCAGCTCATTGCCTCATTGGTCGAACGAAATATGCCGGAACCACCAAACTTCACCGATGAGACCAGATTCCCGTTTACTCTGATGATGCTGGAATTGTAAGGGTCGGGCGGCAAACCATCGCTTCTTTCTTCCCAGCTGGCGCCATTGTCAGTTGAAAGCCATACCCCATGAATGGTGCCTGCCCATAATTTAACCGATTCGGACAGAAAGGTGATAATATGAAACATGTTGGTTAAATGCTCCCAACTTACACCGTTGTCAGTTGATTTATATCCGGGTGGCACATTGATTTGCTCTCTTGCCGCAAATAATATTCCGTGATGATTTACAAAGTATTGGGGGAATACGTGGTGAGCGAAAATATTGGTCGTATCCCAGTTTTCCCCACCATCAGTTGAGCGGTAAATTCCGGTATATGCACCGGTCAGTAAACTGCTATTATGCCTGAAAATGGACCTGGTAAACTCGTAGATCGCCCCGTTACCGACAATGATACCGTTGCTCTTTTTAGTCCAGTTATTTCCCCCATCAGTAGATTTGTAGATACCATTAACCGTGGCTGCATAAAGGGTGTCGTTTTCCACCAGGAGTTGATAAACCATTTTCGCCTGGGGAGTATTCAGTCCCTGATTGAGTAATTGCCAGGTAATGCCATGGTCAGTCGATTTATACACACCGTCCCCGTAATGTGCTAAAAACAACACCTCGTTCGATTCAACAATATCATAAATGTATCCCGATGGTGAAGATGGTATTTGTTGCCATTGGGCAAATGAGTTAGCTGACAGAACAGCTGAAAAAGCAATGAGCAAAAATATCTTTAACTTATGCATAATCTTAAACCCACTTGTTCATATAATATTCATTTTAAAATTGTAACAAAACCAGGTGAAGAATCTACTTACACTATGAGCTTAGGAGATTCTTCCCCTGCTTTCCAGTCACAAACAAGATACCTTGCACAAAGAAAAATGGCAATCACTATTTATTTGGCAAAGGCCAGACCGAAAGGATTTAATCCCACCGTGATATTTTTCAGGAAGACCGGTACCGGATGGCGATTTGATACCCGGTAAATACTGACTTTGTCTGAAGATGCACCGGAATGGGTCAAATAGAGCTTTTTAGCGGAGGTGGGAAAGGCAATGTTGTGGGGGATCGGAAACGGTGTATCGCTTGATCCGATGATTTCATTCTGCCGGGTATCAATGACGAACAGGCCATCGGAACCGCCGCCGGGCAGATTGGTGGTGTAGAATTCGTTTCCGTGAACCGGCATCCCGGCTCCGTGGGCGCCAGCTATGTTGATTATCGTTACCTGTTCCATGGTCAACCGATTCAATACAAAAATCGCATCGGAGTTCTGACAGGGTACATATATGGAACGGTTACCCGGGGTAAGGGAAAGGTGAGGATCCTGACCGACGGCGGCCCGGCCAGTTTCTTGAAAAGTTTGAGTGCTGTATTGCACCACGTAATCGGAAGGCCCGGAAATTCCCAGGACGGTTACATAAGCAAATTTACCCTGGGGGCCCAGGATCACATCATGAGGCTTTCCTCCCATGCTGACCAGGTCTGCAGGGGTGGGAGTTGTGGCAATTACCTGTAAGCTTTGGGGATCGATAATGGTGGTGGTATTATCAATATCATTGTTAACCCAGAGCTGTTTGCCAGCTCTATCCGCCCACATATGAAAGATGCCGGCACCTGCCGGAACGCTGCCTTCTATGCTGAAATCGGAAGCCCGGAAGACCACTACCTGATCATTGGCGCGGTCTCCGACAAATACCCGTTGGGCTTGTCTCACAAATACCACATACATCGGTTCCGGCGGACTGGGGGCAGCGGGTAAGGAATAAGTGCCGCTAAGCTGATCGGTTTTAACGTCAATTACCGAGATGCTACCGGAATTGCGGTTAGCGACCACGATATTGCCGCTATTACCAGTGCTCCTTTTACTGAGCTGCTGCTCGGGATTCAAAGAATGGTTAATGCTGTTTTCGCCGGGAGCAGATGTTTCAGTGCAACCGAGCAAAAACAGCAACGCAAAGATGGCCAATGCCAACAAACTAAATCGTATCTGCATTATAGTTCTCCTAAATTGGGGTTAATGAAAACATAGCTCAGAATTTTCCCTAAAATAAGTTAGATTGTTAACAAAGAATTCACAATGACTTAACTTATTCTTCAATTTGCCTTGCATCAGTTTTTACCAGAATCAAAAACACTTCCCGGGGCTATCGGCAGAGTGCTGTGGAATGTGATGAGTATCGTTCGCTCAGGAAATAGATCAAGCCTGTTTAGCTCGGTATAGTCTAAACTATTGCCATTAGAGAATTGTACCGAAATAAATGTTTGTCTTCACATTATAGAAGTGTTATTTTTATACATTTATCGGCAAAAATATATAATGATTTTTGAATTTCTATGAATATTGAAATCATCAAAACCAATCTACATCATCCGGGACGATTTAATCTTATTGTTTTTGAATCCATACCCTCTACGAATAGCCATTTGTATCAATTGGGCAGGGACGGTCAGCCGGAATGGACCGTTGTGGCAGCCGATCAGCAAACCGCCGGGAAAGGCCGCTTTCAACGGCAGTGGGATAGTCCGGCCAATCAGGGGCTATGGTTTTCGGTGCTCCTCCGCCCTCAAATCAGTCTCAACCATTTAAATCTGGTTAATCTCTTTGCCGCCTATTCACTGGCAGATTATTTAGAAAGGCATGTGAAAACGGTGATTGAAAATCCGATTCAAATTAACCTCAAATGGCCCAATGACTTATGGGTGGACGGAAAAAAAATTTGCGGCATCCTCCTGGAAAGCAGCTTTTCCGACCGGCAGTTGTCTTATCTGGTGGTGGGCATCGGATTAAATGTAAATCAAAACCGGTCCGGTTTCGCACCGGAAATCCGGGAAATCGCTACCTCTCTTAAAATGATTACCGAAGCCCATTGGAATCGCGAGCAACTTTTGGCCGGATTTTTAAATCATTATTACGAACAATATACTTATTTTTTTCCCGATAATTTTCAATCACTGATTGACTTATATTTAAGTAAATCGTTATTTAAAGGAGAAAAAATTACCATCCATACCGGAGACGAAAAATTAAGCGGAATTTTTACCGGCCTTACCGAAGAAGGTTATTTGATTCTTAGTCGAAACGGAGAGGAAAAAATTATTACCGCAGGGGATGTCTTCGGAAAATAAGTATGAACGACAAGCTTAAGCTCTGTTTTATATGATATTAGCCGTAGACATCGGAAATACGCATATTGAGATTGGCTTATTCCGGGCCGCTCGATACATTGATAGCTGGCGCATCGCCACCGGAGTGGACCGAACTGAAGACGAACTCATGGTATTCATCCATCACTTTCTCTCCTTAAAGCAGGTTACATCCGACCAAATTCAGGATATTGCCATTTCTTCAGTAGTTCCCAATATCACCCAGATTTTTTTGAAATTGAGTGAAAAATATTTCCATCGGCAACCTCTGATTGTCGATCATCANNGGACTTAGGAATCACCATTGATTATAATCCACCGCATGCCGTCGGTGCTGATCGACTCTGTAATGCCACAGCAGCCTTTGATAAATATGGCGGTCCGACGATAATTGTGGACTTTGGCACTGCCATCACCCTGGATGTGGTGAGCAAGGAGGGCGTTTATTTGGGCGGTGCTATTGCCCCGGGAGTGGAAACAGCCGCGTGGGGGTTGCACGAACGCGCCTCCAAATTACCTAAATTTTCATTTGAATTTCCGGATAAAGCCATCGGCAAAACTACCGAACAAAGCATGCAGGCCGGTGTCATTTTGGGATTCGTCCAGATGATTGACGGTTTGATCAAACATTTTCGAAGCGAATTGGGCCAGCATACAGAAGTGGTGGCCACCGGTGGGCTATGCAACATTTTTGTACCGAACAGTCACTATATTCAGCATGTCGAACCCCATCTGGTACTAGATGGGCTAATTAAAGTTTATTTACGAAATAACAAATAGTGAGATGCCTGCCTGCTATAAGGCAGTAATTAATAACTCAGGAATATCATGACGGCCAATTCATTTAAAATTATTATCAACACCCCTTCTAAAGCCCTCTTTCAGTTTTTACAAAACAATATCCTTTACCAGAATATCGACCTCTTTCATTTAACCGAACTGTCGGAAGTCGAGCAATACGCCAGACGGATTCAGCCAAAACTGGTGGTCATGCATATCGATCACGATCCTCCAAAATATGAAACCACCCTGACAACTATTCGCAACTTAAAACAAGTGAAAGATCTGTGGTTATTGTTGTTGTTAAGCGATCAATTGGCTGTGGAACAAATTCGTTCGCATTTACCTCAGGAGCGGGTTTTTCTGCAAAGATCCAATCCGGACTACAATGAAGTGTTGTACAATTTGCTGACCATTAAAAGCCTTGACGACAAACTTTGCGAACAACAATTTCAGAATCAATATGAAGGCAATATCAATTTCTGTCTGAAAATTATCTATCAGAACTGGGAGCTCAGTCAGGTTTTCGAACAACTGGTCAACTTTTTTCCCAAGATTATTTTTGCGGATTACTGGGCCCTGTTCAACATCGATAAGAATATGCGGCATGTGGATTATTTCGCCCAGTTTATTCCCCCCACGCGCCGGCAGAAAGCTGTGCTGACCCACAACCTGGAAAGACTGGCAGAAGAATGGACTGCCAAAGGCAAGCCCATAACATTGACCGAGACTGATAATCCTAACCTGTTTAACAAATTTAATGAATGGGGTTGGCCTATTACTCAGATTTATTTCATTCCCATACGACTGAAAGAGCAGGCCATTGGGGGAATCCTGGCCGGAAATGTACGAAATCGTAAATTTTCCGCGCACGAACTTCGCTTCCTCAATGAGATCACCAAATTGATTGCTGACCGAATCCTGGAAAAGAATTTCTCAAAATATGATATCCACGAAATTAATGATTTTTCCGATCGCCTGGTATCGGACCATTTTGACGAAGAATCTATTTTCCAACATGCCTGCAAAAAACTCAATGAGGTGACCCATGCCTCCAGCGCAATTTTCTGGCAATACAACAAAGGATTCGGTTTTCTGTTCCCAAAGTACTTCTATTTTCTTGAAGAAAGCCGTTTCGGTGAATCGCCTGAAAAAAATATGATTTTCTTTAATAAAGAAAAATATTTAAGTGACTTCATCGATTCCGGGCGGGTTCAAACCCTGCACAATATTCAAAAAAACGCCCACATCGACCCTGCAACTCAGCGCATTTTCAAACGCATGCGATACAACAATATGTTGATATTGCCCCTGCGATTGTATCAGGAAATCACTGGGGCTTTAATCCTTAATAAACATAAGGACAACCACAAATTTAATGTGTGGGAAATTCACATTGCGGAAGAAATCCTTAAAAGAACCCAAAAAGTGCTTGAAGATACCCAGACGGTTAAAGAGGCCAATTTTAAATTAAAACAGTTATCGCGCATATTCGAATTAGGCAAAGAAGTTACACTAGGATATAGTCTTAATAATATTCTGGCACGTATTGCCACCAACCTGAGAAAGTCTCTGGGCTGGAACGATATCGCTTTCCTGATCAAAGATGAGGTGGGAAAGAAACTGCGCTTGAGTAACAAATTGGGATTTCATCAGAATCAGATACTTAAGTTTAACTTAAATAAAGATATTTCGCTCTCTAAATTCACAACCTTTTTGGAGAGCTGCCAGAAAATCAGCAATTCTTACTTTCATGACTCTCAGCCACTAAAAATCAACAATGGGGATAACCTTCTTTCGCAAACTGTAGCGGAGCTGCCTGCGGGAATCTCCACGCAGACCGGATGGCAGCAAAACGATTTGCTGATTGTGTCCCTGGTAACTCGCAATAAAATTCTGGGATACCTTCTCGTTCACGATCCAGTTGATCGCTTAAAGCCGACTGTTGAAAAGATCATTCCGCTGGAATATTACGCCAATCAGGCGGCGGTTGCGGTAGAAAATGCGGACTTATATGATAAACTGCGTACCAGTCAGGAGAAATACCGCTCCCTGGCTGAGACGATGAGTTTGGGACTGGTCACCTGCGACACCGCAGGCAAGATTGTATATGTCAATCCGGCTTTTTGTGACTTGTTGAACTATGAAGAGGAAGAAATAATTTCTCAACCGCTGGCAAACTACTTTTCCAAAAAGTCCCAGGAGTCTCTGAAAAATATATTCGACCAACTGCTCGATAAAAAAAGCAATGAAGATACCCGCTTAGAGAATATGGAATTTACGGTAATGAGTCAGGATAATGAGGCAATCCCTGTCTCAGTGTTTGCCTTCCCGTTCTTTGAGAGAAGCAAAAAGACCGGTTTCTTTCTGATCCTCAATGATTTACGCATGATCAAACGATTGGAGCGCATGAAAGCGGACTTCAATTCAATGGTCGTGCACGATCTCCGCTCTCCCCTGAATGTAATCCAGGGTTTTATTGAATTAATTCGCAATCGGGTGGTGGGAGAAGTTAATTCCGAACAGGAAGAATTATTAGATATTGCTAAGGAAAACGTCAAAAAGGTGCTGGCCCTGGTGGACAATTTTTTAGTTGCATCAAAGCTGGATGTGGGTAAGTTTAATATTGATCGAAAACTGGATGAAATTAACGCCATTATCGAACAACAGGTGGAGAACCATAAAGTCCTGGTCCGAAATAAAAATATTCAAATCCACACCGAATTGGATCGGAATCTGCCGCTTCTATATTTTGATAGTTTGCGGATCGAACAGGTGCTGAACAACTTACTGAGCAATGCGATGAAATTTACCCCGGAAAATGAATCTATTTATGTCAATTCTAAACTGTTGAAAAAGGAAGTTGACGGAGAAGAAGTTTTTTATGCCTGCATTTCGATCCAGGATAGCGGCCCCGGAATTCCGGATGAGATGATCGGTCAAATTTTTGAGAAATATGAGCACGCAGACTCCCAGGAAGGCTCCGGTCTCCGCGGAACCGGATTGGGATTATCCATCTGTAAAGAAATTGTTAATCTGCACAATGGAAATATTTGGGTTGAAAATGCACCGACAAAAGGGAGTAAATTTTCGTTTACGCTTCCGATTGAATCATCAATTGAGGAAATGGTCAAATAATTTGCCCACCCCTAAACAGTTAACTCGTCCTTCTCGTTAGTTTTATGCCGAAGAATAAGAGCGCAGCTTTTAAAAAAAAACAATCCGAGTCAACTCCGCTAATGGAGCAGTATTTATCGATTAAAGCCAAGTATAAGGATGTTTTGTTGCTTTATCGAATGGGGGACTTCTATGAAACCTTTTATGAAGATGCCAAAATTATTGCCAAAGTACTGGGCATCGCGCTCACCAAAAGAGCCCACGGAAAAACAGCTAACGTGCCGTTGGCCGGATTCCCCTATCATGCCCTAGATAATTATTTACCCAAATTGGTCCAGGCCGGTCACCGGGTGGCGATTTGCGAACAGGTCGAAGATCCCAAGTTAGCCAAAACCGTGGTCAAACGGGATGTGGTGGAAATCGTAACCCCCGGCACGGCAATGTCGGAAAAATTGCTGGATCACAAGACCAGCAACTATCTGGCAGCGGTTTATCTTCAAAAACAACAAGCGGGAATTAGTTATGGAGACCTCTCCACCGGGGAGTTTTACCTCTGTGAAATAGAACTGGATAACCTGATCAACTATTTACAGGAAATTTCTCCCAAAGAAATTTTAATTCCCCAAAACTTATTCGATCAACTGCAACAGTCGTTTGAGAAAAAGATTTCCGCAGTGTTCACCCGCCTTGAGGACTGGATTTTTACCTACAATTTTGCTTATGAGACGTTAACCTCGCACTTTAACACTCCCAATTTAAAGGGATTTGGTGCGGAGAATTATCCGGCCGGCATTATCTGTGCCGGAGCGATTCTCCATTATTGCCGGGAAAATTATCAGAATGATTTGCAGCACATTGGTAAACTGTCGGTAATTTCCCCCAATGATTTTATGATCCTTGATTCAACTACCCGGCGCAATCTGGAAATCACCCAATCTCTCAGCGGTGATGGAAAGGAAGGTACGCTGCTGGCCGTCCTGGATTATACCATCACCCCGATGGGTGGAAGACTGCTCAGGCATCTCATCATCCATCCACTGATTTCAGTGGAACGAATTCAAAAGCGATTGGATCGGGTGGAAGTTTTTTACAAATACCCTGAGCTGCGAAACAGCCTGCGTTCTTTTCTGGAGAATATCAGCGATTTGGAAAGACTTTTGGCGCGGATTGCCACCGGCCGGGCCACCCCGCGGGATCTGCGCACGCTGAAGTACGCGCTCAGTTATGTGAAACCTGTTCAGGGCTTGTTAGCGGAATCGGCGCACCCGCCACTGGATTACTATCAACAAAATCTGCAAAGCGTGGAAGAGGTGGTTGCCCTGATTGAAGATGCTATCATTGAGAATCCCCCCCAAACCATTACCGAAGGTGGCATCATTAAAGAAGGGCATTCGCAGGAGCTTGACGAACTTCGTCACATCAGCAGCGAAGGGAAATCGTGGATTGTCAATTTGCAGAAGAAAGAACGGGAAGCGACCGGCATCCCCTCCCTGAAAATCGGCTATAATAAAGTTTTCGGCTACTACTTTGAAGTCACCAAAACCCATCAGAATAAGGTGCCGGACTATTTTATTCGCAAGCAAACCCTGGTTAATGCCGAACGCTATATCACCCCCGAATTAAAGGAGTTCGAAGACAAGATTCTCGGCGCCGAGGAAAAGATGGCTTCCCTGGAGTACGAATTGTTTCAGAAAATTCGACAGGAGGTGGCGGCCTGGGGTGAAACCATCCAGAAAAATGCCCGATTAATTGCCGAACTGGATTGCCTCTCCGCTTTGGCAGAAGCCGCGGCATTACATGGCTATGTTAAGCCGGAAATTGATGAGGGAGACGAAATTACTGTCACGGGAGGGCGGCATCCGGTGGTTGAACAGTTACTGCCACCCGATAAACCCTTTATTGAGAATGACACCCATATTGATAACACCGATACCCAGGTGATGGTGATTACCGGCCCCAATATGTCCGGAAAATCTACCTATTTACGACAGCTGGGATTAATTGTATTACTGGCGCAAATCGGATCTTTCATACCGGCACAATCAGCAACAATCGGAATTGTGGATCGCATTTTTACCCGGGTAGGCGCTTCGGATAACCTGGCCTTTGGTGAGAGTACCTTTATGGTGGAAATGTTGGAAACTGCCAATATATTGAATAACGCCACCCCCAAAAGCCTGTTGTTATTGGATGAAATCGGTCGAGGCACCAGCACCTTTGACGGCCTATCTATCGCCTGGGCAGTGACCGAATTTTTGCATCATCAGAACAAAATTGCCGCCAAGACCCTCTTTGCCACTCATTATCATGAACTAACCGAATTGGCCATGCTATATCCGCGGATTAAAAATTTTCGCGTCGCGGTCAAAGAATATGAAGACCATGTGGTATTTTTACATAAAATCGAACCCGGTGGAATGGATAATTCCTACGGCATTTATGTAGCGCAGATGGCCGGATTGCCCTCCCGGGTAGTTGAACGAGCGCGGGAGGTCTTGCACAATCTGGAAGCCAATGAATTGAATCCCAACAAAGTACCCCGTCTGGCCAGAAGGCGTTCGGGATCTGAGGTGGATAAGAATCAGTTAAGCCTTTTCGATGTGGCCAAACCATCAGAAGTGGAAGAAGAATTGAAGAAAATTGATATTGATAATATCACCCCCATCGATGCCTTGTTGAAATTGCGGGAGTTGAAGGGAAAAGCAGGCAAGAATCAAAAATAAACGAAAATTTAGGCGCGGGATTGAGTGGTTGATTGCATTAAATAAATCGGCTTTTGATAAAATAA
>JABAHQ010007297.1_pt1 | contig 16481 bp, 14 predicted proteins | sample 7062091 | NCBI WGS metagenome assembly JABAHQ01 (sample SAMN14534359, study PRJNA622989) | marine sediment metagenome | biome: marine biome [ENVO:00000428]; feature: marine pelagic biome [ENVO:01000023]; material: deep marine sediment [ENVO:00002113] | place: India: Gulf of Kutch | collected...
TAGCTTCATTTTGAAACACTTTCAAGGTGTAATACCCTCCACCTACCAGTAGCGCTACCCCGAGCGTGAAAAAGAACGGTATCCTCCACGACATCGATTTGATTATCATGACCTCGGGTTTATCCGAGATGTAGAAAAGCCCCCCGGAGGGGTGTACGCCTATGGCGATATCGTCCTTTTTACGGCCCTCCTCGAGGCCCTCTTCGAGCAGTTGCCTCTCAACGTCGCTCCTTGCCCGGTCCCACTCCTCGCTGTCGATGCGTCCGTCTCCGTCTGCGTCGTAAGTGCCTATGAGTTTTGATTTGTCGGTCTTTAGCTCCTTTAGTCTCTTTATGAAGTTCCTTTTTTTCTCCGAGCCGCTTTCTATCACCCTCCTTGCATAACCGAGCACGTAGAGGATCTCCCCGGCTGCGACTACCTTCTCTACGACTTTATTGTTCGGGCCAAAGGATGTGGTGATTCCATAGACGTTCGGTATCGAGTTGGAGTGCATCGTCTCGACGTTGCCGGCTGCTATGACCGCTCCTTCGGGCTCTACGAGAGTCCTTCCGCTCTCGTCTTCAATGTAAAAGGGGACGTTGCCGCTGTGGCCCCACTCTTTGAGAACTTCGCGGTAGCCTTCATTAGTCCTCCAACGTTTGTATACCTTGTAGGAGTAGTACACGCAATCGGTCTGGGTAAACGGGCTTTTCAGGTAATACTTTGCCACGGCACGTCCGTTGACCTCGACCTCGCCCATGGGCATGGTCTTTATCTTGGTCGTAGGGTGGTTTTCAATGGTCCGCTTTCTCTTAAGGAGTACGAATGAGTGGGTAAAGAGAATACCTCCGAGGCAGAAGAGGGCCATAGAGGCGAGATCCATTATCTCTAAGGCGGCTGCGAGCATAAGTGAGGCCGTTGCTGCGCTTGCAAGCGGTATGATTATAAGCGGCGGCCCGAGTCTCTTCAAAAGTCTCTTCTCGGCATAAAGCCTGCGCAGAAACGAAGTGAAGTAAAAAAGCCCCGAGAAGCGGCATACGATTGGCGCCGTCGGCGGCATAGGCAGCATCCGGACTTCTTCTGAAGCCGGCCTTTCGTCGCCCTTCTCTTTGTTTTTCTGGTTATCGAAGATTACCGGACCACCCCAGAGGATGCCGCCGAGATCGGAGATAAGCGGCAAGTTGTGGAGCGCGCCACCGAGTGTGGCCGGGATAAATAGTTTTCTTGATGTGGCAAGGAGGACGAAGTTCGAGTATAAATCAAAGCCTTTAAGAAAGTCGGTGCGCTCAACACCGTTGTCTATGCTTAAAAACGGGAGGTTGTTTTCTCCAAAGCCCGTCTCGATCATAAGCGAGGGAGATACTCGTTTTATCTCCCTTATTATCTGTGGGAAGTTCTGGGCCGCCGTGCCCTTGTTGTTCTCGCCAAGAGAGGTGTAATTAAAGCTTGTCGAATCTATCCTCACCGGGGTTCTGCTCCCAGCAAGATAAATATCCATAACCGGAGAGCTTCTTAAGATGATTTTAAGCTCTTCTTTTATAGCAGTAGCGCCCCCGGCGCTTTTTCTGAAGGCATGTCTCGCGATACGTTTGTTGTGTATCTTCTTGTAAGAGGGGGTCGCGAGCACTATAAAGCAGTTTTTGGTACCGTCGAGCACGAGTACTTCTTCTCCCTTGGAAGAGAAAAGCCTGACGTTGTCTTTGTTTACCTCTATACTCTTGGCAGTAACAGCTCTTCTGCGTGACCTTACCTCGTCCTTGGCGATTACCGCCGCAGGGAGACCGGTCTTTGTAATCTCACGAGATAGGTCCTCGAGCGCGTCTTTATTATGGGAGGAGGTCAGAACCTGTAGCGCGGAGCCGACCAGCTTTTGTTTGATGGTCGCGGGGGTAAGACCTGTGATGCCCGCGACGTCTTCGGTAATGTCGCCGAGTTCTTCGCTATCTATCGATACCGGTCTTATCACAAGGTAGTATTTGTTTGCGTACTCGCTCATCGTCGGGCTCGTAGGGTCTTACGTTCAAGAGGCAAATGGCTTGCGTGCGCTTAAAAATATCACTTCATATGTGGCGATTATACCCTTTCGATCCACGGCTGGAAAGTCCCTTGAATATATCTCGGCTGCTTTTTTTAGTCTCGCGCCGCGTAAAAGAGTCTTCGACCCTCCCGGGTTCGGGTTTAGCGCACCAATGCGCTTTAGCGTGCGCAGCAGTCCGAAAAGGTCGTCGTAGTCTTTGCAAATAGCTTTGAGAGTGTATTGAATCTCTCCAAAGCCGGCGTCTTTCAAGCGGGCCTGGAGCGTGGCTGCGTCCGGGTATTCAAGGGTCGGAGGGAGTGTTTCGCTCGAGCACTCCCTTGCCGCTTTCTCAACGGAGCTATTAAGCTCCTTTAGAGTGGCCGGGCCGAGTGTTGCGAAGAAAAACCTCCCGCCCTCTTTAAGTACCCTTAGGGCCTCGTCGAAACACCTGCCAATGTCCCTTGCCCACTGATAGCTCAAGCTCGAGACAAGGGTATCGAAGGAGGCGTCGTCAAAGGGCAGCTGCTCCATATCCGCGCTGATGAGACCGCCGCACAAACCGTTAAGCTTCGCCCTTGCCTCCAGGGTCATCTCATGGGATATGTCAAGGCCATAGAGTGAGTCGGTCTCGGCCTTCTCGCCAATTAGCGCGGCAAGTGTCCCAGTGCCGCAGCCCACGTCGAGGACGCCTCCGAGCCCGAAGCCCCTTAGCATCTCCGATAATTCGCAGGCAATCTCGGCCTGAAGCTCGGCGCTTGAGTCGTAAGTGGGTGCGGCCCTTGAAAAGGACCTCCTGATAAGCTCTTTACCGGTATATCTCATAAGGTATTTAGCAGAAACTCCGTGACCGCTTTGTTGAAGCGCGAACTCTGGGTTACAAAGGGCGCGTGTCCTGCCCCGCTAAATTCCATAAGCTCTGCGCCAGAAATATTCTCCTTTAAGTATCTGCCTGCCCCGGACGGGCAGACCATGTCGTCTGTGCCGTGTACTACGAGGACCGGGCACTCTATGGCACTGAGCGTGCTTCTTAAGTCCGTCATCATAAGGGCTTCGAGGGATGTTGCAAGCGAAGTCCTGTCAAAGAAATCAAAAGATTCTCTCAGCGACGAGATTAAGCGACCTGCCCCGGCGCTTTCATTTTCCATCTCTGTAAAGTTTAGCGAGTAGAACCTATCGAGTGTCTCCCGTGGTTTTGCCTTTACGTCCATTAGCATGCGCCGTACAAGGGCCTTGCTCTGTGCCCACGGAAAGCCCTCTCTCTTTACAAAGCTCGGGGTCGTCGAGACGAGTACGAGGGCTGTGAAGGCACCCGGCGTATCTGCGGCCGCTTCGATAAGGACCTCTCCGCCGAGCGACCATCCAATGGCAGCGCACCTCTCGCCACCTGCGCAATCCAGCACCTCTTTGGCCGCCCCCTTTAGCGTAGGCTCGTCCCAGGTGCTCGCGGCTACAGACGACCCTTGCGAAAACCCCGGGAGCGTCACACCAACGACACCGTCGATGGCCTCGGTCTGTGCCCTCCATACGGTAGCGTCAGAGGCCCAGCCGTGGACGAGGAGTGTCTTAAGCGGAAGCTTCACAGGCAGCCTCTATGATCTTTTCTGCGGCAAAGGATATCTCATCGGCCGTGTGCTCGCTCGTTACGGTAACCCTGAGCCGTGCAGTGCCGTCGGGTACGGTCGGGGGGCGTATGGCCTGAACGAAGACACCCTCTTTAAAGAGCTTAAGCGATGCCTCGCTCGCTGCCCTGGCTGTGCCGAGTAAGACGGGGATGATGTGAGTCTCGGTATTCAGGGTATCGAGCCCCGCCTCGTTCAAAAGGCTTCGTAAGTGGAGCGCGTTATCTGAAAGCCTCCTCCTTCTCTCCGGCTCTTTCTCTACAATCTCGATGGCCTTTATCGTCGCGGCACAGACCATCGGCGGCAGTGCCGTGGTGTATATAAACGGCCTTGCCCTGTTAACGAGCAACTCGATTACCTCGCTTTTTCCGGCAACATATGCGCCGAAGCTTCCGAGCGCCTTTCCGAACGTCCCCATCTCTATTACCGAGTCGTCATTGATGCCGAGGTGCTCAAGAGAGCCGGTCCCGTGCTCGCCGAGCACACCGGTTGCGTGTGCGTCGTCGACGTAGAGCATGGCCCCGTGGCTGCGGGCTAAATCGATTATCTCCCTTAGCGGAGCAAGGTCGCCGTCCATGCTGAAGACCGAGTCGGTCACTATGAGCTTGACATCTCTATTTGATGCTTCAAGGCTTTTTCTTAGCGAGTCGATATCAGCGTGGCTGTAGCGGGTAAGGTGAGCGCGGCTCAGTATGCAGCCGTCGTTTATGGAGGCGTGGTTTAGCCTGTCGCTGAAGACCTCACCGCTTCTACCTATAAGCGACGGTATGACGCCGGTGTTGGCCGAGTAGCCGGAGTTAAAGACAACCGCCGCCTCTGCACCCTTAAAGCTCTTTATCTTCTCTTCGAGCTCTGCGTGCGGCTCCATGGTTCCGGATACAAGGCGAGAAGCGCCTCCTCCGGTGCCGTAAGATTTCGTTGCCGCTATCGCCGCTTGCTTGAGCTCCGGATGATTAGCCAATCCGAGGTAGTCGTTTGAGCACATCAGTAGTACCTCGGCGCCCTCGATTCTGACTCGAGGTCCTTGCGCACCCTCGATTGTCCTCATGGCACGCAGTAGACCGGCCTTGGAGAGTCTTTCCAGCGTCTCTCTTGCACGGTTCTTCATCCGATACTATCGGCCCTTTNNGGGGGTAAGGCCGAGTTCCTTTAGCATCTTCAGGTCTTTGTCCGGAGAGCGGCCCTTTGTGGTGAGGTAGTTGCCGACCATCATGCCGTTTGCGCCTGCTTCGAATATACGGTGCTGGGAGTCTCCGAGGTTCACCTCCCTGCCGCCGCAGACTATTATGTCCTTGGTCGGGAGCATGAGCCTTGTCATGGCAATTATCCTAAGGCACTCCATGGGCGTTAGGTTGCTTGCCCCTTCGAGCGGTGTCCCGGGCCTTGGGTTTAGGAAGTTTATCGGCACGCAGTCGACCTCCAGTGAGGCAAGCGTCTCGACAAGCTCCGCCCTCTGCTCCCAGCTCTCACCAAGGCCGAATAGACCGCCCGAGCAGACGTAGAACCCCGCTACCTTAGCCCTCTTTACGGTCTCAACGTCCTCGTCATAGCCGTGTGTGGTGCAGACCTTTGGAAAGTAGCTCCGCGCGGTCTCGAGGTTGTGGTGGTAGCTCTCAAGCCCCGCGCTTTTAAGCTCCTTTAGCGACGACTCGTCGAGTATGCCGAGCGAAGCGCACCTCTCGACCGAGGCCGAAGACCTCATCTCCTCAAGCGCCTTGGCAAGATTCTTTAAGTCGTACTTTTTGGCAAGCTTTGTCCCGCTTGTGACTATCGAGAATTCGCGTGCCCCGTTTTTCTCGGCCTCCCGTGCCGCCTTGACTATCTCATCTGCGGCAAGCATCGGGTACTCGGTAGCATCGGTATCGTAATGCTGCGATTGAGAGCAGAACGAGCAGTCTTCCCCGCATAGCCCGCTCTTTGCATTCACTATGCCGCAGAGGTTGACCTCGACTCCCTTATACTTTCGCCTTATCTCGTCTGTGAGCGCGAAAAGCGCGTCTGTTGCGCGCTCGTCTGCGCACCCACTTGTGAGCTCAAGAGCTTCTCTTGGCGAGAGACCCTTGCCTGAGAGTGTCTTTTCCCTTGCAATCTCAAGTAGTTCCATCATTACAGGTAATTTTTATCACAGAGTGGGCAGTATTGTCAACCGCTACCGCAGATGAGGTTTACGATTCTCGGCGCGAGAGTTGGCAAGGGGGGTGGAGAGAGAGAGCCTATCTTGCACCGCCTTTGAGTCTTCTCTTATATAGGCTCTTAATAGACTTAATCCTGTCGATAAAGAGTACCCCGTCGAGGTGGTCGATCTCGTGCTCGAGGGCTACGGCCTCAAAGCCGCTGCTCTTTATCGTTAAATCTTCGCCGAGCTCGTTTAGGCCCTTTATGGTTACTGCCTCGGCCCTCTCTATATCTGCCGTGTACTCTGGTATTGATAGACACCCTTCGCGTACGCACTTTGTCCCGTCAGTGGCCGTTACCACCGGGTTGACGAGCGCTATGAGCCCAAGCCCCGCACTCTTTGGGGTAACATCGACCACTATTATGCGCACGAGTTCTCCTATCTGCGGGGCGGCGAGACCGACTCCGGGAGAAGACCGCATCGTATCTACGAGGTCGGCTATCACCGAGCGTTCTCTCTCGCCTACTCCACTTGCCGGATCAGAGTTTTCCCTTAGTATAGGGTCCGGGTACTGTATTATCTTCTTTACGGCCATGGCACTTGTTAAAACGCCTTGCCTTACTTGGATATGAGGACGTCTTCTACAGCGACCGGTAGGTCTCGATTGGCTTGGCCTCGATGCTTACCCCCATGCTCTCGCCAAGGGTCTTTAGAGAGCTTATGATTGTCTCGTTATCGAGGTTTTCCGGGAAGTGGACCTCCATGAGCATTATGTACAACGACTTCTCCTCGCCCTGTACGCGCTTGGTCTCGAGGTCTGTGATATTTATCCCCCACTTTGCGAGGAACTGCGCTGTCTTGTAGACTATCCCGGGCCTGTCGTAGCCCGAGACGGTCAGTATGTGGCTCGATAGCGCCGAAGCTTCCTTTGACTTCGCCTCTATCTCCTTGAATTGGATGGTAAGCGACATCTCTCGCTCCACCTCATCGAGAGTATCTCTTAGAGAGGTCACGTCGAATCCGTCGGAGGGGCTCATTATAAGTATAATGGCGAACTCGTCGGCGAGAATCGTCATAGAGGAGTCTTCTATGTTGCAGTCGTGATCATAGAGTGCCCTGGTAACTGCTGAGACTATACCCGGCTTGTCCTGGCCTATTGCCGTAAGCGCGTACCTGCTCATAACGGTCTCCGTTGGTTATTTTTTTGGCGGCTTGTAGTATCTTGCATTCTTTAGTCTCTCGGGTAAGTACTCCTCGTCGAGTTCCTCTTGCTTGTAGTCGTGCGGGTATTTATAACCGCTACCGTATCCAAGCTTTTTCATCAGTTTCGTCGGTGCATTACGCAGGTGCAGTGGGACTGCGAGAGCGCCGTGGCTCAATACGTCCTTCAATGCGAGCTTATAGGCCTTGTACGATGCATTGGACTTTGGCGCTGTCGATAGGTAAGTGGCACCCTGGGCAAGGGGTATCCAACCCTCCGGCATGCCTACGAAGTGGACAGCGTCCTTTACCGATACTGCGAGCACAAGGGCCGTAGGGTCCGCGTTGCCGATGTCCTCGGATGCGAATATCACCATGCGCCTTGCTATAAATAGCGGGTCCTCGCCAGCCTCTACCATCCGCGCAAGCCAGTAGGTAGCGGCGTCAGGGTCGCTACCGCGCATAGACTTTATGAATGCCGATATGACGTTGTAGTGCTCCTCGCCGCCCTTGTCGTAGACGATGGCCTTCTTCTGCATAGCCTCTTTTGCAAGCCCGAGAGTCACGTGCCTTGCACCACTCTTTGAAGGCTCTGATATCATCGCTGCGGCCTCGAGTGAGTTCAGCGCTTCTCTGGCGTCGCCGTGGGAGAATGCGGCTATGAACTCAAGCGCGTCGTCGTCGAGTTTTACTCCTTCAAGCCCATGCTCCGGGTCTTTGAGGGCCCTTTTTATTAACCTTGTTAAAATATCCTCTGAGAGCGGCTCGAGCGTGAGTACCTTGCACCTTGAAAGCAGTGGGGCGTTTACCTCGAAAGAGGGGTTCTCGGTGGTGGCGCCAACGAGGGTTATGGTTCCGTCCTCTACGCTGTGGAGGAAGGCATCCTGCTGGGCTTTGTTGAAGCGGTGGATCTCGTCTACGAAAAGGAGCGTCTTTACCCCCCTTGCGAGATTGGCTTTTGCCCTCTTTACTACCTCGCGGATGTCCTTTACTCCCGAGAGTACGGCCGAGAACTCTATGAAGTCGGCCTTTGAGGCTTCTGCTATTATGCGGGCAAGCGTGGTCTTGCCGCTTCCCGGAGGACCCCACAAAATAAGCGAAGAAAGCTCACCCCTCTCGACAACGCTCCTTAGAAACCTGCCACTGCCGACGAGGTGCTCCTGGCCAAAGAAGTCGTCGAGTGTATCGGGCCTCATCCTCTCGGCAAGCGGCGAAGGCGGACGCGACTTATCCTCTATCTTGTCGAAGAGTTCCATTTCGAGATTCTACTATAAATATACGCCGATTGCCAATGCTTGAAGGCCTTGGTGCAGGCCAAAAGAGGGTGCGTCATACGAGAAAGACATATCTTAGTATAAATAGGCCTGAGAAGACGTACAGTAGTGGCGAGACCTCGCTGCTGCGCCCGCTTACGAGCTTTAAAAGCGTGTAGCTTATAAACCCAAAAGCTATTCCCTCGGTTATGGAGAAGGTAAAGGGCATGACTACTGCAGTTAGAAAGGCCGGTATAGACTCGCTCGGGTCGTCCCACTTTATCCGTTTTGTGCACTTTAACATTAGGCTTCCAACGACAATGAGGGCGGGGGCGATGACTGGGTAGAGGGTGACGCCGCCCAAGAGGCGGTAGCCTCCTCCTACCATCTCTACAATCGGGGCAAAGAAAAGCGCTGAAATGAAGAGGGCGGCCGTGACGACACTTGCAAGCCCAGTCCTTGCGCCTGCCGCAACCCCCGTGCTGCTCTCTATGTAGCTCGTTACGGTCGAGGTGCCAAGTAGTGAGCCTGTGACAGTGCCTACGGCGTCGGCCAAAAACGCCCTCCTTGCCCTCGGAAGCCTGCCGTCCTTTATAAAACCCCCTTCTTCTCCGACCCCGATTAGTGTGCCGATTGTATCGAAGAGGTCGAGAAAAAAGAAGACGAATATAACCGTAAGGATGCCCTCACCAAAGGCGCCCGCGATATCGAGCTTTAAAAAGGTCGGCTCGATTGAAGGTGGAACACTCAGCACCCCCTTGAACTCTATTACTCCGAATACAAGCCCAACAACGGCGGTAGCGGCTATCCCAATGAGCATCGCGCTTTTTAGTCTCAGCGCCATGAGAGACCCTACGACGACAAGGCCAAATAGAGAGAGGAGCACGGGAGCGCTCTTTAAGTCTCCAAGGCCGACGTACGTGCCAGGCGAAGAGACGACCACACCGGCCCACTCAAGGCCAACGAGAGCTATGAGGAGCCCTATGCCTGCGGCTATGGCGTTTTTTAGCGACGCAGGTACGCTCTCGAGTATTGCCTCTCTTACACCAAAGACAGAGAGCACTATGAAGGCGGCCCCTGAGATGAATACGGCGCCGAGGGCGGTCTGCCATTCTATGCCCATCGCAAGCACCACCGTGTAGACGAAGAAGAAGTTATGGCCCATGGCAGGGGCAAGGGCTATCGGATAGCGCGCAAAGAGCCCCATTATGAGGGTGGCCACGGCGCTCGAGACGCACGTGGCGACCATTACCGCGCCAAAATCCATGCCAGCGGCCTCTAAAACCGCCGGCTGGACAAAGACTATGTAGCTCATTGTGGCAAAGGTCGTCGCCCCGGCCACCACCTCCCGGCGTACGGTGGTGCCGTTTTCTTCGCACTTAAAGTATCTGCTTATTACCTCCATGGCGTTTGATGTTAGCAGAGTGCCGAGAGGCTTGTCAATCTAACGTAAGCAAACGGGGCGGTTTTGCGCTACGGCTTCTCCTTGACGGCCCAAAGCTCGGTTGTTATACTCAATTGATTTGGAGGTTTGAAGTGGAGTTAACCGACGGATTCGACCCAAGGAAGATAATAAGGAGCGCGCTCTCGAAGGGGGGCGACTTCGCTGAACTGTATCTGGAGGATACGAGTACTTCCTCTGTCGTCTGCGAGGAGAACAAAATAGAGCGGGTCGTAAGTGGAAGAGACAGGGGTGCAGGGATAAGGGTCATCTCCGGGCTCAAGACCTTCTACGCGTACACAAACGACCTTGAAGAAAACGCACTCATGGATGTGGCAGGTGCCGTCTCTGCTGCGGTGCGGGGCGCAGCCGAGGGGGGCACAATAGGCGAATTTAAGAGGCTCTCGGCTAAGGGTTACGAGGTAGAGATCCCGCCTGGCGAGGCCGGGCTCGACAAAAAGGTCGAGATAGTGATGGCGGGGAATGAAACGGGGTGGAAGATAGATGATAGGATAAAGCAGGTAAAGGTCGTCTACGGCGATGCCTTGAAGAGTGTGGCCGTAATAAACTCCGATGGGGAGTGGACGAGCGAGGATAAGAGCTCGATACTGCTTCTTTGTCAAATCGTCGCAATCTCCGGCGAGGTCATACAGACCGGGTATGAGCCCATAGGCGGATTGGAGGGCCTTGAAGTATTCAAGCATACTCCACCCGAGGCCGTTGCAGAGACTGCGGCAAGGCGCGCGCTTATGATGCTTGACGCACGCCGCGCCCCAGGCGGAGCGATGCCGGTAGTGCTATCGAGCGAGGCAGGCGGCACCATGATACACGAGGCCGTAGGGCACGGCCTCGAGGCCGACCTTGCGCAGGAAGGGCTCTCGGTATACTCGGGCAAGATAGGCGAGGAGGTGGCCTCGCCGCTCATTACGGTCATTGACGACGGAACTATTGCTACAAAAAGGGGCTCCGGGTACTTTGACGGCGAGGGGACAAAGACACAGAGGACGCTTCTTATCGAGGACGGGGTTCTAAAGACCTTTATGTACGACAGATTGAGCGCGATGAAGGCAGAGACAGAGTCCACCGGCAACGGCAGGAGAGAGTCCTATCAACACAGGCCGATTCCGAGGATGACAAACACGATGATAGCCCCGGGTAAAAGCGACCCGGAAGATATCCTGCGCTCTACAAAAAGCGGATTGTTTGTAAAGAAGATGGGCGGCGGACAGGTAAATACGGTAAACGGAGACTTCGTATTCGAGGTCACAGAGGGCTACCTTATAGAGAACGGTAAAATAGCGGAGCCAATCCGTGGCGCGACACTCACCGGCAACGGACCGGAGGTCCTAAAGACCATCGACATGGTCGCAAGCGACCTCGGCTTTGGTATAGGCACATGCGGAAAAGACGGCCAGGGCGTGCCGGTCTCTGATGCCCAGCCAACGCTCAGGATACCGGAGATTGTAGTGGGCGGCGGGGTGGAGTAATCGCCACTTGATTTTTTCTTTCCTTGTAGCCTGGCTTTTGATAAAATATTTCTATAGAATCCAAGGGTTACCGTCCCCGACTTTATCGGCAATCAGCCTATGAGCTCAGTAGCGATAGCACTTGTCACCTTTGCAGCCTACATCCTGGCCTACAGGTTCTACTGCAACCACTTAAGCAAAAGGATCTTTGAGGTAGACCCCTCAAGGAGTACGCCCGCCCACGAATTCGAGGATGGTATCGATTATGTCCCGACAAAGAGGCACATACTCTTTGGCCATCACTTTACCTCCATCGCCGGCGCCGGACCTATAGTCGGCCCTGCCATAGCAGTAATATGGGGATGGCTCCCGGCCCTTCTCTGGGTGATATTCGGCTCCATATTCATGGGGGCGGTGCACGACTTCGGCGCCCTGGTGGTGAGCGCAAGGCACAAAGGGCGCTCAATAGGAGACGTAACGCGCCAGTTAATAGGCACAAGGGCGAGAAATCTCTTCCTCCTTCTCATATTCTTTGCGCTACTTATCGTAATAGCGGTCTTTGCGCTCGTTATCGGCGTACTCTTTATGAGCTACCCGGCGACGGTACTTCCAGTATGGATAGAGATGCCGATAGCCATAGCCCTTGGGCTCTATATATACAGAAAGAGCGGGAGCACGCTCTTTGCCTCTCTCGTTGCGCTTGCGATTCTTTATCTCTTCGTATACATAGGCATGTACTACCCGATAAAGATGCCTCCGTTTATCATGGGCAGCGAGGTGCTTAGCTGGGTCGTGGTGCTCATGGTATATGCCTATATCGCGTCAACTCTGCCGGTATGGGTGCTTCTGCAGCCAAGGGATTACATCAACTCGCACCAGCTCTTCGTTGGGCTCGGGCTTCTTTACCTTGGGCTTTTTGTCGCAAGGCCCGAGATAGTCGCCCCGAGCGTTAACGTTTCTCCGGAGGGGGCCCCTTTGATGATACCCTTTATATTCATAACCGTAGCCTGCGGCGCGATATCGGGTTTTCACTCGCTGGTAAGCTCGGGTACAACGGTAAAGCAGCTCGATAGCGAGAGAGATATGCCGTTTATAGGGTATGGTTCGATGCTCGGCGAGGGGGTGTTGTCTGTGATGGCGATACTGGCCTGCACCGCCGGCTTTGCCTCAATCGGCGCATGGAATATGCATTACGCGAGCTGGAATTCGGCCCAGGGGCTTGGGGCAAAGATAGGTGCCTTTGTCGAGGGCGGGGCTGCGTTTATGGGGGCGATAGGTTTTCCGCACGATATCGCAGCAGCCCTTGTAGCGGTACTGGTGATAAGCTTCTGTGCAACGACGCTCGATACTGCTACGAGGCTCCAGAGGTACGTTGTGGCGGAGCTTGGCGAGTGCTACGGCATAACGCCGCTTAAGCGGCGCCATCCAGCCACTCTCTTTGCCGTGGTAACCGCCTTTGCCCTTAGCATGATAAACAACGGAAAGGGCGGGTTGATACTCTGGCCGCTCTTTGGCACGGTAAACCAGCTAATGGCCGGCCTTGCGCTCCTGGCGGTGACGATGTACCTGGTAAGGCTCAGAAAACCGGTATATTACACGCTTGTGCCGATGCTCTTCATGCTCGTCTCGTCTTCGTGGGCCATGCTTGTAAACCTCGATGGTTTCATGGACTCTGGCAACTGGCTGCTCATAACCATAGGCGCGGCGATATTTATCCTCGAGATATGGGTTATTTTTGAAGCAATCGTTACGCTTAAATCCCTGAAAGAAGGCGAGGCTGATGCCGCGGGGGCCGCTTCTGTGGTGGCGGAGGAGGATTGAGGGCGGGTTGCAATAATTAGTAAAAGGGGCCCCTTTTACGAGCAAGTCGTGCAAGAGGCCCCTTGTCTTTATCTAAGCCTCAGGATACGTCTACCTTTATCTTCTTNNCGCTGTACGCGGCAGGTGTACCGAGAGGATGCCGTCTTTGATATCGGCCTTTATCTTCTCGGCATCGACCTCGTTAGGGATGGTAAGAGACCTTGAGAAGCTTGTGTAGGAGCGCTCTTTTCTAAGGTACTGCTCCTCTTTCACGTCCTCTTCCTTCTTTATCTCTCCCTTGATGGTCAAAACGTTATCGTGAAGCGATACGTCTACGTCTGCTTTTTCCACGCCCGGCATCTCGACCTTGACGATAATCTCGCTGTCTTTGTCCACTACGTCGATGGCCGGTATGGACGCGCCTTCTTCGGCAGAGAGCCTCTTCCACGGAAGTCCAATACCGGCCCTTCTCTTCTCTGGAAAGATGTCTTCCCAGATACGCTCCATCTCACTGCGCATATTCTCGAGCTCGCTTAAAGGGTGCCACTTCTCTATAGCCATAACCAACCTCCTTTCATGCTTGTTGCGACTTTTTACGTTCGTATGGTTGAAGGTTATCTTCTATGGCTAATATAGGTACGCGGCAAATTTCTGTCAAGCTCCTCAGGGATAGATTTTTTCGTGGTGCGGGTCTTCGGGGAGCCAATCTTGCGGCGCTTTTTGCATTTGTCCCTCGTCTTTATAGTATGGCTCCCATGGTGGTCTCAAGAGAGGGCCTGAAGGCGAAGAAGAGTTTGCAAGCTCCTGTGGGGTTATCGTCCATACGGATATGCCGACGTTTGCCGCAACGACGATTATCCTGTCGAGGTAACGCCTGTCGGCTGGGCTTTCGACTATCAGAAGCACTGCCGGAAGTTTTTCAGTTATAAGGCCGTAGTAAAGCGCCTGGCCGACAGCCTCGGCCCACTTCTCTGCAAAGTCGATCTCCACGGCATACTTTTCTGTAATACAATCAACGCGCGTCTTGTCGGGGAGCACTTCCTCGAGCGTGCCCCCTGCCTTAAGGCACCACAGTTCCTGGTACTCTTTTTCCGGGTGTGAGTATCCTGCCTCTGAGTTAAGTGGAGTGGTTGCTAATATCGCTATAGAAGTAAGTATATAAAATAATAAAGTCCTCAAGTTTATACTCTCCAGATAATGCCGTATATGGGTGCGCACATGCATTGGACGCCGCACCCGGCGTGCGCTGCTTATCTGTGTCATCGTTGTTATGAAGGCCTTATCTGGTGGAAGGTATCAAGCCGTATTAAGAGTATAGCCGTGCTACAAGGCGTGTCAACCGCGGCTAAATTATAAGTGAGAGTACGAGGACCGTACCTGTGGCTGAGTGGGCGATGATGACGCATTTTATGGGCAAAAGCAACGCCCACGGCTCCTTGCGTGACCTGAACAGGTAGCCTGTGGCTATTATCAAAAACAACGCAGTCGCAAGGGCAAGAAGTGTATGGGGAGGGGTAAGCCCAGCCACTGCCGGTGCTATTATGCTTACGTAGGTAAGTAGGGTGATTACTACCATACCCCACCTGCCCCTTTGAAGCCCGAGGCGTACAACGAGGGTTTTTTTTCCGCTCGCTTTGTCGGCGTCAAAGTCCGGGAATTCGTTTACGTAAAGAATGGCGGTTACGAGAAGTGTAAGCGGCAGCGATACGGCGACTACTTGTGCATTTATGCCTCCGCTTTGGACGAAGTATGCGCCTGATACGGTAAGTAAGCCGAAGTTCAGCCCTACCGTAAGCTCCCCGAGTCCTCTGCCGGCAAGGAAGACCGGAGGGGCGGAGTAAAACACACCGCTTATGAGCCCGAAGGCGCCGATGGCAAGTAGCGGCCAGCCGCAGTAGGTCGCAAGGTATAGCCCTATGGCGCTCCCGGCGGATAGAAGAGCTGCGGCGAGTACGAGCGTCTCTCTCGGTGTCATAATAGAGTTCTGGATCATGCGGCTGCCGCCTGTAAATGGCGTAAGGGGACTTTTGTTAGCGGCGTCAGTGCCGTTTAGATGATCGAAGTAGTCGTTTGCCACGTTCATTCCGCCGTGGTATAGAAGTGCCGCGGCAAGGGTAAGTGCAAATAGCAACGGGTCGAATAGGGAATCCAATTTCCTTGCCGCTGCCGTGCCAAGGACCACCGGAAAAATGATTGCCGGAAAAAACGCCGGCCGCGTTGCAAGCAGGTAGACCTTCAATCGCTCCATCTGGGTAATATATAAATTAACCGCAAGCAAGTCAATCGAAGCACTTGCAGCTTAAGCGCCTCTCCTGCTATCTTCTTTTTTTTGGGATTGACTCGGTGGTTTAAAATAATTACACTTAAGGATGATTTGGGACGGCCTTTGCCGAAGTGATGCTCAATGAGGTTGACGCACATGATACGCAGACGGCCCCCCGCTCTGAGCTGTTCATCCGTGGTGTTGGTTATGTCCAGGATGTCAGACAAAGGATGCCAGGGGGTGTCTGCGTCTTGAGCGGGCGTACTGCTTGCACAGAGTTGCCTTGGCTCAAGCTCTGTCGTCTTCTTTGTTTCTTTATAAAAGGCATTCGGAACGTAGTTCTTGCAATGATAGACATTTTTGTGTACAATGTCAAGTAAAAAAGAAACCATATTTGACGATTTTTTAAGGCGTCTTTGCGAGCACGCAAAGGTCAAGGTCGGGATTGCATCTGCCGCAAGTGTCCTTGGAATGACGCGTCAGAGCCTGCAAAACTATAAGACAAGGGGCAGGCTTCCCGAGAACCAGGTATACCGCTACTCTTTTGAGACGGGTGTGTCTCCAAAGTGGTTGCTTCGTGGAGAGGGTAGCAAGTTTACCACAAAAATATACGGAGCGTCCGTGCCGGAGAGAGAGCTCGAGGCAGCCGAGATAACGATACCCTGGGAGGAGCTGGAGTGCGAGAAGGTCGTAAAGAAGGAGTCCCCGGAGCACTTTACGACCATCAACGTCTATTCGCTCGATTTGATAAGAGAGCCAGATGACAAGGGGCACAGAGTCCCGATTCAGACGCTCCTTATGGCGCCGACGTCCATGGCCGAAGCAGCTCCCATAGGATTCAAGGTAACAGGCGAGGCAATGGCACCCTCGATAAATGATGGCGCCATAATCGGCGTGCAACACAATGACACGGTCGCGATAGACGGTGATATATATCTACTCAGGACGGCTCAAGGCGACGTCTTTATAAGGCGGGTATACTTGGGGGCCGGCACTCTTAAACTCAAGGCCGAAAACCCCAGATTCCCGGAGCTAGAGGTAGGTTCTGGTAGTATACAGATAATGGGAAAGGTGGCCTGGGTCATCCAATACCTTTAAGGTCCTAATCTCGAATGGTCTTTATCGCAAAACGCATCTGGGGTTTTTTTGCTTCGACCGGGCTTACCATAACGCTTGCCTTCCTCATATGTTGCGTAAGCGCATGGGGTTCGATAGTAGTCATAAAAAACCAGCCGTTTTTCCAGGCCATGGACCGCGTAGTGTTGTTTCCATGGCTTTTCTCCGAGGGGATAGCGGAAACAAGGCTCATACTCTGGGTCTTGATACT
>JABAHQ010005004.1_pt7 | contig 16479 bp, 19 predicted proteins | sample 7062091 | NCBI WGS metagenome assembly JABAHQ01 (sample SAMN14534359, study PRJNA622989) | marine sediment metagenome | biome: marine biome [ENVO:00000428]; feature: marine pelagic biome [ENVO:01000023]; material: deep marine sediment [ENVO:00002113] | place: India: Gulf of Kutch | collected...
AGGCTGCCCGACTCCCCCCTCTCCCCGGTGATGGCCCTCCCCTACCACCTGTTCGTCATGGCCACCGAGAGCATCTTCTATGAGCAGACACGCCCGATCCAATACGGCACGGCGATCGTCCTGCTCGGGCTGGTGTTGGCCATCGACCTGGTGGCGATTGTCATCCGTTACCGGATCCGCCGGGGGAGGCGCTGGTAGGTTGAACATAGGGTTTGTTGCCAATAAAATGAGCGAAAATGGATGAGCACGCGATTATTGTGGAGGACCTCAATTTCTACTACGGAAAGGAGCAGGTCCTGCGGGGCGTCTCCTTGACCGTCCCCCGGAACCGGGTCACGGCGGTGATCGGCCCCTCCGGCTGTGGGAAGAGCACCTTTTTAAATACCCTCAACCGGATGTACGAGCTCATCCCTGGGGCAAGAGCTTCGGGAAAAGTGATCTTCAAGGGGCGTAACATCCTCTCCCGGGAGGTCGATCCAGTGGAGCTGCGGGGGCAGATCGGGATGGTCTTTCAAAAACCAAATCCCTTCCCCAAGTCGATCTTCGAGAACGTGGCTTACGGCCTGCGGGTCAATGGAAACACCTCCCACTTGCGGGAGAAGGTCGAATGGGCCCTCGACCGAGCAGCTCTTTGGGGTGAGGTCAAGGACAAGCTTCACCAGAGCGCCTTCGACCTCTCCGGGGGGCAGCAGCAGCGGCTGTGCATCGCCCGGGCCCTGGCCGTGGAGCCGGAGGTGATCCTGATGGACGAGCCCTGCAGCGCTCTGGACCCCACGGCCACGGCAAAGATTGAGGACCTGATCTTCCATCTGAAGGAGGATTACACCGTAGTGATCGTCACCCATAACATGCAGCAGGCAGCCCGGGTGAGCGATTTCACCGCCGTCTTCCTCACCGGTGGGGTGATGGTGGAATACGGCGAGACGAAGCGGATTTTTGAAAACCCCTCCCAAAAGATGGTGGAAGACTACATCACGGGCAAGTTTGGATAAAAATGGTGCGGGAATCGTATCGCAGACAGCTTCATGAATTGCGGGATGCCCTGCTTGCCATGGGCAACCTGGTCATCGCCCGCCTGAAGAAGGGGCTGGAGGCGCTGAAAGACCCCGATCCGCGGTTGGTTGAGGAGCTATTCGTGGGGGACGATGAGATAGACGCGCGCTCGTTGGATATCGAGCAGCGATGCATCGACCTTTTGGCGTTGCAGCAGCCGGTGGCGGTAGATCTGCGCCTGATCATCGCCACGTTCAAGATCTCCACCGACATCGAGCGGATCGGGGATGTGGCGGTCAACCTGGGACAGTATTCCCGGAATTATCCGCTAAATCTAAGGCTTCTGCCTGACGAGAAGCTTTTCCAGATCGCCGATCTTGTGATCACCATGCTATACGAATGTCTCAAGGCCTACTACGAGCAAGATGTCCAAGCGGCAGAGCAAGTGATCGAATTGGATGATCGGGTCGATCGGATGTTCTGGGAGCTCACCGCCCGGTTGATCAAAGATCTGATGGGGATCCATCAGGAGACCCCCGAACAGGCCGAAGAGATCGCCACCGGGGCGGTGGCCCTGCTGCTGTCGATCCGCGACCTGGAACGGGTGGCCGACCACGCGGTCAACATCGCCGCCCGTACCGTATACATGGTGGAGAGTCGCGCCGATTATATCTGACGGATACCCCCAATTGCAGACCTTGGCCTGGAGGGGTTAAGATGTCTCCCGACTCTTGAGCAGAGGAGGTTCTTACTGATAAACTACCGGGATTTCCATCAACAAAGCAGCCATGCCCGGGGGCAGCGCTTCTTCACCCCGCGGACGGCCCAGCGGGGCCCGATGCCCCCAGTGCAGAAGGAGTATGCTGTGGAGACCATCGCAATTCCACCGGTCGAACTCGGGAAGTCGAGCTTGGAGGAAGCCATCCGCTCCCGGAGATCGGTGCGCGATTATTCCCCAGAGGCGCTCACCCTGGAGGAGTTGGCACGGCTTCTGTTCCATGCCACCGGGGTGACTAGTTCGGAGAAGCACCTGCGGGCGGCGCCCACTGCCGGAGGGCTGACCCCGATCGAGAACTACCCCGTGGTGAACTACGTTGAAGGGCTGGAACGGGGGCTCTATCATTACGATCCCCTGAAGCACCGTCTGCACCTCCTAAAGAGGGGGGATCTGCGGGGGGAGATCGCCAAAGCTTGCCTGGATCAGGACTTTATCTCCGAGGCCGGAGTCGTCCTCGTGCTGACCGCGGTTCATCGTCGGACGGCCTGGAAGTATGGAGAGCGGGCCTACCGCTATGTTCTCTTGGACGCGGGACATGCGGCCCAAAACATCCAACTGGAGGCAACTTCTCTGGAACTGGGCTCCTGTCCCATCGGGGCGTTCTTCGACGAGGAGCTCAACCAGCTCTTGGGAGTTGGAGGGGAAGAGGAGTTCGCCGTCCTGGCCGTCGCCGTGGGGCGGCCTCCGAGGTAACACGTCTCTTGCGCCTTGTGCGCTGCTCCAAAGGGAGGCCAGGGGTATCGCGCGAATGCTATGGACCCCATTAATGTCGTTGAAGACGGAGCGAAATCTCTCGCTTTCGGACCCCGATCTGGGAGGCTGGAGAGCTTTGTGGAGAGAATAACTCGCACATGCTATAATGGCAATGGACGAGGTGGAAATAACGTACTATGGACGATCCATCCAGTCTGATCACGGCAGGCAAGTTGCTAGCCGTGGTCTTATTGGTGTTGCTCAATGCCTTTTTCGTCGCCGCCGAGTTTTCCTTGGTGGCCGTGCGGCGCAGCCGCGTGGAACAACTGATTGCCGAAGGTTACCGTCGCGCGCCGACCGTGCAGCGCGCCGTAAGAAACCTGGATACCTACCTCGCAGCTACCCAGCTTGGCATCACCATGTCCTCCATTGCCCTGGGCTGGATCGGCGAGCCCGCTCTAGCTGCGCTTATCGAGCCGATCTTCGGTTTCCTCCCGGGAAGCTGGGCGTTGATCGGCTCCCACGCCCTGGCGGCGTCCATCGCCTTTGCCATCATTACCGCCCTTCACATCGTTCTAGGAGAGCTGGCTCCCAAAAGCCTGGCGCTTCAGCGCACGGAGGGGACGGCCTTGGCCGTGGCCAAGCCACTGGAGCTGTTCCTCATCGTATTTCGCCCGGCAATCCATTCTCTTAACAGCTTGGGCAATCTGACTCTGCGTCTCCTCGGGCTGCAACCGGCGAGCAGTGAGGAGGAGCAATTGGTACATTCCCTGGAAGAGCTGAAGCTCCTGGTTGGGGCCAGTCGCCAGGCCGGAGTCCTAGATGAATCAGAAGAAGACATGGTGGAGAGGGTGTTTCGCCTGGACGACCGACAGGTCAGTGGGTTGATGACGCCGCGGGTGAAGATCGTCTGGCTCGGCCTTGACGACTCACCTGGGGAAATCCGACGCAAGGTAACCGACAGTGCCCATTCCCATTTTCCGGTATGTCGGGGTAGCCTTGACAGTGTGCTTGGCGTGGTGGAGGCCAAGGACTTGTTGACCCGCAGCTTAGCCGGTCAGCCACTTGACTTGCAGGGATTGTTACAGCATCCATTATTTGTGCCGAAAAGCATATCTGCTCTGAAATTGTTAGAGCTGCTCAAGGAGTCTCGGGCGCAGATCGCGCTGGTGGTAGACGAGCATGGTGGTCTTCAGGGGCTGGTAACGCTCAACGACATTCTGGAAGCGATCGTCGGCGAGATTCCCGTGGCTGGTGAGATGGTTGAGCCCCAAGCCGTGCAACGTGAGGATGGTTCATGGTTGTTAGATGGAATGTTGCCCCTAGAGGAGNNGCTGCCCGGCGAAGAACAGAGCCATTATGAGACCTTGGCCGGCTTCGTGATGATGGAACTGGGGCTCCCATCTGCCGGTGAATATTTTGAATGGGCGGGGCTGCGCTTCGAAGTGGTGGACATGGATGAGAACCGAGTGGATAAGGTGCTGGTGTCGCCCGTCGGGGCAACTGCCGCCAAAAAACCGAAAGCACCGGAATTTTAGTGAACACGGAAAAGATAGGTGAGGCAGTACAAGGCTATTCAACGGACCGCGGGGGCGGCTTGGGGATCCCCGGCCGGGGATGGAACGGGAGTAGCGGCGCGCTTTTTTTCTTTCGGCCCAATCCGAAGTTATAGGCGATGATTTTCCGTTTGAGCAGTTGGATGGCCAGCGCCGGATCGACGCCTTTGGGACAGCTCTCCGTGCAGGCCCCGGCGAAGTGGCAGCGCCAGCAGCTCTGGTGAGAATCGATGATCGGCAAACGCTCGGCGAATCCCTCATCCCGGGAGTCGGTTGAATAGCGGTAGGCCTGGGGCAGGGCCTGCGGCCCCAAAAACAGGGGATCGGTGGCCACTGTGGGGCAGGCCGAAAGGCACAATCCGCACTTGATACAATAGGAGGGCTGGAGGAACTCTAGAAGCTCTTCCGGGGTTTGGAGGTATTCGCCGCTGGGGTTCTCCTGCTCTTTTTTGTCCTGGCGAATGATGAACGGTTTGACCTGGCCATGCTTCTCGAACATCGGCTCCAGATCGGGCACCAGGTCCTTGATGTTGGGATAGTTGGGGAGCGGAGCCACCTCGACTACGTCGGTTCCCAGATCCAGCACCTGGATCTGGCAGGCGAGCCGAGGCTTTCGGTTGATGTACATCCCACATGATCCGCAGATTCCCATCCGGCAGGAGGCCCGATAAGCCAACGACCCGTCCAGGCTATTCTTGATCCAGATCAGCCCGTCGAGGACGGTCATCCCCTTGGGGGCGGGGACCGCAAAGCTTTGGTAGACCGGTTTCCCGTTCTTCTCCGGATCATAGCGGAGGACCTTAAAGGTCACCTTCTCACTCCCCCCGGCCCGTTTTGCCTTGGCCATCTCCTCCTCCTAGATTGAAAGGTGTGAGGCGAGAATTGCCGTGTAGGTCCCGTAGGCGAACGTCGCCACTCCCAGCAACGAGAGCCCCCAGGAGATCGTCCTTCCCGCAGCCGACGAGGTAAATAGCTCAATCAGGATCGCCCGCAGCCCGTAGAGCCCGTGGTAGAGCAGGGCCGCAAGGAGAACGACGTAAACGGTGGTGAAGAAGGTGCTCCGTCCCCGCTCGGCCACCGAGGAAAACGATAAAGCTTCGCTATAAGACTGCCCGGCGACGATCCGCGGCAGATGGAGGACCACGATATGGATCCCCAAAAGGGCGAAGATCACTATTCCTGCAAGCAGAAACCACAGCCACAGAGTTGACTCTCTCATCCTGTATTGCCTCCTATCCCGGCATGCCGAAGAACTCCAGCGCCACGATCACCGTGAAGGCCAAGGCCAACAACATCATGGCCCATTTGAGGGGCCGCTGCCGGGCCAACGAGGTCCTGTAGGGATAGATCGGGCGCTCCATCCGCCCGACGAACAGGCCCAGCTCCACAAAGACAAGTCGCAGCCCGTTGAAGGCGTGATAGACTACGGCCAAGATGAGGAGAAACTCAAAGACGTGACTGACGGAGTTGTTGAGCGGGCCGCCCTCGCGCATCAGGGCTTCCCAGAGCGCTTGGTCAGTTCTGAAGCCGGTGAGGATCACGTGGGCAATCAAATAAATCAAGATCAACGGGCCGGTGATCCGCTGCAGGGTGTAGAGGAATCTGTCCAGGCCATAGCGCCCTCCGCCGAGCCAGCCCCAAATTCCTAACCTGTTCTCCCGAAAGTTTTTCATCTAGTACTTCCGTTCCACCGGCTTCCAAGCGGTGATATTCACCGGTTTGTACTCCAACTTCGGCCCCTCGGGCGCGAAGAAAGCCAGGGTGTGTTTCAGCCATCCTCCATCATCCCGCTTCGGAAAGTCGCGCCGCGCGTGGGCCCCCCGGGACTCCTGGCGGGCCAACGCCGAACTTACCACTACCTCGGCCCCGTCGAGCATGAAACCGAGCTCCAGGGCCTGGATCAACTCCGTATTGTATACCCTGCCCTTGTCCTCCAGCCGGATCTTTCGGTAGCGCTCCTTTGCCTCTTTGATCGCCTGAAGACCCTGTTTTAGCCCCTCCTCAGTGCGAAACACCCCTGCGTGCTCGTCCATCGCCCGCCGCAGGTCCTGGCGTATCTCGGCCGGGCGTTCCTCGCCCTCCTGCCCCAAAAGACCCCCAATCCGCTGCTCCTCCTGTTCAACATCCGGAAGGCCCCCATCGGGAAATCCCTTCTCTTGGGCCAGGAATTTGGCCGCTTCCCCCCCGGCGATCTTCCCGTAGACGAAGCACTCCGCGGTGGAGTTCGTCCCCAGACGGTTCGCCCCGTGGATAGAGACAGCCGCTACTTCTCCGGCTGCCCAGATGTTTTCCACCCTGGTGCGGCCATCGATATCCGTCTCCACCCCGCCCATGGTGTAGTGGGCCACCGGCCTGACTGGAATGGGTTCCTCAATCGGATCGGCTCCGGCGAACTTGATCGCCAGCTCCCTGATGAAGGGCAGCCGCTCGTTGATCCGCCCCGCGCCCAAGTGTCTTAAGTCGAGCAGCAGGTGATCGAGCCCGTCCGGCCTGGAGAACCCCCGGCCCTCCTCGATCTCGGTCATCATCGAGCGGGAGATGATGTCCCGCGGGGCGAGCTCCATCTTCTCCGGGGCATACTGGGCCATGAAACGCTCCCCATCCTTGTTGATCAAGTAACCTCCCTCGCCGCGCGCCGCTTCGGAGACCAGGATGCCGGAGGGGACCAACCCGGTGGGATGGAACTGGACGAATTCCAGATCCTCCAGAGGCAGACCGGCCCGGTAGGCCATGGCCAGTCCGTCGCCGGTTACCGACAGGGAATAGGTGGTAAACCCGTAGATCCGCCCCGCGCCCCCGGTGGCCAGGATCAGGGCCTTCCCCCGGACGAAATAGAACCGGCCCGTGGCCACATCAATCGCGGTAAGCCCCTTAAAATCGCCGTCCTCGACGATGATCGAGGTGACGAACCATTCGTCGTAGCGCTTCCAATTGTTGTATCTCTGCAGCGTGTCATACAGAGTCTGCATCTCGAAGAAGCCGGTCTTGTCCGCGGCGTAGGTTGCCCGGGGAAAGCTGTGGCCGCCGAACGGTCGTTGATCGATCTTTCCGTCAGGCCGGCGGGACCAGGGAAGGCCCCAGTGGTCCAACTGGAGAATCTCTTGGGGCATGGTCTCCACGAAGCGAAAGACCGCCTCCTGATCGGCTAAGAAGTCGCTCCCCTTGATAGTGTCCCAGGCATGCAGCTCCAGGCTGTCCCCCTCCTCGACCCGCAGCACCGCGGCCGTTCCACCTTCAGCGGCGACAGAATGGGCTCGCATCAGTTGGATCTTGGAGATCAGGGCAATATCCAGCTTCCCCTGGGAGAGGCGTAGGGCCTCCAGCGCCGCCCGCAGGCCGGCGATTCCCGTCCCCAAGATCAGCAGGTCATGCTCCAAGGCTGCGGCCAATCAATCCTCCTGAAGGGAGATTGTAATTTCCCCTTCGAGGCGTAACAATGACCTGGATCAGCCAGATTGCTGATTGCTGTCGATCGGCCCGATTTGGAGAGAAGGCCTGGAGCTGCAACCAACCCCGATGCCCACTCTCTTAATAGCGGAACACGGCAGCCAGGGGTGCCCTGTCCGGCACCTCCCCGAGCTCTAGGGCGTAGACAGTCCCACCGTTCAACAGGGTATGCACGGCAGCGAAGTCCAACAGGTCCTGGTCACCCGGCTCGGCCTCGTGGTGCAAGCGGATCTCGCCGGGGTCCGGATCGAAGGTGCCCCAGCGCTGTTGACCAAGAGCGACGAATAATGTCTCCACCCGGCCGAAATAAGCCGCGGGGAGGACCTTCTCCAGTTCAGCAGAGGCCTTCTCTGTGCCGGCAAGTTCCCTGTACCGATTGGCTGCCTCCTCCTGGGCCTTAAGGAAGAGCGGCCTCACGGTGGCCCAGGCCCGGTTGTGTAACTCCCTTGGGCTGAGTTCCTCCGGATTTCCGGCAATGCCCTCCTCCATCAAATGGGGATAGGTGCTGGCCTCCCGGTAAATGGGGAACAGATATTCCACCCCTGCTAGCACCAGGGGGGAACGTTCTTCCCCGAGCAACTCGCTCAGGCCATTGTCGACCTTCTGAAAATAACGGAGGATGTTTTTCTTATGCCGGGCATCATCGGTGCCCACCCCATGGCCGTGGAAAACCCCGGCTCGCCCTCCCCCAGTTCCCGCCCTCCCGCTGGTGTGCCATTGGAGGCTTTCCTCGGGGACGTCGTAACGGAGTGCCGTGGACAGGCTTTCCGGAACGCCCTCCAGATCGACTTCGCTGACGCTGTAGCGGGTGGCCTGGAGCAGCCGAAGCTCGTTTTGGCTGAGGGCCAGGACATAGAATCGTCCGTCGCCGCTGAGCAGCGGTAGGAGTGGCTTGATGTGGAAGCGGTCGGTGACCACCACCAATTCCTCGAAATTGAACGGGAGGCGAAAGCAACGAAAAACGCTGGGGGAAAGGAAAACCGCCAGCCCATCGCTCTGCCGTTGCCAGAAGGGCCGATCATTCAATAATTTTTGAGCTGGTTCCAACATCTGTTTGGCCTCCGGTTCGCGCAGGCCACCGGCCAGGAGACGCTCCTCGGCCTCGTCGAGCTGATTCTTAAATCGAATCGGATTCTGTCGCGTCTCTTTTCCCGCTCGGTGCGTCGGCATGAAGATGGAGATGCACCGAGTTCGATGTTTCTCCATTAATGTTTCCAGGTCGTCTCTGGTCAATACCTCCATCTATCCGGCCCCCTTCCTCGCAGTTGGCTGACAGAACTCCTGTGAAAATAAACGATCATCCGTTGGTCCACTGACCGCATCCGTGGTAGAAATTTTACTTCCCCGCCGGATCGAGATCAAGGAGCTGGCCCCAAATGGCAGAAGGATGGTTGCATTTCCCTTCTACGGAGGGTATACTATTAAATGGTGACCGTAAGGAAGCTACCTAATAGGAGGTGTAACTACATGTTAAGGAAGGGGAAAACACTGGGCCTCTTAGCGGTGCTGGCTTTAGTCGTCCCCGGCCTGGTTGCCTGTCAAAGGGGCGGTCAGCAAGAGGGCGCCACCGGGGAAGCTGTGGAAACGGATGAGGTTGCCTTGAAGGGCAACTCGTTTCAGCCGAGCGAGATCAAAGTGAAGGTCGGGTCTACCGTAACCTGGACTAACCAGGACGAGGTGACCCATACCGTGACCAGCCAGGAGGAAGGGCTGTTTGACTCCGGGGACCTGACTCAGGACGATACCTTCCAGTTTACCTTCGAGGAGCCCGGTACTTACGAGTATTATTGCCGCTACCACCAGGGAATGGAAGGCCAAGTAATTGTGGAAGAATAGAGATTGCCTTCTTTTCAGATCATTGTGCACCAACACGCTGAGCTCGCTCAATCACCCCATAAGCCATGCCTTCTAGGTAAACGAACATCCGCAGGTAAGCGTATGGATCTTCGGCCTCGTGCACCTCTTTGTCCACCGTGACCGTCACAATTCGACCCAACAGAATGACTTCGTTTTCGTAGGCAAGATGCTGATCGAGCACACACTCCAGGTGGGCCTTGCATTCCGCGATTCGGGGTGGCTCCACTTTCAAGGAGGCAATCGCGGTCAGCCCCGCGGCTTTCACTGGGCGCGGATGGGGAAGCTGGTCCATTTTCCAAACGGAAGCGGCCAGTTCCACGCCGGGGACATTGACCACGAACTCCCCGCGGGCCAAGATGTTCTGGGCCGTCGAATGGTCCAGGTTGCAACCGAGGGCCAAAATGGGAGGTTCGAAGGCCATCATCGAGATCCAACTCTTGGGGGCGATATTCGATGTGCCGTCTTCGTTCAGCGTGGTAACCAGTACCACTTGACCCAAAAGCGGCGAGGGATGCCAGGTTCGCTTATCACTACCAAAGCTAATCTTTTCCTTCATCCCTTGAATCACCCTTTCGGAAAGCAGTCCAGATTTCGCTCCGCCCCCACGGACACCTGCATGAGGCTTCGTTGAGCGGAGATAATTGACTATCTTGTCCAGATTCCTCTGGATCACCGGGCGGAAGAGCATCATGATCTCGGCATAGTACCTTTGGGTGTAGCGAGCACCGTCGCGTTTCCGTACTGGCGAAGGACATCGGGAATGGTCCTGCTCCGCCTGGTGAGCGACGATAATCCATCAATTCCGGCATTCCTGGTCTCCTTCCTTACATGATCGGTCGCTTCTCTCTACCTCAATCGTCGCGTGATGGATGTCATATCGGCGGAGTTTCACTTTGATCCTTTGGCGAACCTCTTCGGCCTCCGCCAGCGAGGCAGCTCGGTCGGCGACCACGTGCGTGGTGAGGACGTGGTGTTCACCATCTTGGGACCATACATGCGTGTGATGCACGCTTCGGACGCCTTGGACATTGGCAATCGCCTCCTCGACGTCCTCGATGCGGATCGACTCCGGCACCCCCTGCAGGAATATGACCAGGGTCTGCTTGAGCTTCACCGTTATGTTCCAAAGGATATAGAGGGTAACGACGATTGCCAGGACCGAGTCAAGGATCGGGATATCCTTGATCCACATTACCACGGCGACAATGAGCACGGCCGCCCATCCGAGGACATCTTCCAACAGATGCCAGGTGACGACCCGCTCGTTCAGCGTGCGGCCACCGTGTAGGCGAAGGGCGGCTACCCCATTGACCACGATGCCGACCATAGCGAAGATGAGCATGCCTGGGGCATTGGCCTGCTCCGGATGCAGAATTCGGGGGACAGCCTCAGCCAGAATCAGAATTGACCCCGCGACCAGCACCAATCCGGTGAGGAGTGCGCCGAGGAGGGAGAAGCGCCGATACCCGAAGGAGAAAACCTCGTCGCCTTTCCGCTGCGCCACTCTATTGAGATACCAAGACAGCCCTAAAGAGGCGCTGTCACCCAGATCGTGCAAGGCATCGGAGAGGATGGCCATGCTGTTTGTCCACAGGCCTCCGGCGATTTCAAACACGAAGAAGGAGAGGTTCAAAGCGAACGCTACCGAGAGCCGCCTCTCCGAGGCTCTCCTCAGACGATGAGGGTGCCCGCCGTTGCTCACTGTTTTCTCGTTTTGCCCGGTCATCTTGCAGGCCTCTCCGTGTTCTGTAGTACCTATAGTAACGGATGCCGGAGCGGATTCAAGCTGCGGCTTGCGGTTCGGGCGCCGAAGAACTCTGCTTAACTGGGGATGGAACCGCTCGCACGTTGGGCGGGCGATGTGGGGCCTTCGTGGAGGCCCCTTGCCATTCGATACGGCTTTTGCTCTTCAACCCATTGCCAGCGAGCGCGGATAGTCGGTGAGCACCTCCGGTCCGTCCTCGCCGATCACCACGGTGTCCTCCACCCGCACACCCCACGGGCCGAGGTACAGCCCGCAGTTGCCCACGGCAAGGACCACGTCGGCCGGGAGCGGCGGGGGCTCCTTCTCCCCGTGGAAGAAGGCGTGGCCCGGGGGCAGCGGCGCCTCCTCGAACTCGATCCCCACGCCGTGGATCGGCGGCCCGAAGATATGCTCCCCATGTCCAGCCTCGCGGAGCTTGCCGTGCAGGGCCCCTTCCAGTTCCATCATGCCGACTCCGACCTTGGCTTTGGCAATTGTAGTCTGCTGAGCCGAAAGATAAACGTCGTAAGCGGCCTGCTGCTCAGCCATCGGTTTCCCCAGGCAGACGGTGCGACACATATCCGCGCTGTATCCAGTTGCGATTGGGTGCAGATCAATCATCACCAGATCGCCCCTCTGCAGCTTGCGCAACGTCGGCAGCCCGTGGGCGATGTTGGTCCGCGGTCCGGAGGAGACGTAGGTGCGCTAGANNTTGGTCCGCGGTCCGGAGGAGACGTAGGTGCGCTAGAACTCCTCCGCCCCGGCCTGGCGCATGGCCTGCTCGGCCGCGGCTGCGATCTGGCTCTCGGTGAGGCCAGGCTTCAAGGCCTCTACCGCCGCCCTCATCCCCGCCGCGGCGACCTCCGCCGCCCCGCGGATGCGCTCAATCTCTTCGGCATCTTTTATCATGCGCAGCTCCGATAGGATATGGGTACAGTCCTCCACCGATATTTTTTCTGGCTTGGCATGGGGATGGGTGAGCATCCCCATCATCGAGTGGGTGAGGAAGGTGTACTCCGATCCCACCGTGCCCTCATCGATGCCGAAATGTTCGAAGTAGTGGCTGATGGAGTGGATCATCCCTACCTCATCTTCGAAGCCGGTGATCTGATCAAAGTGGGCGAGCTGTCTGACATCCTCCAGGTCGGTTTTGGGCACACCTAAAGCGACCTTGCCGGCTTGAGTGATCATGGCGTACGCGCATAGGCGCCCATCGCCGGTGAGGTAGAACATGTTGGCCGGCTTAGTGAGCAACAGGGCATCAATTCCTGCTGCTCCCATTAACTGACTGCATCGCTCTAGGCGTTCTTGATAGCGCTTGGGGGTGGTCATCTCTCGCACTCTCAGCTCACCTTTCCGCTCCCTGGCGCAGCTCCTCGGCCAGGGCCTCGATCTCGGTGAGGTCCGATCTCAGCTCGGCCCAGCCACACCAGAAGGCGTAGTCCGGATTGGCGTGGAACGCTCCCTGGAAGGTCCGCATCCGATGTTTTAAAAACATCTTGAACAGCCACTGTTCGATGGGGGTGGCAGGCGGCGCAGCGCAGGCCTGCGGCGGCCATCTTTCCCTGCTGGAAATCCTGGACCAACGCGGGAGTAACCCCTTTGTGACATTCAGTGCAGATGTCTTCTGCGGCGACTCCTATGTTCGCTCCCCTAGTCCAAAAATCAGTTTGCAGATGGACACTGCCCCAGCCGATCAGGGCGAGCAGAAGGATAACTGCTAAGATCGAAAAGCGCCTCATCTCGGCCTCCTTTCAATTTTTGTTAACCGTTCAGCCTTTTGAAGTTGCACTCGTTGATATACTATCACCTGCGCGGATTCAGAGTCAACCTGAAATTTGGCCAGGCCCACATGCCCTGCAGCTTGCTGGGGGTTAGCCTTATGCTAGGAGGTTCTTGAGGCGCGCCGCCTATGAGTTGACGGTGTTTCTGGTATGAGAATTAATTCAATTATAGACTGAACTGGAGAGAGCTTGGAACCGATCCCAAGCTTAACTGATCCTTTCCCTAAGCTCGGTGAAGGCCCTCTTCTGGCCCTCGATATGGCGATGGAGCCACCAGATAATCAAACCGGTGGCCCCACCCAAAGGGAGTAACCCCAGAAGCCCTCTCAGTCCCAGCCGCTCGAGGGTGTAGCCTGCCACAAGCAGCGCCCCGGTGATCAGATGGGCCATGATCGTGGAGACGTTCGCCGGGGCGAGCTCGAAGGGCCGCTCGTAATAAGCCCTGGCATAGCGAACCCCCTTGAGGGCGAGCGGCAAGGAGAGGAGCCCCAGAGCCGCATAGGGGCTGATCGCCCCGCTCCAGGCTCCCAGGCCCAGCGCAAGGTAGGTGGCACTGATGATGGCGATGTAGCCGGGGACGGCCCTCTCCCGCCCGAGCCGGACGACCAGGGTCGCCTTGCCCACCGCCTTGTCGGCCTCATAATCGGGGAACTCGTTGACATACAACACGGCCATGATGAGAAACATCACCGGAAGCGCCGCCAACAGCGGCTCCCAATCCAGATGGCGGGCCTGGACATAATATGCTCCTAGGGTCATCAACACCCCGAAGTTCAGGCCCACCAAAAGCTCGCCGACCCCGCGGTCGGCAAACCTGAACGGCGGGGCGGTGTAGAAGAATCCGGAGATGACTCCGCCAAGCCCCAGGGCCAGAATCAGCGGTCCCCGAACCCAGGCCAGATAGATCCCAATCAGGCTCCCCAAGCCAAAGCAGAGCAGGCTCGCGCTCAGGATCTCCAGAGGGGTGAGCAGGCCGAGCTGGATCATCCGGCTGCCGCCGCTGAACGGGCGGACGAACTCCCGGTTGAGCTCGTCGTTCCGGCTCTTATGGTCGAAGTAATCGTTGATCATGTTGGTCCCCCCATGGAGGAGGAGCCCTCCGAGCAGGGTGAGCAGGAGGTAGGGCCAGAGGAGGGCACCCGTCTCGGCCCAGGCGATGACCGCTCCCAAAAGGAGCGGGATCAAGGTGGCGATCAAAAAGGATGGGCGTAGCTCCATCCACCAAATCTTCAACTTCCGGCCGAGGAGGGCCAGCTCACCGGGGCCGGCCGCGGCCTTCCGCTCGGGGAATTCAAAAACGGTCGGCGGGGCCCCTTGGGTGATCTCCTTGAAGACGCGATACTTAATCAGGGAGGGGGTTACCTTGATCACCTCCAGGATCCCGGCGTTGCCAGCCTCGACGAGGTGGTTCACCACGGGCGAGACCTCCCGCAGCTTAGCGAAGGCCTCCTCCCTCTCGCCTTCCTCCCTGACCTTGACCGCCCTCCCCGATATTTCCACCTCGCTTGAGTCGGTGAGACTCCCTGCCTGGTGGTAAACGAGCAAGGAGACTGCGGGGTGGTAAGTAATCTGGATCGTCTTGGGATCGGCCTTCATGCTCGCTAGATAGATGTTAAAATCGTCGTCGGCGGCATAGTGCATCTTCCGCGTGCGGATCTCTCCTCCACCGCCGTGGGTGGCCACCACCGCGGTCTCCTCCGCCCTTAAGGCGGCCAGGACCTCCTCCCGATTGTGTCCATTTGACATGGGTGTGCCCACTTTGATCTAGATTTGACTGCCGGGGGTGGAGGCAAGGAGGGGAATACCTCCACCCCTGGGGCCCGTTGTTGGCCTTGTCTCCAGCCTACTCGCCCTCCTTCCCGCTTTTGATGCGCCACTCCCCACTCTCCTTGTTCAGGGCATGACAATAGGTGCATTGGCCCCTGTAGGAGGTGATGAAGTGGTTCTCCGCCAGATCCTCTGGTTGGGCGAATTTGATCAGGTGAAGCAGCCTGGCGAAGGGCGGGGCGAATGAGGAATCCTTCGCATGGCATCCCAAGCAGAGATCCGGTATCATCGCCGCCCTGGCCTGCTCGGCCACCTTGGGGTGATACCCGGTGAGGGTCACTCCCTCGGGCGCGGCGCGCTGGGCCAACTCCAAAAGCTCCTCCGGCGCGCCCTCAGTCGACCACTCTTCGAGATAAGTTGAGAGCCGGAAGTCCTGTCCGATGTCCTCGCGCAGGCGATGGCAATTCACACAGCCGTCAGGCTTATCGTCTTCGACCGTAATTCCCGGAATCTGTGGCAGTTCCTCTTCCTCGGTGAATACCGAAAAACCGAATCCAACCCCGATCACTAAAGCTGCCATCAACCCTAAGATTAAGCCCTTTTTTGCCATATTGACTCAGCCTCCTTCCAAAATCATGCAACTATCTTAATCCAAATCTCCCCCGATCCATCACCCCCTTCCAAAGCTTCCGCTTGCTTTCATAACGTTCCATTTTCAAGCTTTTCAATGTACATCCTATCCCAGCGCCCTGCCTAGAGGCATACGTCCCATCCCCTTTAGGGACATTTGCCCCTGGCTAATATCAATCCCGCCTGTCAAGTCTCCGCGGCGGAGGGGGCCGTGGTCGCAAGCAAGCCCAACGTCTCTGGGGTTGCCAAAGTCACCGCAGGCGATTTGCAGGAAGCGCAGCGAAGTCGGCAACCAGCTTTGCTCCATTTCCTACCTCTTCGAAGGGTGGGTTAGATAAGTTACCCTCCAGGCTGCTCCGGCGGAGGGGTAACAGCGAGCTGCTGCATCATGGTTCCCATGTCCCGGGCCTCCCAAGCCTCCACAATCTTGCCGCCAGCGAAGCGGTAGATTTCAATGGCGGGTACTGTAAACCGCTTTCCAGTTGCCTCCATCCCCATGAAGCTTCCCTTCATGGTCCCGCTGTCGGTGTAGAGGGCCACCACTTTGTCCCCTTCAGCGATCAGGCCCTCAATGGCGAGATGGTGGTCCGGGAAAGCGCGCTCAAGCTCCTCGACGAATTGCTTCATCTCCTGACGACTGGACAACCTGCCATCTGCGCTGTGGATGACACAGTCCGGAGCAGTAATTTCACTCCACACAGCACGGTTCCCTTTGTTCCACTCCTCGACCACGCGGCGGACGACGGCCTTGTTTTCTTCTGTTGACATAGTTTAGCACCTTCCCCCCATCTAGATTTGTAGAAGCAATGAGCGTGGCTTGACCAGACCCGGCTACCTCATTGCTAATCACCCCCTTTCTGGTATGGCGGCTTGCCGCCGTTTCGGTTACGTTTCCGCGCTTTGCGAAGTGTCGAAGGCATTCGGGCAAATCTCGATGGTCAGGATGAGCCGCAAAGCCCGTGTTATATGCCGTTGCCATGCACATAAGCGAGCAGATCTCACTTCCTAGCTTCAATTATTTTTTGGATGCTTGGCCCCGCCCTCTCGAAGTCTTCCGCATTCATCACCGGCATAACATGGACGTCCGCATTCCAATCCTGCCATAGTGGTTCGGAAACCTCGGGAAGTTTATCGGCGCTCTCAATGTTAAGAATCAGGTAGATGGTTCTCTGCCCATTGGCCACCGTAAAGTAGACAGCCTCTGGTTTCACGTCATTCAGGTATTTCTGT
>JABAHQ010036152.1_pt1 | contig 16455 bp, 12 predicted proteins | sample 7062091 | NCBI WGS metagenome assembly JABAHQ01 (sample SAMN14534359, study PRJNA622989) | marine sediment metagenome | biome: marine biome [ENVO:00000428]; feature: marine pelagic biome [ENVO:01000023]; material: deep marine sediment [ENVO:00002113] | place: India: Gulf of Kutch | collected...
CGTGGTGAACGGGGTCGTCCTCCGGCCCCTCCCCTTCGCCGAGCCCGAGCGCCTGGTCCAGATCTGGACCCGCTACCTGCCCGAATCGGGCTTCGACATCCCCCACTTCCCCATCTCCGTTCCCGAGCTCCTGGACTACCGGGAGCAGAACGGCTCCATGGAGGCGGTGGGCTACTACACCACGGGGAGCCGGACCCTGACCGGGACGGGAGGCGACCCCGTGCGGCTGGATCTGGCCCTGGTGGACGACGCCCTCCTCCCGATCCTCGGGACGCGTCCTGCCCTGGGCCGGTGGATCCGCCCCGAGGAGGACGAGCCCGGCGTGGGGGTGGTGGTCCTGAGCCACGGCCTCTGGGTGGACCGCTTCGGCGCCGACCCCGGGATCGTGGGCCGCACGATCACGCTGAGCGGCCAGGCGAAGGAGGTCGTGGGCGTCATGCCCGCCGGCTTCGCCTTCCCGGACGAGAGCGTCGAGGCGTGGGAGAGCTTCGGCCTGGACGAGGCGGACCCGCCGGGGCGGGGAAGCCACTACATTCGGGGGATCGCCCGGCTCGAGGAGGGGGTCACCCTGGAGCAGGCCCGGGCCGAGGTGGAGAGCATCCACGCCGGCTGGGTCGAGGAGTACGAGCACAACGTGGCCCACTTCCCGATCCTCCACCGTCTGGAGGACGACGTCGTCCGGGCCGACGTGCGTAGGGCCCTCTTCCTCCTCCTCGCGGCTGTGGGGATCGTCCTCCTGGTGGCGTGCGCCAACGTGGCGAACCTCTACCTGGCCCGGGCCGAGAAGCGGCAGCGGGAGGTGGCGCTCCGGGCCGCCCTGGGGGCGGGCCAGGGCCGGGTCGTGCGCCAGTTCCTCACCGAAAGCCTGGTGGTGGCGGGCGCGGGGGGCGGCCTGGGGGTCCTCTCCGCGGGCTGGATCACCCGAGGGATCCTGGCGGTGAACCCCGACGCGCTGCCCCGCATGTCGGGGATCGAGGTGAGCGGCCCGGTCCTGGCCTTCACCGCGGCGGTGACCGTGGGCACGGCGGTCCTCTTCGGGGTCGTCCCCGCGATCTGGGCCGGCGGTCGCGCCCGGGCCCCCGGTGTGGCGGAGGCACGGGGCGCCACGGGCGGCCCGGGGCACGGACGCTTGCGCCGGATCCTGGTGGGCTCGGAGGTGGCGATGAGCGTGGTGGTCCTGGTGGCGGCGGGGCTCCTGGTCCGCAGCTTCGACGTCCTCACCTCGGTGGATCCCGGGATCGATCCCGAGGGGGTCCTCACCTTCCGCGTCGCCACCCCGCCCGCGGAACGGCCGAGCGACGCCGAGGTCCGGACGTTCTATCAGGAGCTGCTGGAGCGGCTGGAGGGCCTCCCCGGAGTCACCCTGGCGACCGCGGGCGGTCAGGTGCCCCTGACCGGTGCCAACAACCGGAACGACTTCGCGATCCGGGGCCGAGCACCCCGTCGCCAGGGCGAGCTCGCTCTGAACGCCCAGACGATGGATGTGCGCCCCGGCTACTTCGAGGCCCTGGGGATCCCCCTCCGGCGCGGCCGCGCCTTCACCGCCGAGGACGGACCCCAGGGCCCCCCGGTGGCAGTGGTGAACGAGGAGCTGACGCGCCTCTACTTCCCCGACGGAGACCCGATCGGCCAGTTCGTGGGCTATCCCTGGGTCTCGGACTCCACCTGGATGCGCGTGGTGGGGGTGGTGGGTGACTTCCACGCCTCCCTGGAAGAAAATCCCCTCCCCCAACTCTACCGGCTCCACGATCAGTCCCCCCTCCTCTTCGGAGAGGGCTCGACCTTCCCCTTGATGAACGTGATCCTCCGGACCTCCGTTCCCCCGACCTCCCTGGTGGGCGCGGTCCGGGCTGCGGTGCGGGAGCTCCACCCCGACGTGGCGGTGGCCAACCCGCGTTCGATGCGCCAGATCCTCGACCGGGACGTGGCCGAGCCGCGCCTGGCCCGGAACCTCCTGGNNCGGGATCCTGGCCTTGTTGCTGGCCACGGTGGGGATCTACGGGGTCGTCTCCTACTCGGTGGCCCGCCGCACCCGGGAGATCGGGATCCGGATCGCCCTGGGGGCGGGGGCGGGCCGGGTCCGGAGCCTAATGGTCCGGGAGGGGGCCGTGCCGGCCGTGGCGGGGGTGGCGGTGGGCGTGAGCGGGGCCCTGGCCCTGGGGGGCGTCGTCCGGAGCCTCCTCTTCCAGGTGAGCCCCACCGATCCCCTCACCCTCGCCGCCGCCCCCCTCCTCCTGCTGGCGGTGGCGTTGGCGGCGAGTTGGATCCCCGCCCGGCGCGCCACCCGGATCCAGCCCACCGAGGCGCTCGTGGTGGAGTAGGGGGACTACGCTCCGAGGCGGGCATCGCCCTCGCCGGACCCCTCCCGAGTACCCGCTTGCGTCGATCGGCACGGCGACCCCATACGTCGACGTCATGGCGTGGTCGTGCCGTCCCGACCCGCGCTCGACGTCCGGTCCCCACGTCCACCGGAAGAGCCGCCGTTCCACAGGAGAGTCCCTCGTGTTCCGCAAGACGGAGATCCCTCGCGGGTGTCGTCCCACGTCTTCCCCGAGATCGTCGCCGAGCCGCGTGAGGCTCGGTGTGACGGCGCTTCTCGCGGCGGCGTTGAGCGCGCAGCAGGCGGTGGGTCAGGGCACCCATCTGCTCGTGACCGGGCGGCGACTTCCGTACCTGTACGTCATTTCGTTCGATGCCGCCCTAGATACGGCGAACGACCGGACGTCCAACGCGATCGTGAGCCGCAGCAAGGTGGCGCTGGACCGACTGGACGGGCGGCCGCTCGGCGACCCCGCCAACCTGGTCGTCGGCGAGGACGGCCGCACGGTATACGTGGTGAATCACCACGGCGCCGTCGACAACGGCGAGTTCCGCCAGCACGGGGGGCGCGGAAAGATCGCGGTCCTCGACGTCGACGCCGCCCTCGATCCGCGGAACGACCGGACGGCCGAAGCGCTGCGGCGGGACGTGGACTCCGGCGGCTTCGGGGCCCTCGGCGTGGTGCTCCTGCCGGAGATGCTGGCGGTCGCCAACGCCGAGAACCACCTGACCGAGGACGGCGGCAACCGCATCACCTTCGTCGACCGACGGACCGGCAGCCTCCGCGGCACCGTGGAGCTGGCGCTGGGCTCGCCCGGGTTCGATTGTCCGGATTACCCGGTGCCGTACGAATCGGGGTACGGTCCGCCCAGGAACCGGGCCGTGGACGCCCCGGATCCGGGATTCGGATGCTTTCCGAACCCGAACGGGTTGGCGCTGGGGCGGGCCAGCGACGGGGACGCGTACCTGTTCTCCGCCAACGGGGCCACGAACGACGTGTCGGTGATCGACCTCGCCCGGGCCCTGCGGGGGGACCCCGGGGCCGAGATCGCTCGCATTCCCACCCAGCTCGGCCCCTGGGGCATCACGGCTTCCCCCGACGGGCGCTGGATCGTGGTGGCGAACGGCGGAAGCCAGCGGGACGGGTCCGCAGGCAACACGATCTCGATCCTCGACGTCGATCGGGCGCGCGACGACCCGGAGAACGCCGAAGTGGCCCGCGTCCTCGTGGGCACCGACGATCCCGCGGAGGAGACCCATCCGCTGATCCCCACCGTCACCCCGGACGGCCGGGAGGTGATCGTCCCCAACGTTCGCGCCAACAACGTCTCGATCGTCAGCCTCGAGCGGGCCCTGGCCGGCGATCCCGATGCGGAGGTCGCCCGCATCCCCCTCGCTCGCGCCGACGGACGAACCGCCCGGCCCAAGGGCTCGGCGGTCACGCCCGACGGCCGGTACGCCGTGATCAGCGGCGGACCCTCGGTGCGGCCCCTCTCCCGGGAGGTCGGCCACGTTTATGTGCTGGACCTCCGGACGCGAAGTGTGGTGGCCACGGTCACCGGCGTGGGCAACGACCCCTACGGCCTCGCCTTCGTGGAGCGGTAGCGACGGGATCGTTTCACGGTCGTCCACATCTCAGGCCAGCGGCACCCGCTTCGAGCTCCGAATTTGCCGGTCCCGCGTCAGCAGGGGCACCCCGTGGACCACGCTGGTGGCCGCGATCAGCTCGTCCGCCGGATCCCCCTCGAAGTCGAGATCGGTCGAGCTCCTGGCGACCGCCAGGTCCAGCGGCCAGACGTGCAGGCCGGCCAGGACGGCGTCGACCTCGGGATCGTCGAAGTCGATCTCGATCCTTCCGAGCTGGGCCAGCTTGGCGAGCTCCCACAAGACGATGGCCGCCACCCCCCAGGCGTTCGCCGAGAGGAGCTCGCGCTCCCGCGAACTCAGCTCGCCCCGCAGCGCGTGGATCAAGACGGGGGTGTCAAGATTCAGCATCGGAGTCCCACGCCTCGCCCGTCGAGAGGATGTCGCCCCGGACCTCGATCTTGTCGCGGAGGGCGCCGATCCGCTCCCGGGGCTGCTGGGGATAGGGGAGGACCCGGGCAACGGGCTTGCCGTGCCTGGTGATCACGAGGCCCTCCGGGCTCAGCTCGTCGAGGAGGGCCAGGCACTGCTCCTTGAACTTCGTGACGCCGATCGTCTTCATGGCACCGTCTGAATGGTCAGAAAAAGTGTCTGGTCATATTTTACGTCCATTTTTTCCTCCTGTCCACCGGTCTGTCATTTCGAGCACGGGCCACGCACCGGGGCTCGCCCGTAGCCTCGCCCGCGGACTCGCGCTGGCGTAGACTCGCGGAAGCCGACCGACCGCCGTCCCCCTGCCAGAGAGCCCGACCGATGCGCCGATGCCTCCGCGAAGCGAGCGCCCTCCCCATCGTCCTTCTCCCCGCGCTGTTCGTCGGCGCCGCCCCTCCCCTCGCCGCCCAGGGCGGCCAGGATCCGGGACCCTACCCGATCCGCATGGGCCCGCCGGCCGATGAGCTGGGGCCCGGCGAGCGGGGCACCTCCAACGTCGAGGTCGTGGCCCACCTGCCCCTGGGCGGATACCTGCACGTGGCCGACGTGGAGATCGAGCAGGAGCTCGACCGCCCCTTCGCCTACGTCTCCAAGCGCTTCCATCCCACCGGCTTCGACGTGATCAGCCTGGCGGACGAGGAGAGCGCCCGGGTCATCCACCGGTGGCGGATGGAGAACTCGGAGCTCCACACCGGCTCCGGGGCCCTGGACGGCCGCTATTTCAAGCACGGCGGGCGCTACTACTACGTCCAGTCGTTCCAGTTCGGCCAGGGCGGGCCGAACCCGGAGCTGGGGGCGATCGTCTTCGACGTCACGGGGCTGCCGGATCCCGACGCGGTCCGGGAGGTGGGCCGGATCGCGGAACCCGACGTTCCCGGCGGCTTCCACAACATCTTCATGTACAAGCACTCCGACGGGCGCCCCCTCCTCTTCACCACCACCCGGGGTCCGACCGCCCACGTCTACGACATGGGCCGCTTCGTGGAGGGGGGCGTGGAACGGGCCCTGGTGGCCCGCATCCCGGTGCCCGAGACGCCCTACCGGGCGCTGGGCGGCGGTCGGGGATCCTGGCACGACTTCTACGTGGGCTACGACGCCGCCACGGACCAGGACCGCTTCTGGGGAGGGGGCACGGGGGGCTACTTCGTCTACGACATCACCGACCCCTCGAGCCCGGAGCTGCTCGCGTCGATCACCGGGGTCTCGGGCGTGAACTGGGGCCACACCTTCACCCCCACCCCCGACGGCCGCTTCGCCGTGGCCGAGACCGAGTACCAGTACGCTCCGCTCCGGATCTTCGACCTGACCCCGGTCTGGGAGGGCGAGCGGCAGGTGATCCGCCGGCCCCTCTCGGCGTGGACGGCGAACTGGCGGAACCTGGCCCACAACCACGAGATGCGCTGGCCCTTCGTCTTCGTGGCCGCCTACGAGGACGGCTTCCAGGTCTTCAACATGCTGGACCCGCCCCGCCCCCGGACCTGGGCGTACTACGACACCTACGCCGGCCCCCACGAGTCCCGGGGCGAGAACAACGTGAACACGGGGGCCTGGGGGGTGGACGTCCGCAACGCCGACGGCCTGATCGTGGTGAGCGACATGGTCACCGGATTCTGGGCGTTCCGCATGGAGGGCTTTCACGGATGGAACGGCCTGGACTGGGGCGTGCCGAACCTCTCCAGCGCCCAGGACTGGGAGAACGGGCCCCGGATCCAGGCCCGCAGGAACCGGGAGGGGGGGACGGTGCGCTGAGGGCCCGCGTCTCGGCTGCGTCCGCGTCCCGGAGCGATCCGGGACATGAGTGTGGCGACCCGCCGCGAGAGGATGGTAGCTTGAAGATCCAGCTTCCGCCGGGAGGCCGCCATGCTCCGCACCCCCCTGAAGTTCGCCCTCCTCATCGCCGCCGCGCTCCTCGTCAGCGCCGGGATCGTCTCCATGGTCCTCTACGGGTCGGTGAGCCCGTGCGGGATCCTGGCCGAGGAGCGTGCCCGCAGGGCCCGGGACGCCGCGGAGGAGCTGATCGGCGACGCCGGCGGCGCCCGGAGCCTGGAGGAGGCCGCGGAGCGGGCCCAGGAGGTCGTGGATCGGGCCCGGGGCAACGTGGAGCGCGCGGCCGACGACGCCCGGGAGGTCGTGGAGGAGCTCGCGCTCCCCGAATGCGCGAGCGAGCTCTGGGACGAGTGGTTCTGAGGGCGCCGTCCCTGTCCCCCCGAGCCCCCTTCAGCCCTTCTTCGTAATCCCCAGGAAGCTCTCCAGCTTCGCCAGGGCCGCGGGCTCGCCGCTCTCCAGGACGTCGACGACGAGGACCAGGAGCTCCCTGGACTCGGGGTCCATCTCCCGGCCCCGGACGAAGGCCTTCGTCCCCGAGTAGTCCCAGGTCTGGTCGAACCCGTCCTCCAGATGGGCCCGGAAGTGGCGGAGGAACTCCCCGAGCTCCAGCCGGGCCTCGGCGGTCCGGTCCTGGAGGATCAGGGAGGCGATGACGACGAAGCGCATGCTCAGGTCCGCCGACGGGCTCAGCTCCTCTTCGTGCTCCGCGCCGCCGTGGTGCTCGTCGATGATCCGGCTGGCCAGGTCGTAGGCGATCGAGAAGCGCTCGTTGGTCAGGTAGGCCTCGGCGAGGTTCGCCGCCTGGTCGGGGCTCTCCGGTGCCAGGCTGAAGGCCTCCTCCAGGTGCTCAAGCGCCCGGTCGTACTCCAGGAGGAAGTCGTGATAGAGGTGACCGAGGAGCGACCGGATCCTCGGGATTCCGGGGTGCTCTTCGGCGAGACGCTCGAACTCCTCGGCGAGGTCCGCGTGCCTGTCCTCCTCCATGTAGGCGAGCCAGAGCCAGCTGTAGTAGCTCTCCTCCTCCGGGGCGAGGTCGATCGCGGTGCGGAACGACTGGATCGCCGCGTCGACGTCGCCGCGACCCAGGTAGATCTGCCCGAGCTCCGCACGGATCCACGGCAGATCTCCCCCCTCGAAGGAGGTGGCTTCTTCCAGCGCCTCGACGGCCTCGTCGACCCGGCCCTGGGCGCGGTAGACCTGCCCGAGGGTGCCCAGGGTCCAGGCGTTCCCCGGGTCCCGGTCGAGGGCCCGCCGCAGGGGTGGGATCGCCCGGTCCATCTCGCCGCGGACCCGGTGAAGCTCGCCCAGCTCCATGAGGATCCACGTCTGGGAGTCGTCGAGGGAGGCCGCGTTCTCCAGGGCGGTCAGCGCGGCGTCCAGATCGCCCTGGGCGTGGCGGACCTGGCCCAGGGTGCCCCACGCCCATGCGTAGTCGGGGTCGATCTCGATCGCCCGCTCCAGCGCCCGGGCCGCTTCCTCGCTCTCGCCCATCAGCCGGTAGGTCTCCCCGAGCTCGGCGTGGCCCCATGCGTAGTCGGGGGCGATCTCGACGGCGCGCCGTAGCGCCTCGACCGACTCCTCGAGCTCCCGGCTCATCCGGTACGCCCGGCCCAGGTCCCCGAGGGTGAGTTCGCTGGGATCCAGCTCGGAGGCGGTCCGGAGCTCGTCGAGGGCGGCGTCGATCCGGCCCGATTCCAGGTGGACGAGGCCCAGGAGGTGGTGCGTCCAGGGGTCGTCGGAGTCCGCGGCGACGGACCGCTGGAGGAACTCGGTGGCCCGCTCGTAGTCGGGGTTCTCCCGCCCGTACGCCGCCGAGCTCCCGAGGGAGCGGAGGGCGATCGCCATGGTCCGGCTCCCGGGCTCGGCGAGCTCGACGGCCCGTTCCCAGTGCTCCTCGGCCCGGTCGACCCGCCCCGTCTCGAGCCGGACGTCGCCCGCCTCGTTGTGGGCCGCGGCGAGCTCCGCCCCGAGCGCGTCCTCGCCGTCCTCCACCCGCTTCCGGCCGTCCTCCAGCACGTCCACGGCGGACTCGGGGTCTCCCAGGGTCCGGTAGAGGTCGGCGGCCGACCGGTAAGGGGTGGGGTTCGACGGGTCGAGGTGGAGCGCCTCCTCGTACGCCTCCAGGGCGGCCGCCGACTCCCCCGAGAGGCGCAGCGCGTCCCCGAGGAGGGTGTGGGCCCGGGCCCGGAGCCGCGGGTGGCCACCGGCCCCGGTGGCCGCCGTCCGGATCCGGTTCGCGGCGTCCTCCACGTTCCCCCTGCGGAGGTGGAGATCCGCCACCGCGACGTCGATCGCCAGGGACGCGGGGTCGATCCGGCTCGCCTCGTCGAGGACGGCCAGGGCCTCGTCGAAGCGGCCGCCCTCGGCGTAGGCCTCTCCCAGGCGCACGTAGGCCTGGACCCGGGCGGCATCCAGCTCGATCGCCTTCCGGTAGTGGAGCGCCGCCCCGGGCAGGTCCCCGTCCCGGGCCAGCTCGTCTCCCCGTTCAAGGAGGCTCTCCGCGTCCGACCCCAGGAGGAGGTCGACGGGCGTACGTCGCGTGCCGTCGGCCTCGACGCGGGCCTGGAGGAGCTCGAAGATGTTCTCGGCCAGGCGATGGGGAAGGGCGAAGACATCGTCCACGCGGCCCCGGAGCCGGACCGGAACCGACAGGTCGCCGTCGAGCTCCACGAAGCGCGCCGTGACCACGACCTCCTGGTCGTTCACGACCTGGAACGCACCGGAGACCCGGGCCATGCCGGCGTCCTCACCCCGCTCCGCCTCCCCGGCGAGGGTGACCTCGAGCCGTCGTCCGGGGTCGCTCGCCGCCATAGACTCCAGGGACGAGACCAGGTGCTCGGCCAGGATGTCTCCCAGGGAGGCGAACCGGTCCGCTCCGGCCTCGGGACGGAATCCCCGGACCACCACGACGTTCGCCGCGGACCCGGGCGTGACCGGATCGTCCACCGCGGCCTCGCGCCGGAGCCGCTCTCCGATCCGGCGGGCGAGCTTTCCGACGCTGGGGAGGAGCTCATCGACGCTGGTCTCCACGACGTCGGTGTAGACCACCGAGCGGGTGCGCCCCGAGACCACGCTCACGTCGATGACCGCGCCCTGGCGCACGGGGATCAGCTGGCCGCGGATCCAGAAGTCCGCTTCCGGGCCGGTGACCGGCACCTTCCCGGCGGCGCCGCGGGTCTCCCGGGCGGACGCCATCGGCTGTGGCGCGTAGTCGCCCTTCGACGTGCCGGCGCGAGAGGGCTCCACCAACGGGGAGGGTCCCTCCCACCGCACCGGCCGAATCCACCGGAAGGGGAGGAGTCCCGCCTCCAGGAGGCCGGGAACCGTCCCGGCGACCTGCTGCCACCGGGGCTCCTGGCTCTGGGATGTGAAGGGTGCGATGGAGATCGTCCGGGTCTCGAGGCCCGGGCCCGCCATCTGCTGGGCCCCGGCCCCGCCGGCGAATACCGTGCCGGAGGCGAGCGAGAGGAGAACGAGGGCGAGGGTCGGCGTGTACGGGGCGGGACGGTTCATGGCGGGCATCAGCTCTCGCTCTCGAGTCGGGTCCGAAGGTCCCCGAACGACCACTCGTTGACGATCTCCTCGACGACCGTCTCGAAGACGGCGCTGGTGAAGCCTCCCGGCGCGGGCACGTCCGCCTCGAGGACGCAGCGCCTGCGGGCGACGGAGACGACACAGTACTCGAGGTAGAGCTCGGTTCCGACGGAACGAAGCTTTCCCGTGAGGATCGCGCCCACGCTCCGGAACGGTGGGCGGGCGGCGAGCTCGGCGGGGTCCGTAATCAGGCCGTTCTCCCCGATGGCGCCCACGAACGAGTCCGTCTCCGTGTCCAGGGGGAACTCGAAGTCACCGGCGCCCTCCTCGAAAAGACGCTTCCGGAGGAGGGTCGGCACGCTCTTCACGTAGAGCTCGTTGCCGCTGTCGCCGGTGAGGTTCTCGAAGGGCGTCACGGCCCAGCGGACGGTCCGGTCGGGGATCTCCAGCGTCATCCCCTTCTGCTCGTAGATCACCCGGAGGAGCTTCTCCGCGACCTTTCGGAGATAGATCGTCATCTGATCCGGGGGAAAGCGGTCGAGGCTCACCCGGTGGTAGGCGGTCCGAACGGCCCCGGTCTCCAGGGGAACGATCCCGGTGACGAAGATGATGTCGCTCAGGGGGTGATATTCGACCTCGATCCCCATGTCGGCGAGCACGGCACGGGCGGGTGTGGGATTCTCCGGCTGGGGCACGGCGCTGGCGGCGGAGAGCTCCTGCTGGGATGCCATCACCTGGTGTCCGTGGGGGAAGAGGACGGCCAGCCGGCCGGCGCTCTCACAGTTCACGTCCCCGATGAAGTCGACGAGGAAGAGGGGGCCGGCGGCCTCCAGATCGATGTGCCGCTCGCTGGTCCGGGGCCCGAAGCGGGTGAAGGCCACGGCGACCGAGTCGACCTGCCCGGCCGTGGCCACGCCCCGTACGCACCCCTCGAGGTCCTGGGCCCTCGACCGCTCCGGGAACAGCCCGAGAGCGACGAATAGCGCGGTCGCTAGGGGGACTCCCGGCCTCACCCGCCTATCCATCGTCCCTCCCGTCGGAAGGGGGTGAGTCCGAAGGGGGTGGAAGGAAGTAGACCTTCGCCTGGCCCGCCTCCGATCCCACCGAGAGGACGTCGGTCGTATCACCCCGGCTCTGGTGGACGAGCCGGAGCCGATGCTGCCCCTCGGTGAGGTCCAGCCAGAGGTCGGTGCGTCCCCGGGATGTGGCTTCGCCGTCCACCCAGACCTCGGCGCCGCTGGGAATCGACTCGATGCGGACGCGGTGGACCGGCTGTCCTCCGTCCTCCGCCCCCGTGAGCGTCACGGAGGCGGTATCCCCCTCCTCGACGGTCACCTCCCTCCAGGCCGTCGTCACGGGAGCGCTGGTCACGTGATGGATTCCCGCCTCGAGCTCCAGGGTCATGGGCGTCGTGCCCCAGACCGTGGCGGAGTCGAAGTCGAGGAGGATCCTCGCCCCCCGGGGCTCGCTCTCCACCCGGAGGTGGCCCCGGGCCGGGGTCAGGGGGATCCCGATCGGATCGTCGAGGAAGCGCACCACGTCCGCGAAGGAAAGGAGGCGGGCCGACCGCTCGTAGCCGTCGGCCCGGACCACGAGCTGGTAGGCCCGGGCGGAGAGGCCGGGGGCGCGGAATGTGGCCGAGGAGTCCGAGACCCACTGGCTCATCCCGGCCTCGGCCCGCTCTCCCAGGGTCGAGTCGCCGGGCACGCCGAGGTAGACCCGGGCGTTGGCCACCGGGGTCCGACCGCGGGACTGGCTACCCGTCGCGTACGTCTCCACGGTCACGGCGTGGAAGGGGAGGACGAAGAACCAGACGATCACCGTGAAGGCCAGGATCCCGATCTGGACGGGGCGGATCCCCAGAACGTCCCGGAGGGTGGTGCCGCTCTTCGCCGCGTAACGGATCCCGAACGCCGCCGCGACGGCGCCGAGCCACGAGGTCATCGTGGAGAGGATCTTCTTCCACTGCTCGAACTGCTCCGTGGGAATCCGCCAGAAGTAGACGGTGAGGGCCAGGAGATCGAGGAAGACGAGGACGGCGAGGAACGAGCGCCAGAACGACCAGGCGCTCTGCGATCCGTCCGTCTCCCGGGGCTCTTCGTTCGTGGGCTGGTCGGCCGGCATCGCTCGCGGGGTTGATCGATATCAAGAATCGGCTCCTTCCTGCGCCGAGACCGCTTCGGGGGGGCGGAAGCGGGTATCCTCTAGATAATTCCGTCCGCCGCACCTGGCAACGGGGGTCCCCCGGCTCTTCCGCCTCCGGAGGAGGCGCCGGACCGCCCGAGCACGCGAGGGTGGAACCGCGAAGGGCCCGGGGGCCACATTGAAGGAGAGCCCGAGGGCGGGTCGCGGGCTCCGGAGTTCCCCGAGGCCCCGGATGGGAGGCAGGGAGTAGATGGCCCCAGACGATCGATCACGGCGACGCGGCCGGATGGGCGGTGCGATCCGGACGTTCTCGGCCTGGTGCCGGGGACGGGCCGGGATCGCCGTCCTCGCCGTGTCGGCGCCGATCCTCGCCGCGCTGGGATGGATAGCCGCGACCCGCTCCCCGGGTGACGGCACCCCGCCCACCCGGATCGAGGCGTACGCCCAGGGCCTGCGGGCCGAGGACACCCCGGGGGCCGAGGCGGTCGAGGCGTGGCTGGCTGCGGCGCGCCGGGCCCTGGAATCCCCCGTCCCCGTCTCCCTGCCCTTCGACGGGAACGGGTGGATGTCTGAGAGTGAGCTGGCCGCCGTGGGGTACCGGTTCGGTCTGCGGGAGGGCCAGGTCGTGGAGGTGTCGGTGAGCGTGCCGTCCGCCGCCCGCTACTTCGTCGAGCTCTTCCGGGTCCCGCCCGACACCGCCGCCGAGCCGCTCTTCGTGGCCGAGGCGGATTCCGTGGACGCGGCCCTGGAGCACGAGTCCCGACGAGACGGAGCCTACGTGCTTCGAATCGTGCCCGAGCCCTTCCGGGGCGGACGCTACAGCGTCGAGATCGCCCGTCGGGCCGCCCTCCCCTTCCCGGTGGCCCAGCGAGGACCGAGCTCGATCATCAGCCGTTACGGCGCCCCCCGGGACGGGGGCCGCAGGTCCCACGAGGGCGTGGACATCATCGCCCCCCGCGGTACCCCGGTGCTCGCGGTGACCAAGGCCCTGGTACACCGGGTGGGCAGGAGCGAGAACGGCGGGAACTACGTCTGGCTGCAGGACTGGTCGCGCCGGAAGAACCTCTACTACGCCCACCTGGAGCGGAGCTGGGTGGACGTGGGGATGGTCGTGGAGCCAGGCGACGGGATCGGGACGGTGGGGAACACGGGGAACGCCAGCGGACCGCACCTGCACTTCGGGATCTACGACCTGGATCGGCGGCCCTCGGACCCGGTGCCCTACATCACCCCACCGGGGGCTGTACGGGTGGCCGACGCGAAGGTGGCCGAGCCCGAGGAGTGAGCCGGCCCGGCCGCTACTCCTCCCTCAGCACCCGGGCCGGCTCCGAGCGGGCCGCCCGCTCGGCGGGGAGCCAGCTCGACGCCGCGGCCACGGCGGCGAAGACCGCCAGGGTCCCGCCCAGGGCCAGGGGATCGAAGGGACTCACCCCGAACAGGATCGCGGTCATGAGCTGGCCGGCTGCCACGGCGAGGACGAGCCCCAAGACGAGGCCCGCCCCCGCGAGGCGGAGGCCCTCGCCCACGACCAGGGAGCGCACCCGATCCCGGCTGGCGCCCAGGGCCATGCGGATCCCCATCTCCCGGCGGCGGTGCTCCACCGAGTAGGCGATGACGCCGTAGATCCCCAGGGACGCCAGGAAGAGGGCGAAGAGGCCGAAGGCCCCGAGGATCACCGACCCCACGCTCCATACGAAGCTGTTCTCCAGGAGGATCTCGGTCATGGGCCGGATCGTGACGGGAAGGTCGGCGTCCACCCCGGAGAGCCGGTCGCGGACCCCGGGGACCAGATTTGCCGGGGCGCCGTCGGTCCCGAGCACCAGGAAGCGACGGCGGGCCGTGACCCCCGAGACGGGACGGTAGAGCTGGGGACGGTTCTCGTNNGACGGATCGTGACCGGAAGGCCCGGGTCCACCGCCGCCAGGCGGTCCCTCACCGGACGCGCCAGGTCTCCGGGGGAGCCGCCGGTCCCGATCACCAGGAAGCGGCGCCGGGCGGTGATCCCCGAGATCGGACGGTAGAGCTGGGGACGGTTCTCGTAGACCAGGTCGGCCTGCTGCACCTCCGCCACCACGCCCACGATCGTCACCCTCTCGGTCTCTCCCCGGTTTCCGATGAGCAGGGAGGCGCCCACCGGGTTCTCGGCCCCCAGGTGCCTTCGGGCCAGGGTCTCGCTCACGATCACCACGTCGTCGGCCTCGCCGTCGCCTTCCCGGAATTCCCGCCCGGCCCGAACCGGCACCCCCATGGCGTCGAAATAGCCCTCGGAGATCCGGGTGTAGGCGGCCAGGGGCCAGTCGGCCTGGGAGGGCGGCTCCTGGCCCGGGACGGCGAAGTCCCGCACCGCCATCTCGTGGTTCATCGGCAGATTCGAGATCGCCCCCACGCCCCGGACGCCGGGCAGCGCCTCGAGCTCGGAGGTCGCTTCGTCGAAGAAGGCCGCCACCTCGCCCTCCGACGGGTACTCATTCTCCGGCAGCTGGACCGTGACGGTCAGCAGGCGGTCGACGTCGAACCCCAGGTCCCTCTCCTGGACCTCTCCCAGGCTCCTCAGCATGAGGCCGGCTCCGGCGACCAGGACGATCGCCAGGGCGACCTCCGCGACGACCAGGGCCCGCCGGCTCGCCTGGCCCCTCCGGTTCCCGGCCCGCCCCCGACCGCCCGAGCGGAGGGTGTCGGCCAGGTCGGTCCGGGCGGCGCGCACGGCGGGTACCAGCCCGAAGAGGAACGGCGTGGCCAGGCTGATCGTGGCCGTGTAGGCCAGCACCGTCCGGTCCAGGGTTACGCCGCCCACCCGGAAGAGGGCCTCGGGGATCATGGGGCCCACGGCCGAGACCGCCCAGAAGGCCAGGAGGATCCCCAGCGCCCCGCCCGCCAGGGCCAGGACGCCGGCCTCGGTCAGGAACTGTCCGGTCAGGCGCTGTCGACCGGCCCCCAGGGCGGCACGCACCGCCACCTCGCCCTCCCGGGCCGCGTTCCGGGCCAGGGTCAGGCTGGCCACGTTCACGCAGACGATGAGGAGCACGAAGCCCACGGCGGCGAGGAGGATCGACAGCCCGACGCTGATCGCCTCCCAGGCGAAGTTGAGGGCTTGCCGGAGGGGGAGCACCGAGATCCCCGCGAACTCCCCGTCGATGTCGGGGTGGGCGGCGGCCAGCTCCCGCTGGATCCCCTCCAGCTCCTCCCGGGCGCTCTCCCTGCTCCACCCGTCGGCCAGGCGTCCGACGAGGATGTGGCCCGTGTGACCCCGGGGCTCGGCCGCCGCATCGATCCGCATGGGGGTCCAGAGCTTCACCTCGTTCCACGGGAAGACGAAATCCGGGGGCATGATCCCCGTCACCGTGTGAGGCACGCCGTCGAGACGGATCGTGCTCCCGAGGATCTGGGGGTCGCCCCCGTATCGGCTCTGCCAGAGCCCGTGGTCGAGGATCACCACGTCGGTCCCGCCCGGCCCGTCCTCGCCGGGCAGAAAGGTCCGGCCCCGCAGCGCCTCCACGCCGAGAACGTCGAAGAGGTTCGCGGTCACCACCCCCCGGATCGACCGGGCCGGCCGCTCCTCGTCGGCGAGGGTGACCCCTCCGTAGTGATACGCGGCCAGCTCGTCGAAGGCCGGGGAGCGTTCCCGATAGTCCCGGATCATCGCCAGGGAGAAGCGCGCCCCGTCCCACCCGGTCCGGGGCTCGACCTGACCGAGCTGGACGAGCTCCTCCGGCTCCTCGTACGGCAGCTCCCGGACCAGGTAGGGGTTCAGGACCGAGAAGATCACCGCGTTGGCGGCGATCCCCAGGGCCAGGGTGGCCACCACGATCCCGCTGTAGGTGGGGCTCTTCACCAGGGTGCGGACGGCGTAGCGGAGATCCTGGCCGAGGACGTCGAGGCTGGACATCGCAGGCTCCCGGTTTGTGGTTCCAGGGCACATACGGGGGGTGGCGGCACGGGGTTTCGGACCGGCTTGCCCGCGCTCCCCGGGCCTCGCACTATTCACGTCTCACCTCCCACGAACGAGACGGAGAAGGCAGCCCATGTCGACCGCGCCCACCGCCCCCGATATCGCCGGCCGCTCCGACCCCACGGCCGGAGCGACCCTCATCCGCTGGCTCGGCGCCGCCGGGCTCGCCGCCACCCTCGTCCTCGCACCGGCCCTCGCGCCGGCGACGCTCACGGCCCAGGAGGTGCCGAGCCCCGAGGAGGTCTTCGGATTCGTGCCGGGCGCCGACTACCAACTGGCCGACTACGACATGGTGCTGGACTACGGCAGGCGGCTCGCCGCCAGGAGCCCCCGGGTCGAGATCACCGAGATCGGGCGGTCCGCGAAGGGCCGGCCCATGGTGCTCCTCTTCATCTCTTCGGAAGACAACCTCCGCAACCTCGACCGTTGGAAGGAGATCAGCGCCACCCTGGCCCGTGCCCGGATATCGGAGGAGGCGGCGCGGAGCCTCGCCTCCGAGGGGAAGGCGATCGTCTGGATCGACGCGGGGATGCACGCCACCGAGCGGGCCCACGGCCAGATGGCGCCCCAGCTCGCCTACAACGTGGCGACGATGGAGACCGAGG
>JABAHQ010007272.1_pt5 | contig 16454 bp, 18 predicted proteins | sample 7062091 | NCBI WGS metagenome assembly JABAHQ01 (sample SAMN14534359, study PRJNA622989) | marine sediment metagenome | biome: marine biome [ENVO:00000428]; feature: marine pelagic biome [ENVO:01000023]; material: deep marine sediment [ENVO:00002113] | place: India: Gulf of Kutch | collected...
GCCCAACAAGGCGGCCCAACGGTCAGCACCCATTTGCTGCGGCTCGGCATAGGCGCTGGTGATGCCCAACGCCTGTCGTGGAGAGACAGTAAACCGGGGTTCCAGGCCCCAATGCGCTGCGGTCCACTGCGCCAGGGCCTCGGCGAACGGATCGCCCGCCACATTGGCCACGAGCGCCCGTGCCGGCGGGGACTGGCGACCCCAGGCCGCGTCGAAGACCGCAACCAGATCTCCGCCGGCGTGCTCCTTCGCCGGCGCCGGGTGCAGCCCATTCGCGTCCCATGTTGCCCACTTGAGATAGCGGTTCCCCGCATCCACCAGCAAGATCACGTTCCCGCTCCTAGCCGGCCCGGTTTCCGGGGCCGGTGAGCCTGTGCCCGCATCATCCCGACCGCAAGCTTACGTCACCATGTGCGAACCGCCGCGTGCGCCCGTCACAATCCAGGAGCAACGCGCCGACCTCATCCACGCCCATCACCGTTCCCGACACCACTTCGTCGCCAGTATCCACGTTCGCGGGGCGCCCGGCGAACGCGTCGTGATGCTGCCACTCCTCGAGGTAGGCTGCCAGGCCCGTCGGCCCGTATTCGTCGAAGAGCACCAGAATCTCGTTCAACAGGCTTCCCACCAGGCGGTTGCGTGCCAGGGGCCGTTCTCCGGCAATCGCGTGCAAATCCACCCACGGCTGCTGGATGGCCACCGCCACGTTGCGGGGCATCCGCATGTTTACGCCGATGCCCGTAACCACGTGGCACGGGCCGGTGGACTCGCCGCCCACCTCCATAAGGATCCCGGCCAGCTTGGCGCCCTGCCAGACCAGATCATTGGGCCACTTGAGCCCGACCCCGGTCACGCCTTCGGCCTTCAGCGCGCGCAGCACGGCGACTGCCGCGGCAAGGCTCAGCCCCGCAAGGCTGGCGGGACCTCCGGGGAAGCGCCACAGAACCGACAGATACAGATTGCCTCCGAAGGGCGAGACCCAGCTGCGGCCCCGCCGTCCGCGGCCCTCGTGCTGGCGCTCGGCCAGACATACGAGACCGCTCGCCGCACCCTGCCGGGCACGCCGAAGGAGATGGCGGTTCGTGGAACCCAGCTCGTAGTGAATCTCGGGGCCCTGCAGCAGCAACCGGGCGCGCGGGCTCATGGCCTCCCGGATGCGCTCAGCGCTCAATAGTTCCAGGGGCACCACCAGCCGGTAGCCGCGCCCGGGAACCGCGTGCACGTCCAACCCAAGCTCGTTGAGCCCCCGCAACGCCTTCCAGACCGCGGTGCGACTCACCCCGAGGGATGCACCCAAGTCCTCGCCGGAATGGTACCGGCCGTCCGCCAGGTGTCGAAGCAGCTCGTAACGCGTTGCCACGCGCTCAGTGTATCAAGCTCCGGGGCGGGGCGCATGAGCACGATCGCCGGCCCGCAGCTCATGGCCTTTGTCATTCGCTGGCGCATGCGAAACAATGGGGCCCATGGCGGTCGACGAATACCTGCGCAGCTCCGCCGGCCTGGCCGCGCCGGGCTCGCAAAACGGCCGGAACGACAACGACACCCTGCCTCCGCCGGCCTGCTATTTCCCTATTGTCCGTGGGCGCCATGAGGTGGGCCCCGGGCTGTTGCGCTTCGGGACCGACCTCGGGAATGGCCGTGCCGACCGCAAGGTGTTTCAAATCGACCGTGAGTTCCCGCGGTTTCTCGCCTCCAAGCGGCAAGCCCGTCGCGAACGCCTGACGAAATACTTCCAGACCAGCGCCTATCCGCCGGCGCTCGCCACTGCCGTGGCGCGGTGGATGGCAGAACGCCTGGCGCAGGAGTATCCCGAAGAGTTTCAGCTGGAGCCGGGGCCGGATCGCCAGTGCATGTTCCACTGCCGGCTGAGCGGCGAACGACTACGCTTCGATGGCGACTGGCGGCTGTGTGGCGCCACTGCGCCCAGGGCGGAGCCGGCCTACCAGACCTCGCTCGACGCCCTCGCGACGCAGGCGCAGGAAGACGTCGCCGTGCTGGTCGCCAGCCGCCAGGGGACGGGCCGCCTGTGCGCGCTGCACCTGTGCAGCCCCAACCATTGGGCTGCGGAAGACAAGATCGGCGCCGATTTCGCCGCCCTGCACGAACCGGTGCCTGAAATGGAGCGCACCCGCAACAATGCGCCGGCCATGATGCACGCCATGGTGCACAAGGGTCCTTACGTGCGCTTCGCCTGGGGCGTGGCGACCGACGCACGCCTGAATCACCATCCGGAGCCGCCGCCGGGGCGTGACGCTGAGTCATGGGCGGGGCGGCGTTTCGATCCGGGGCACCCCGCCGCTTTTCTGCGCATCGAGCGCCAGGTCCTGTGGGGACTGCCGCGGCATGAGGCAGCGCTGTTCTGCATTCGTACCTATTTCGTGGACCTTTGCGCGATCCGGGCCAACCCGGCCCAACGCCGCCAGCTGCTCAGCGCCCTGGAGGACATGTCGATTTCGATGCTCCGTTACAAAGGGATTCACGAATCGCGGGACCAGCTGCGAGGTTGGCTGGCAGAGGGAATGACATAGCCCATCGGCAACACCGGTATATGGCCCCCCACGCAGCACAGGTGGGACCTCCAGAACGGGGGAGCTGTAAAAAGATAGGCCCTGCAGTTGCTGCAGGGCCTAAGCAGGGAGGGACTGATGTCCGTTACGACCGGTGCGGCGAAGAGAAGGGGACTCCGGCCCACGGCACGCGCCGGAAACGCCTAGCGGTCGCACGACACACCATAACCACGCACGCGTAGTCTAGCCGCCGCCGGAGTGGGTGCCTTGACATAGATCAAGCCGGCTATCGATTTCTCCTAGGCGTCTGCGCGAGCAGGCGCTGATAGCGGCCGACATTGCGGATCAATCGCTTACGCTGAGGTGCCCAGGCATCATCCCAGGCCAGACCGGGTCTTAACAGGGCCCGGCACAGATGCAGCTCCCCGACGACATCGTCCAGATCAACGAATTCCGGAGCGGGGCCGCGCGGGCCGCGGCAGTCGGGGCCCCCTTCGTAGCCTTCGTTATGGTAGTTGCCCAGCGGCACCGAGACCCCCACCGTAGTCAGCCCGTAGGCCGTCGCGGCGCTGGCTTCGCAGGCGCCCCCGTCCATGATTCGCGACTGATGCGCCCCCGGCAGCGCACGCTGCGCCACGTCGGCCAGGATCTTCAGGGCGCCGGGGTCAAAAACGGTGCGGCGGTCGCCCAGCCGCACCACCGGTCCTTTGCCCACTTTCGCCCCGGGCAGCGTGCGAGAGGCCTCCAGGCTCACGCAAAGCACCGGGCGCTGTGCGCCGCGGAGCCAACCGAGCTCGAGATGGGCCACGGCGCCGACGAAGCCCACTTCCTCCCCGCGGGTCAACAAACCCAGGAATGACGGGCGTTGCGCGGCCATGGCCCGCGCGGTCTCCACGACGGCGAACACGCCGGTCAGGTCGTCGGCGGCTCGCGTATACACTCGCCGGCCCCGGCGCCAGAGGGGGGAGCGGAAGCTGAACCCGCCGTAGAGTCGACGCGCGCCCGGCCGTCGGTTCGTGGGCAAAGGAGCACCCAGGCGAACCTCGGCGGTATCGATGCTGCGGCGCGACGCGCTGAGCTGGACGTGCGTCAGTCGCCCGGTGGCGAAGACCCCCTCGTCCGAGCCGAGCCATACGTGGCTGCCGCCAAGGTACTTGACCGGCGAACCGCCGTGCCAGCGGACGCGGAGCCGCCCCGAATCCGTCCATCCAACGCCGTGAAACCCGGGATGGTCCATATGAGCGATGAACACCCGCAAGGGCTCGCGGCTGCGCGTCCGCACGACTCGCCGGTACGCCGCGCGATCCGCGACGCCGACAACGAGATTTCCGGCGGGGTCCTGAAAGAACGGCACCTTGGCCGAGCGCAGCGCCTCCACGACGGCGCGCACCACATGCGCCTCGCGAAACGGCGCAGTCGGCTGAGACAGAATGTTCTGCAGGAGCCTGTATTGACGGGGCTGCATCCGGACGGGCGCGGGCGAATGGCTCGCAGGGGCTCAGTCGCCGCCCATATACCTGCCGAACGCGTTCTCGAAGTCCGGGAAGTAGCGTGAAATGACCGAGACGTCGAACGTGGACAGGATCGACTCCTTCGGTTCCCGGTCCAGGAGGAACTCGAACGCCGCCCGCACACAGCGCCGGGGACTGACCTGCCCGTCCGTCAACTTCTGATAGAGGGCATCGGAGAGGGTCACCTGGTGACGGCTGGCCCCACCGCCCTCCCGCACGATGACATCGAAGGCATAAGGATCCGTCTCACGAGTCTGTTCCACTTCGATCATGGCTGCACCTTTGGGACTTGCCGGGCTGCATGTGTAAATGAGTGTTCCGAAATATGAGACACCAAATCGCCAGCGGACTGCGCCTTGCCTTGGCGCGTATGCCGGGCTCTGAAAGCGTCATTGGGCGTGTGACAGGGCACTAGCATGCCATATGTGCACGCCGGCGGTCACTCGCTGATCGCGCGGCGCTCGGCGGCGCCCTTTATGCGCTCCCAGGAGGCGTCCAGGGCACCGGTGGATCCGGGACGCCCGCTGGTAAACGGGGCCAGATCGGAACTAAGCGAGCCGGTCACGGAGACGTTGGGCGGCATGCCCTTGGGAAACCGGCCCGCCTCCGTAAACACCACTCGTCCGGCAACCGGGATCCCGGGCGCGAGCTGTTTCACCACCTGTATCCGGTCCGCCAGCGAATACAGGGGATTGTCGAACTTGAAGCTGCGCACGCCGATTAGTTGGGTCCACTCCCGGATGGACTCCCCGCCGAACAGATTGCCCGGGTAATTGCGCACGTCCAGCACGACGAGGCCTCCGGGCGTCAGCAACAGCCGGTCAATCCAGACCCACCCATCCAGCCCGTCCGGTAGAACTATGTTCTGCATCTCCTCCCGGCTGAATTCCCGTAGCACGCGCTCCAGGCGGCGAATCTCCCGCCCGCTTCGCAGGTGCCGCCAAAGCAGCCACACGCCCAACACCAGGAGAACCACCGCCAAAAGAGCGGCGCCGACAATCAAAACCCGCTGGTCCATAAAACTTTCTGCGCTCCTGTACCCAAACCCGGACTCGGAGCACTATACTTTCTCAAGAACCGCGTTGCGATCCCCAGGGTCCAATTGGTTTACTGTGGCCTCGACGATCGCAACGATACTTGCAAGAACCACGCAAACAATGCCCATGCTTCCCCTCTCCCATCGATTCACAGCTTTGCGCGTTGCCGCGATTCGTCTCCCGGTGATGCTCACCACGTGTACTGTGGTTGTCATCGCCGGTTGTCAATCCTTGCCCACGGAACCGAAAGCAGCCGAGCGGGAATTTCTTATGATCGAGGATACCGCGCGCATTCGCGTTATCCGCAGCCGTGGGATCATTGACGATGACTTCTCGCATCCGGGCGCAAGATATAAATCCCTCCGCACTCTGGTGCACTTCGACGTAAGCTATCCCGAGGCTTGCTGCCGGCGCGACTTCGCGGTGATTCAGTTCGTGCGCCACCACTGGCGCGTTGACGAGCACGCGGGTCAGGATGCCTGGAATCTGGATATCAGTGACGGCCAGGTCCTGCGGCATACCAGCGGATTGAGCTTTGATCCTACCTACACCACGAACCCGCGCGCGGAACATCAACACGAGGCCTTTTCCAACGCCCTCGTCGAGACCCTGACCGACGCGCGTGGCAATTCGAGCGGCGTCGTGCGTGATGATCATCCCGGCATGCCCGAGAGCCTGTTCGACGCCTTTCGTTTCAACGGCGGTTATTTCGAATGGCGGTTCAAGCTCCTGCTGGTGTGCAAACAGGAGCGGTCCACGGCCGAGCACTACGAGGAGATGGCAAATGTTGTTGCGACCGCTGACTTCACCATCCGGATGCACTTTGAAGGCAACTGGGCCCAACCGACCCTGTCGGATACCATCCATGAAAGGCACTTCTTCCGGGCCTGCCCGTTGCTGCGGTCGGTATTGATGAAAAGGCCTGCGCTGGCACAGGCCTATGCCAACCCGCGTCCCCATCGAATCGAGATCGAGGTGCCGCGCAGCGTCCCACGGCCGCGTGTGTGATGTCCGGCCAACGTGCCCCGATACCCGGCACAGGGGCGCGAGTGCGTCTTGCCGGCCCATGGGCAACATGGATACCGCCGCCGAGCCCAGACTCCGTTTGCACCGGTAGCCGGGATGCTGCGCCGCGCCGACCAAATGAGTGTTTTGAAGTCCGGGTCACTCCTGTCAATCCGTGGGTTTCGGCGTGGCTGCCGCGGGGCTTTGGGCGCGTCGTAGGCGGCGCGCGGAGCAGGGGCAGCGTAGCGCGGCGACTTCGATTCGGGCTGTACAAGGACCCAGCTATTTAGGGCGAGATTGAGCGCGAAAAGTCCGCGCCAGCCACGCCCAACCGTTGCGGAATTCGCAACAGCGATTCAGGCGCCGCTCGCCGGCACACCCAGCCACTGGGTCCATGCGCGGAACAGATCCGAATCCAGCGCGGCCGCCACAGAGCGGGCGCCGGCCCAGGGCTGCAGCACCCGTTCCCCATCGAGCGTCACTGCGTGACCGCCGGCCTCGTCCAGGATCAGACTGCCGGCCGCATAGTCCCACAGTTTCTGCGCACCGTGCAGATAGACGTGAAACCGCCCGGCCGCCAGCCAGCACCAATCCAGGGCCACCGAGCCGAAGCTGCGCTGCGAGCTGTAGGGCGGGCGCGCCGCCAGGCGCGTCGCCAGACCGGGCGCAAGGCGCTTGAAATCCACGGCGGCGACCGCGCGTTGCAATGGCGGCATGGGCACGTCTGTCCGCAGTCGTATAGCTTCGTTGCACCACGCACCATCGCCCTTGCGCGCCGTGAAGCTCTCCTTGCGGACGGGATCGTAGACCAGGCCCAGCAGGGGCTCGCCCTGCACCACCAATGCCAGAGAGATCGCGAAGTACGGAATCCCGGCTGCGAAATTGCTCGTGCCGTCCAGGGGATCCAGACACCACAAGGCCATATCCGGTTCGGACAATACCGCGCGCTGAGCTTCCAGGTCCATCTCTTCTCCAAGAAACCCGAACTGCGGCCAGCTCTCATGGAGCGCGGCACGAACCCGCTGCTGCACCGCTATGTCTGCGGCGGTCACAATGCTGCCGTCCAACTTGTGCTCGCGCTCCACCTGGGCGAAGCGGGGCACGAGCTCCTTGTCGGCGGCCTCTTCGAGCAGCGCGAGCACATGTCCCGGATCCGGCAACTGCATCCCAAGCTCTCCTGGTTGTGGCGAAAGCAAAACCTGTGATCCAGTCGGCGGCGGACCGCCGCCCGGGACGCGATTATAGAGACGCGCAATCGACGTCGTCCATTCACGAGTGCGGCACACGGATACCATACCGCGCCGCTGCGGGTCCCGCGGCCCGATTGGGCGCACAATCTTCGCGGGTTTCGCTCTTTGCACGGGCTGCACAATCTGTTGTGGTAGTAGAACCTATCTCAATATTCTGGGCGGCCGCGACCGTGGCGGGCGAGCGATTGGTATGCGCGGGGAAGTTTCCCGGCAACCGCCCGGCAGCGACCCTGTCAGAAACGGAGGAATCGAGGTCTAGTGCACGACCCGCAGGCACTGCGCACCCGATTCGCACGCGAGGGCGAGCGCGAAACAAAACGAAAGGTTGAGCAAGGCGTCTACGTGCGCGAAGAGCTGGCCGCGGCCAATGAATGGCTCGCGGAATGCGCCCAGCAACGTCACCGGTTGACAACACGCAGCAGCCAGGCCCGGCTGGATCGAGTCATCGCCTGGGTGGGACGCATGGTCCTGGTGTGCATGCTGATCCTTGCCGCGGTGCAGGTGCGAGCGTGGCTTACGTAGTACCATGGTCAACGATTGGGAAAGAGAACTTCCGGAGACGGGCGAAGCTTTCAGGGCAACCGCAGGTCCCCGCACTTTCGCGTTGCGTGCCTTGCCCGTCCGAGGAGGCAGACTATAATCCGACATAGGGCATCCTCGCCGACATTGCTCATGACCGTCGGCACCGGCGGAACCACGCAGAACAAGAAACCTGGCGGATAGAGCTCACTCGCGCGGCGATCGGTTTTGCCACGATCATTACCCTGCGCGGAGCGCCATCATTAAGGCAAGGCACATGTACAGGGTTCTCGTCGTCAACGCCAAAGGCGGGTGTGGAAAAACCACCCTTGCCACCAATCTCGCGAGCTACTATGCGTCGCGAGACCAAATAACGACACTCATCGACTACGATCCGCAGGGCTCCAGCATCCGTTGGCTCGGCCGCAGGCCAGCCGACAGCCCCGTTATCCACGGAATCGCCGCCTTCGAAACCAAACGCACGGACGTCACCCGAACCTGGCAACTGCGTCTGCCGCCGCAGACTGAGCGCGTCGTAGTGGATGCTCCCGCAGGACTCAATGGAGTGGAGGTCGCCGACTACGTCCGGCAGGCCGACTTTATTCTCATCCCGGTGCTGCCCTCGCCCATTGATATCCATGCCACGGCGCATTTCATCCAGGACCTGCTGCTCGCAGGCAAAGCGCGGGCTCAAAACAAGAAGCTCGCCGTTGTGGCCAACCGCATACGCGAAAACACCCGTATCTACCGCAGCCTCGAACGCTTTCTGAATACGTTGCACCTTCCCTTTGTCGCACGGCTGCGCGACACCCAGAACTATGTCACCGCCGTGCAGGACGGCATCGGCATCCACGAGCTGCGGCCTTCACGGGCGAAGCGGGACAGGGAGCAATGGGCGCCGCTGATCGCTTGGCTGGAACACGGCGGCAGACTGCCCGAGATACGCAACGTTACCCACATTTCCCACTACGCCTACAAGTGAAAACGCGAGCGTTTTCCTTCACCGNNCACCGCCACGACGTCGGGAAACGGGTCGTGCGGGCGGGCGGACTCCCGTCGGTTCGAATTGCCCACCACGTCTGCGATCGCTCACACTGCCCGGCCCGCCTCGTCCCTTCGCAGAAAACTCATACTACCCGTCGGATCGAGCCGGCCGGTGGATACGATCCAGCAGTATCCGTGTCTTGCGTGTCACCGGTCAGCTGTTCCGATTCAAAACCGCCTAGTGGCAACGTAAGACGGAACGTCGTGCCATCTTCCCGTGAATCCGCCCAAAGCTCGCCACCGTGCGCTTCCACAATGCTCCGGCTTACCGCCAAGCCCAGGCCGAGCCCGCTTTCCTTGGTGGTAGAGAACGACGTAAACAGGTTGTTGCGGGCCTCGGGGCTCAGGCCCGGGCCGTCATCCGCGATACTGACCTGCACGAATCGAGCATGGCCTGGACGCGTGCGCAGCCGCACCGATCCCCTTGTGACTTTCGCATCGCGCATTGCTTCGAGAGCATTGCGCAGCAGATTCAACACGACATGCTCGATCTGTGGCCCGTCACAACGGACCCATCCCAAATCCTTGGCAAGATCCAATCTGAGCACGACTCCGAGCGCGCGGGCGTCCTCTGCTACGAGCCCAACCGCTGAGCGGATCACGGCGTTGATATCGGTGGGCTGAAAGTCCGGCTCGCCGCGGCGCAACAACTCACGGAATTGCCGTACGACATTGACGGCTCGCCAGTTCTGGGCGGCCGCCTTCTTCATAACCTCGATCGCTCGTTCAGAGTTGCCGTCGCTGTAACGCAGCAGCCGCAAGGCCATCTCCGTATAGGTGACCGCGGCACTCAGAGGCTGGTTGAGCTCATGGGCGATCCCTGATGCGACAACGCCGGCAAGTTGATCCCGCTCCAGGCGTACGCGACGCGTCTCCATCTCCTTGCTCTGAAGAGTCTGCTCGGCTTCGCGGCGCTCCTGAACTTCGGCCGTCAGGCGCCGATTCACCGCTTCAAGCTCCGCGGTGCGCTCGCGCACCCGCTGTTCGAGCTCCTGATAAAGCTGAACTCTTTCCATTGCGACGGCAGTGGCATCCGCAAGCGCCTGCAGCTGACCGACTTCATCGCGGCTCGCACTGTGAGCTGCCGCCCAGTAGTTGCCGATCGCCCCGATGGGATCGACCGTGCGGATGGGAACCATCACCAGACTGTTGACGAATGTGGGTCGGTAGACGTCGACAGGTATGCGCTCATCGGCATAGATGTCATCGATCGCTACCGCCTGCCGATTGATCATCGCCCAGCCGCTGATGCACGTGTCCGCCGGGAAACACCGACCCTTCCAAAGTGGACCGATAGCGTCCTCATCGACGTAGTGACACAGATTTCCTTCGCGCAGCACGAACGTCGCGCCGTCGGCGCCGGTCAGCTCGCGCGCGGTGCGGCGCACGATCGCCGTGATCGCATCCAGGTCCCGGGCAAGGGAGAGCTCCTGGATCGCGCCGATGAGCCGGCTCGTTACGTCGGGAACAGCAATCGTGTTCTCGGTGTCCTGCCGGCATCCAGTCATGTTTTCCCCACATGTGGTTGGCTGTGCAACGTGCGCCGTTTCAACATACTGGGGGCAAAGGCCAAAAGCAATCCCGTCGACAGCCGTGACAGCATCGGCGGCGCGGGCCCCCTCTGGGAACAAAATGCTCATTGTCTCAGCCCGATACAACCAACCGATGCACCCGATCCATGCGGGTCCATGGGTATCCCGTTTTACCTCCCGGATTACCTACAGACTTCCTAAGGATTTGACCCGGGGTGCCGGATCTCGCGCTGGATCCGGCACCGCAGATCTGGGACACCCACAAATTCCCGCAGATCCGACCGCGGATGCGGATCTTGGGACGGCTCTGGGACGGACGGCTCTGGGACACCCACGGACGGCTCTGGGACACCCACGAACTGCCCGCCGGTTGCATAGTGAAGCCAAAACCGTCCCGTTGAGGCGATCCGCGCGCCGCTTTTCAAGCGAGGTCTTTCTAAATCAATCGGTTTGGGAGACCGGTGCAGGCACGGGACCCGCCGGGTCGCGCCCGACCCCGGCGGGTGATTGAGCCCTACCCATTTCGTCAGCTCTTCCCGGCGCCCCGCGTGAATTCGGCGATCATGGCATTCAGTGCACGGTTGAATTCGGCGGGTTTTTCCTGTGGTACGAAGTGGCTGGCGCCGTTTACGAGCACGACGCTCTCGTGCGGGGGCTCCTGGTCGCCTGCGGGATCCGCGTTGATGTTGCGCAGTCTCTTGTCCATGCGCTCGAAGGCCGCCTGCCGCTCCTTCAGGATCCAGACCAGGAGATTGCGCATGGCGCTCACAGCGACCGCCTGCTCCGCCGCCGCCAGTGTCCCGGTGACGCGCTCGACGAGGGCCTTGTCAGATTCAGGCGGGAAAATCGAACGCACGAACTTGTCCGCGTTCTCTGCGAAGTTCTCCTCAAAGGGTTTCACGAACTCGTCGATCTCCTCCATTTCCGGGTTCTGCCATCCGGTATGGAACGTATCGACGCCCACGACACCGATGACCCGATCGCCCAGACGCTTTTCCGCTTCCGCAGCCACCGGTCCGCCCATGGAGTGGCCGATCAGGACGATCTTCTTGAGACCGAGCTTGTCGGCCACGGCCACAACGTCAGCCCCGAACGCCGCCATTGTGTAGTCCTTGCGCTCATCGCCGGATTCTCCGTGACCGGCAAGGTCCAGGCGAACGACCCGATACTTCTTCGCGAAGTGCTTGAACTGCTCGTCCCAAAATCCGCGGTTGCAGCTCCAGCAGTGAACAAACACAAGCGCCGGGCTGCCCTGACCGGCGACATCGTATTTGATCTCGACGCCGTCCGCCGATGCGACGGAGCCGGTTGCGAGCGGCGGTGGCTTCTTCTCGCACGCACTGAGTACCAGCGCGGTGGCCGCGACAACTCCCAGCAACATTGATAAGCGATTAGTTTTCATGGTGGGGTCTCCCTGCTATGGATGATGCACCTCACAGAATTCCATCTGCTCGATGGCGCTGGAGTGCGAGCACATCGGGCGACGGTCAACAGTCCCGATGTGCGCAGCGTATCACACGGCCATGTGCTTCTTCATGACAACGACCGGCATGTCGAAATACACGGTCCTTTCGATTGCATGCCAACCTCGATTCACATAGAAGTCTTCCCGATCCGGTGTATGAAGATGCAGGGTCTTCACGCCAAGTTCCGCGGCTTTTGCTTCCGCCCGTTGGACCAGCGCGCTGCCTATGCCCCTGCCGCGATACGCCGGCAGCACGTAAACCGTTCCAAGCCAGTGGAACAGGTGTTCGTGGGTTGTCATCTCCTGGATCTTCAGACTCGCCGTTCCCACCGGCGCCGTAGCCGAAAGTGCCACAAACGCCAAGGGGAACCGGTTCGTGTTGAGCCTTTCCGACAGCTTGCGCATCTGCTCTTCAACCGATTGCATTCGATACATCCTTCTCCAGTGCTCGAATACCCATGAAGCGATCACGGGCACGAACTGCGGATATTCCGCGAGGTATTCGAGGACCACCGACTGGTCGTAATTGCGCAAGGCTCGTTCCCGTTCGGTATATTTGCTACTTGCAAACGGCGCAGAGTTGATCCGAGATCATGGTGTCCCGACGGCCGCATTTCGAGGGCCTTTCCGCAAAGGGCACAGGCACATGAAACGGATCCAACTGAATTTTCTCATTGATGTCACTGCGTTTGCGGGCTTCATCCTGCTGACAACCACGGGCGTATTGATGCGCTACGTGCTGCCCCCGCGCAGCGGTCAACGAATGACGATCTGGGGCCTGGATCGCCACGAGTGGGGAGAGCTGCATTTCTGGATTTCGGTCGGTTTTTTCGGGCTGCTTTTCCTGCATCTGCTCCTCCATTGGCGATGGGTCCTGTCGGTCGTCGCGGGCAGGCCGCGGGAGGGTTCCGGTTTCAGGCTCGCCCTCGGCGTATTGGGGTTGCTGGTATTGATCGCCTTTGCGGTGTCGCCCCTGGTCACACCGGTAGAGGAAAAGGAAAGAGACCCGGGCGACGGTCCTGGCAAAGGACCGCCGGCGACGTACCGCCGCTAGCCCGCATTTCTCATTGGGATTGCGGGAGCTGGCGAAGGATTCGGGTTCCGGCCCCCGAGCGTACGGGTGGTGCGCAGAGAGCGTCGCTCGCAAGTGTCGGCATCGAACAGGAGCTCGCGCTCCCGGTCGCGTTTGCACCCTTGGCTGAAATGCCGTGCTCCTGCGCGGCGCGCGGCGAGACCAGGCACTTCCGATAGCCCCCCTGCAATCAGGGACACACGCACCGGCCGCGTAGGAACCGAAGGCTGCAATGGTCGGCACCCTTCGGGCTGATCCGGTGAAAGCGGGTGACGAGGGATCCAAGCATATCCGTCGGGGCGTGGTCGGGTGGATGAATAATCTCAGGGCTCGGCCTGCAAGGCTTGCGCACGAAACAGACCCACGACAGTCTTAGCATCGGTAATCGCCCCGCTTCGTGCCCAGGCAACGGCATCCGCAAACGGGAGCCAGTGCACCTCGATGAGCTCATGGCGTTCCGTCGCGCGGGTCACCAACGCCAGCTCGCGCGCGAGAAACACATGGATCACTTCATCGCAAAACCCCGGGGTGGAGATCATCGTGCCCAATGGCTGCCATCGTTCGGCCTGAAGCCCGGCCTCTTCGCGCAGCTCTCGTTGCGCCGTGTCCAAAGGCGACTCATCGGGTTCCAGGCGTCCGGCCGGCAGCTCCCAGATCCAGCCGCCGGCCGCGTGTCGATACTGGCGAAGCAGACAGACACGGCCCTCGGCATTGATCGCGACGACCGCGGCGCCACCCGCATGGCGCACGACCTCCAGCTGCAGGCGCTCCCCGTCGGGTAACTCCACCGCTTCGATGCCCAGGTCAACCACCTTGCCTTTATAGATGGGCTTGCGTTGATTCGTCAGTGCTGTGCTCCCGATCCCTGCGGTCGCTCATTGCTCCGCCGCGGAGACAGTCCCCCGCAGCCGGGCCTCGTCGATGGGACGATAAACGATCACATAGCGCTCGCGGCTTCCGCACCGGTCCACGATCCACAGCTCCCGCGACTCGCCGGGGGCGGTCGCCTGCAGGGGGCTGGACTCCAGGCGTCGAACGGTGCACCGGTCCGCGGCCCGCAGATCCGAAGCCTTCTGCACCAGTGCCCGGGTATCGTCGAAACGGTGCCCGGCGCGGACGGTGCCGGTTGCCAGATGTGCCATTCCGGCGCACCCCGCCAGCAGCAACAGGCCGGCCCCAAGGCCCGCGCAATTGCCGAGGCGTGCAGTTTTGTTGCGAAGGGAAGAATGGCGGCGCACCCGCGGATCATGGCACCAATCCATGGGCTTGCTCAATCGGGGCGACGCTGAATTGATGGGTCTCCCAGAGCTTTCCTTCCAATCCGAGGGTGCCCCGCATCGACCTTGGTCCCGAATGCAGATTGTCCACACAATACGTGTGGTTTTGGAGGATGTGGACGCGTCTGTGGCGGTCTCGAGCCCGCCAGATTTGTGGGTGTCCTGAACTGGGCCCTTCCTGAGCTGCTGAACTGGGCCCGCGAGCTTGCCGGGTTTATGGGTGTCCCAAAATCGTCCCAAAATCGGCTCAGCGCAGCTGATTTGTGGGTGTCCCCAATTGAGACACAGCGCACAGCCGGATGCCGCCACCGATTGATATATTAGATGCTACTAATATACTAGGCCGTGGTCTGGTGCACAGGAGAGGAGTCAGTCAATGCGAATACAGGAAATTCATACGGACGAGTTGTCGCGCTGGTGCGAGCAGCGGCCGGAGAGCGTGCACATCGTGGATGTGCGCGAAGCGCGCGAGTACGAAGCGGGGACGATCCCGGGCGCGGTGCATGTTCCCCTCATGAGTCTGCCCTTCCGTGCGGTGGAGCTGGACGGGGCCAAACGCACCGTCGTGGTCTGTCGCAGCGGCGTGCGCTCGGCGCAGGCATGCGCGTTTCTTGCCTCCCGGGGCGTCGCCAACGTTTACAACCTGCGCGGTGGAATGCTCGCCTGGACCGGCAGCGGAGGCCCCGTTACGACCGGTCTGCCGGTCATTCAGGGAGAATAATCGCGGTCCGGTCCAGGTTGGGGGTTCGTTCGTCGTTGAACTTGANNTCGTTGTACTTGAACTGATGGCGGCCGATGGCGATGACATCGCCGTGCTTCAGCAGGTGGCGTTTGATCTTGCGCCCGTTCACGAGCGTACCGTTGGTGCTGCCGAGGTCCTCGAGGTAGGCCTCGTACATCCCTTCCATATAAGCGCTGGGTGTGCGACGGATCGCCGCGTGCCGTCCGCTGACTGTGGGATCCTCCAGCGTCAGGTCATTGTCGGGGCCACGCCCAATATGGACACGTTCGCGCTCCAGTGTGAACTCGCGAATAAAAGCGCCGTTGAGGGTCATGTCCAGTTTAGCCATAGGAACCTCCTGCTGTAGGTCGCCGCAACTGCCGCGGCCTTGCCGTCCGGCGTGATCTGCTGCGCCGGACCTCCGGTACGTCGTGCACGCGAATCAGGATCACGGAGATGTTGTCGGCTCCGCCACGCGCATTGGCGAGATCAACGAGCCGCCTGCTGGCCAGACTCAGGTCGTGGCGGGCGCCGGAAATGGTCTCGGCGATCACGGTATCGCCGACCATGTCGGTCAGACCATCGGTGCAAAGCAGATAGACGTCGCCCGCCCTGACGGGCAGACGCTTGACGTCGGGTTTCACCTCCGGCGCGAGCCCCAGGGCGCGGGTGATTACATTGCGAAACTGGGAACGCCGGCCTTCCTCCGCCGTGAGCCAGCCCTGCCTGCGAGCCTCCTGCAGGAAGGAATGATCCTCCATGAGCTGCGTGAACCGTGCGCCGCGCAAACGGTACAGCCTCGAGTCGCCCACGTGCGCAATGATCATGCTCCGGCCCCCCAGGCGCGCAAGCGCTACGGTGGTGCCCATGCCGGTGCACTCGTCGTCGCGGCTCCCCGCCTCGAAGATCGCCCGATTGGCCGCGAGGATCGCCCGCTGAATCCCTGCCGGGCCGGCGGCGGCTCGCCGCTTGCCCGCGTTCCCGGGGTCCAGCGCATCACGAATGGCACGCACCGCCATACGGCTTGCCACGTGCCCCGCGTTGTGCCCGCCCATTCCGTCGGCAATCACGGCCAGCCCCTGTGAGCTGTTCCAGAACAGTGCGTCCTCGTTGCGCTCCCGCACCCGGCCGGCATCCGTAAATCCGTGGATTTCCAGTGACGCTGTCGTGGTCATCCCGTCTTCCTCAAGGAACGCTTGCCCTTCGCCGAGCCAGCGCACTGCAGCAGCGCCCGCGCCATGTCGGCCCCGCTCTCGTAGCGGTTCTTGACGTTCTTCTGCAATGCACGATTGATGACACGGCTGGTACAGGCGGGCAGATCGCTGCGCACGGAACGAATACCCGGATGCTGCTCGCGACTGATCTTGTACATGAGATTCGCCAGCGAGTCGCTTTCGAAGGGCAGGCGTCCCGTGAGCAGCTGGTACAACGTAACGCCCAGGGAGAACAGATCGGTGCGGCCGTCGATCTTCTTCCCGGCGAGCTGTTCCGGCGACATATAAGAAGGCGTTCCG